>VOFJ01001384.1_pt1 | contig 17826 bp, 34 predicted proteins | sample 5384081 | NCBI WGS metagenome assembly VOFJ01 (sample SAMN12384729, study PRJNA508395) | human gut metagenome | isolation source: healthy gut I | host: Homo sapiens
CTCGGTATGCTTCGTTCCAGTTACGTATTGCTGTTTCTTTCATGGCTTCTTTTGCTGTACAGCTGTCTATATTCACATCTAAAACATTAATCTTTTTTCGTTCATATCCTCACCTGCTAACTCTTTTCCCAGTTTTTCGATTATAGCAAATGGATATTCCCTTTTCAACCTTTATTACACAATCTTCACACTAATTAACATTCGTAATACTTTTTTGTCATTTTTTCATTTTTCCGTTTCTTTTTTCGTGATCAACCCTCCGATTCGACCGGTTTCCTTGGATGTAAGTGATTTCCATCCATCCTGCATCACCCGGTCCAGAAGGCCTAATTCCTCCGCAATCTCATATTTTTACTTTTTCATCTGGAGTAAGGTCCTCCAGGTGGATTGGGGTTTTCTTTTTTGATGACATAGTGGGTGCATTCCTTTCGTTTTCTTATAAGTATGCCCACTTTTTTCTATTTAATGCATCATGGCGGCTGTCACCGACCGGAATAATTAAAACAGAGGAACCGTAACCTTTGTGATACCGGAAGTGTACGAAAAAGCCGGAAAATCAATGGTTTCACCACAACTTTCCGGCTACACAACGGTTACAATCCATCTATTGAATTCATTATCATTGGCCAATCACGACATGAGAAAGACTTGGTATTGTGTTTGTTGCGTATTTTGGCGCGATGTGTAGAAGTTCTTAGGCAGTTTGACTTCCCGTTAAAGGGACGGAGCGAACTGTTTGAACCCCGTAGGGGTGAGTGAGTTTTAAGCGGAGACCCTTTCGTTCTTAGGGAAGGCGGACTGCCTTAGAACTTCTGCATCTTGACATCCAGCAACAAACATAATACCAAGTCTTTCTCATGGACCGGGATAAGCCACGATGATGAACTAAATAGAAATACCCCTTAATTTTCCTCCGGATCATCCGGTATAATAATCGCCGCAACAATATAAGCCAGTACCCCCGATCCGGCTCCCATTGAGATCAGTACAAATGCCAGTCTCACAAGTGTCGGATCAATGTTGAAATATTTTGCGATTCCACCACATACTCCACATATCATTCTGTCTTTTCTTGATCGGTATAATCTTTTTTTCCTTCCATTGTTCTGTCCTCCATATTTTTATTATATACTCTGCCTGCTTTATTATCTTTGTGATCATCTACATCTGTCTGTATTTACAGCTGTTCCATAAATGCTACATTGATAGATCCGATACCACAGTCAATATCCATTTTCTTGTCTGCGCCATTATCAATGCTTTTTCTCTCCCAAATCCTGAAAAGCTGTCATCTCCGCATCGAATTTCTCCGATACCACAGTCCAGGTCATAATTATAATCTTTCTGCTTTCCTTTTTATCTTCAGGTTTATCTCTCCTACTCCGCAGTCTGCTTCGATTTTCTTCTTTGCATCGCCTGTTGCAGTTATGGAACCAGCCCCACATTTAAATTCTGCTTTTTCAGTGCAAATTCCAGGATGTTAACCTCACCTGCTCCGGCATTTACCTCAAGATCTTTTTGCAAGAATCTGCTCTGCCCTTAATTCACCAGCCTTCAGATCCAGCTCTGCCTTTTTCCAGTTCCATATCTTTTTCGGAAGCGTCACAGTAATGGTTCCTTTTTCCTATATTCTTGATTCTTTTAATCTTTTTATTCGATGTAAGATATAAGGTTCCATTTTTTGCAAACGCACAAAAGCCAAGCTTTTTTCATGTGTGTCTTTGCTTTCTACTGTAATCTCATCTGTATCTGACTGTGTCTTCAGATGGATTCTTCCTTCGCGCACCGTACTTTTTTTATCTCATGGATATTCTGATATGTTGCTTTTTCCGTTTCCTTCTATAACACCGGTTGCATCTTTCATGTTCGCTTTTCTCCTGTGCTTGTACTGTTTCTTCCTGTTTCTGTTCGTCCTGATCATCGTCTGTATCAGTCTCATTATCTTCCTCCTGATCATCATCTATATCGTCATCATCATCCGGATCACCATATGTCTTATCTTCGGATACCCAGCTGATCCCATGTGGAAATTGATGTGCTATATCTGTCAGGGTCGTTCCCATTCCCCAGGATACCGAACAACATATGATTCCAATCAGAAACATAGAACCACACACGATCCAGAATATTTTCCAACGTTTCTTCATCTCTTATGCCACCGCCTTTCTGTGAAATGGTTTTTTCTTAAAATATATACAATTCCTCTGACGATTCCCGGAAATACGATAATACAGAGTCTTACTCCAACTACGGTACCGATTACACCGATCGCGATCACCATCAGTCCTGCTCCAAGAACCGCAAGTCCCACACCCGGATTGGCGAACAGGCTTCCTATTCCTGCAGCAAAAAAAGCACAACACCGACCATCACCACTGCCGCAAAAGCCGATTACAATCGCTGCAAACAAACAGAACACTGCTATTACAATTCCTGCAATTAATGCCAGAATCCCTGCTCCAAGCGGTATCACAATCGGAAATCCGATCACTACAATTGCCTATGATCATGGCCAATTTTAGCCATTTGTTTGTCCACGGCTTTTTCTCCTGGCTTTCATAATCATAGGTTCCGTTATCCTGATATATCTTATTATCCTTTTCTTCTCCGTATGTATCTTCCTGATAATACTGGTATATGTTTTCCCGGTCATGCTGTTCCCTGGCTCCAGAGTATCTTTGCATTTTCTCCGGTTACTTTGCCGATTGCTTCTTCGGTTGTTTTTTTTTCCGTTCCACCTTCTTTGCCGTCTTCTGTGTCTTCCCGGTCCGCTTTTGATCTTCATCGCTACTTTTTCCGGACTTTCCAGTTCTTCTATTACATTCTGCTCATTCTCAGACCCTGCATCATCGAAGTAATCATTATAATATTTCAATGCATCGATTCTGTCCTCTTCTGGGATATCCTGAAGAAGTCTGGACAGCGTCTCCATAAATTCTACTCTGTTCATTCTAGTCTACCTCCCTCAAACAATTCGCTGATCTTTCCGGAATATTCTTTCCATTCTTTCTGATACATGGCAAAGTCGCGTTCTTCCACTTTCCGTCACTTTATAATAACGTCTGTTTTTCTTCCGTCAAACTGCCGGTCATAGACTTCCAGATAATCCCTTTCTGCGCCTCCGAAGCACCGGATATAATGTAGATTCTGATACATCGATCGCTTTTTCTTACATCCTGCGTAATCTTATATCCATAAGTTCCTTCATCTTCCCGCGATACTACCGCCAGCACAATTGCATCCAGAAAGAGTTGCGCCTGTATTAAAAACCATGCTCTCACTCCCTTTCGCATTATTATCTAATATTATTTCGTTACGTATATTATATGTTGTATAATATAGTATGTCAACTTATATTGTTTACATTACAAAAATGTAAGGTTAAATCTGCAGAATCTGTCACCGATAGCTTTTCTCGAACGTATGATGATAAAAAAAGCACACCTGGTCATCGCAAAATCTTTCAAATAACTGAAATAATTTTTTTTACGATACACAGATGTGCCTTTTTCTATTTATTTAATATAAATCCCTCTTTTTTAGTGTAAAGGAATATATAATCTTTTCTTTTTACTTTCTTTCCGGTCATTTGTTCCAACGCTTTTTGCATAATAGCGCTTTTGCTCCTGATACCTTTCTGCCAGTTCTTCCTTCCGTCTTATCTTGTCGGTCTTATAATCCAGCACGACAAGTCCGTCCGGTTCTTCAAAATAGGCATCGATAATTCCCTGTACCAGTATCAGTTCCCCGTCTTCTTCCTCCGGATACAGCTCTCTGGCATCTATTCCCAGTACAAATGGCTGCTCTCTCCAAAGTCTTTGTTTACCGTCCGCTTCCCGCCGCCTTCCTATACCTGACTTTGCAAACTGCAGGATATCTTCCCAGCAGATACATCTTGCGGCATCTTCTTCTATCCGTCCTCTTCTTACCTGATCATCCAGCCAGTCCATAAAATATTTCTTCCAGTTTTTCCTTTTTCCCCAGCCGTATCTTCTGTAAAATTCAGGCATCCCTTTCATATCCAGAAGTTCCATAACTCTGTGATAAGCCGTACCTCTTGCAGCTCCGGCCAGAACCTCATCTTCCTGCAAAAATTGCGGAATCATCGGCACAACTTCCGGTTCTTCCTGCAGAAGTTCTCCTTCTTCTTCTCGTTCTTCTTCGCCCCGCCATCCAGACCAATCTCATATGCCCGCTTTTTTCAGCTCGGTAACTGTAAATTTCAGCTTTCTCATACTGCTTTTTTCGTACGGATAGATGAATTCAAACTGTTCTTTCATCATATCATGAAGCTTTGGCTCGTAAATCTCATTCACATCCCAGTTTTTCAAGAACAGCTCTGGAAATCCCGCTTTTTTTCTTCCTCTTCTATGCTTTCTTTTTACCACATCTTCTACATGCAAGATCTGAAGTTTTAATGGTTCTCCTTCTGTACGCAGAACTGCCGGTAATATGAAGTCCCAGTACGTCACCGCATGGCTCAGCTGCAAGAATGATAATTCTTTTTTCTCTTATTTCCCTGAAATACCCGCCCGTCTGATATCTTATCTTCGGGATTTGAAAGTGTTCCTGTAATGATTAGTTTTTTCTTTTGCACGCGTAAGTGCAACGTACAATACACGAAGTTCTTCTCCAAGACTTTCCAGAGCTTCTTCTTTCTGGATCACCTTTTTGATAATGCTTGGTATCTTAGTCCTGTATTCCAGATTAACTGCATCCAGTCCAACACCCATTCCGGCATGAAGAGCCACAGCACTCCTTGCATCCTGCATATTAAATCGTTTTTCCCATTCCGGCCACGATCACAACAGGGGAATTCCAGACCTTTGCTTTTATGAATCGTCATTACCCGTACCGTGTCTGCATGCTCATCTTCTATACTTGCTTCTCCGTAATCTACATCGTATTTCTGAAGCTGTTCAATATATCTTACAAAATGAAACAATCCTTTGTAGCTCGTTGACTCGTACGCTCTGGCTTTTTCAATCAACATATCCAGATTTGCTTTTCCTCTGTGCACCTCCCGGCATGGATGCAACATAATCTCCATATCCGGTTGTTTCCAATATCTTCCAGAGCAATTCATGCATCGGTGTATACGGTACAATCTTTCTAAAGTCATCCATCTGATCCAGACATTTTTGAAGTTTCAGTTGTATATCCGCATTCTCTCCTTGTTCTCTGTACTTCGTCACACTCTCAAAGAATGCCGTATCCGGATATGCACACCGTATTTCTGCCAGTTCTTCCTGAGATAGTCCGGCAAATGCTGAACTTAAGACAGCAGTAAAGTGGAATATCCTGCCTTCTGTTATCCAAGACCCTCAAATAATCCATGAGCACCCCAATTTCCTGAGTCTGAAAATATCCCTCGCTTGTTCCTGCATAAGTCGGTATTCCTTCCCGGTTCAACACTTCGGTAAATACATCGGCAAATCCTTTGATACTTCTCGTCAGGATTACAATATCCGAGTAACGCACATTCCGAAGTTCCCCTGTCTCTTTATCTGTAACTTTCTGTGAACGCAGAAGTTCCCGGATACGCATTGCGATCATTCTTGCCTCCAGTTCCCTCTCGGAAGGAATTTTCTCCTCAAAGTCTTCCTCTTTTTGACAATATTTCCAGGTCACTGTCCATCACAAGAATCTCTGTCTTAACATTGTCATTTTCCGGATATTCAGCTCCCGGATAAAGAGCTGCCTGATCATCATAGACGATTCCGCCCAGTTTTTCAGTCATGATCTGTCTGAATATAGCATTGGCACTTTCAAGTACTTCTTTCCGGCTTCGAAAATTCTTGTGCAGATCAATTCTCTGCGTCTTACTTTTCTTCTATATTATATGTGCGGAATTTTTCCAGAAATAATTCCGGTCTGGACAGACGGAATCTGTAAATACTCTGTTTTACATCCCCCACCATAAATATATTGTATCTTCCGCTTCTGCAGCCAGATACACTGGTAAGAATTGCTTCCTGGATCAGGTTACTGTCCTGATACTCATCAATCATGATTTCTTCAAACTGCTTCTGATATTCTTCCGCTATTTTGGACGGAACAAAACCATTTTCCGTCTTCTGCGTCAGAATCCTCAGTGCGTACTGTTCCATATCAGAAAAGTCGATCATATTCTGGGCACGTTTCTGCTCTTCGAATCTCTCTGCAAAAAGCGCACCAGATCCGCCAGTTCTTCCATTGCCGGAGCACATACCCGAAGATCTTCCACCAGTTCTTCCGGACTTTCATAGAAATACTGGGCGCTCATATTTTCACAATCCCTTTGACCATTTCCCTGATCTTTTTTGACCAGGTCAATCTTTTCTTCTGATACTGTTTTATCCTTGTTTTTTTGCGATCCTCGCCCATTTTACATTCAAAAAATGCTTCCGCAAGACTTTTTATAAGACGCCCTGTTACACAATTCTTCAATGACCTGCAGATCTTTTTTTCTAGTGTTGCTTCATATACGGCAGGCCCTTCCGGACTTAATGCCACATTTTCCGCATGAGATAAGCAGTTGGTTCTTTTGCATCTTCCAGATTCTTTCTGATATCTGTCATCACTTTCTTCATGATCTGCTTCCTTCCAGTGCCTTTACATCCGGGATTTCATAGGCTTTTTACACAGGAATCCAGCCATGCTTCACTGTCCGGATAACTTCTGGAAAACTCATAAATTTTTAAGTATCAGATCCTCAATCTTTTTATCATTCCGGCCGGTACTGTACGGCGCGGTAAAGTCAAGAAAACGCTTACTGCCTTCCTGATATTTTTCCTCCAGCATATCTTCCAGTACATCATGTCTTAGGAGCTTTAATTCGCCTTCTTCACCAATTCTGAATCCCGGATCAATATCAATCGCATGAAAATGATCACGGATCACGGAAAGGCAGAAACTTTGTGTATCGTTGTGATCTGCGCATTATGGATCAGAGTAGCCTGCTGCTTCAGATGTTCATTATCCGGATATTCCATCAGTTTCTTTTTCGATTGCCAGCCGGATTCTTTTTCTTTCATTTCCGATCTTCTTTGCCTCCGTAAAAGTAACGATCAGAAGTCGGTCCACATCCATCGGAGGGTCATCTTTTTGTCAACATTGTGATGATTCGTTCTACCAGAACTGCCGTTTTCCCGGAACCTCTTTGCGCTGATACCAGAATATTGCGATTCCGTAATCGGATTACTTTCTCCTGTTCTTCCGTCCACTTCACACCCATGGCTATTCTCCTCCTTTCTGCTCCATCCGCATTGCTTCCATTGCTTCTTCTTTTTCCCGTTGTTCCTATATCACGATATTCATATCCCGGGATTTTCACGTCGAAGCCCACACCTGCCGGTATGGACAATAATCACAGCCGCTTTCCTGTCCTCTCTTATATGGAAGTGCTCCTACATCTCCATTTAATATCTTTGTTCTTGCATCTTTCATCTTTTTCCGGGCATGTACCATCATTGCCTGGAAATCCTCTCCGCAACTACTTTAGAGTATCCGGACACACTGCCGTTCTTATTATATTTCACCGGGACTGCCATAGATTCTCCCGTTGTATCCCGGTCCAGATGCTTAAGGATCTCTGCCTTTAACGGTATGATCCCGTCTGGTTTCAGGCTGCTTTAAGACTGCCTGTTCTGCTTCTTCTTTATCTTTCGTCTTATCTACAATCGGATCCTGGATCCGATAATAAAATACGCCCGCAGGAACAACTTCTTTCTCCGGGTGGCGTTTCTTCTGAAATTCTATTGCCGCATCCATATAGATCATAAGCTGAAGCGCAGGCCGTGATACAATGCTACGATATCAAACGCCTTGCTTCCAGTCTTATAATCCATCACCTTAACATATACCTGTTCTTCGGTTTCACACACATCTACTCTGTCGATCTTTCCTCCAAAGAAACGAAGCTCATACGCCTCCGGCACAAAATCTCCTGCCTTAAGCTGATTCGTAAGTGCCCATACTGTGCGTTCCAGCATCTGTTTCATCCTGACGATCAGTTGTTCATTTCTCTCGCCGAACTGTATAACACTGAGTTACCATAGTCTGTGATCGCTGCCTCCACACATTCATCGATCATTTCTTTTCTCTGTTCTTCTGTCAGGATCGTCCAGCCGCCTGCTTCAGATGCTTTTTTGAAAATAATTCCAGGGCACTGTGACATACATTTCCAAGATCCACTGCTTTAAACTCATATACCGGCCGTTCTTTCAGACGTAATCCATATGCAAGGAAATGTGCACATGCACAACTTGCATACCGTTCCATTCGGGTAATACTTCCTTCGAAATTTTCACCGTAAAGTCGCTTTTGCAACGCTTTCCGACAATGGATCCTCCGGACGTCTGTAGTACCATGCCGTTAAAAGTTCGTCTACTTTTTTCTTTCCACTTTGGATCTTTCTGATACCAGGTATAAAGCTCCTGCCATGTGACATCCAGATTTTTCTCCTGAAGACCACGAATCAGATATTTTACCCCTGTTTTTTCCGTCAGTTCTTTTTGCACCAGTCTCCTTCTCATCCTCGTCCTGTACCTTCACATCCGGATACAGACGCAATAATTCCTGAATCAGATAGGAAGGTCTTAATGCCTTCCCGTCCGCGGACACCTTGCTGTGTAATATACCTTAAGCTTTTTTCCGATGGTTTCGTCAGATTCATATACAGATAGAACTTCTGGACATAAGCTTTTTTTTCTTTACCTCCCGCAGACAACGCATGATCAGCCTGACGGAATTTTTCTCTGTCGCGTTCAGACAGAAGTCCCGTTCTTAAAAAGCGCCCCCGGCAGGAAACAGTCATTGGCTCCCACAAAAAAGAGTGCTCTTATATCTTTCAGTCTGGTCCTTGCATATCTCCGGCTACCACCTGATCTACACTTGGCGGAATAACGCCGACCCCTTGCTTCTTCAAGACCTGCATCCAGAAGTTTACAATACTCACTTAAGCCCACCGGTTCCTCTCCGAGAAGTGCCACAAACTTATCAAACAACTCTATGATGATCCGATAAATCTGAGAATATTCCTTTGCCAGAGCCAGTTCCCCTGCCTCGTGAAATTCTTCTTCTGTTTTCTTAAGTCTTTCCTGAATATTCTCCTGAACCATAAATTCATATACTGCCAAGGTAATATCTTTTACGGTTTTTCCTCTTTTGTTTTAAAACAAACATCAGATTATCCACTTTTTTCTACCATTTGTACTCGGTAATGATTCAGCCTCTCCAGTTCCTCTTCTTCCATCCCTTTCATACGACGGATCCATCGGTTCTGCCAGCCCTTATAGCCCCGGATTCCCGAGTCCGATCACATAATTTTCCAGTTCATCGACCTCTTCATAACTAAATCCTGCAAGATTCGTCCGCAGGAAACGGAATACACTTTCATAAGAGAAATTCTTCTCTGCCATATTCAGAAGACTTCTCAGGTATTCTACAAATGAATTCAGCAGAATACTTCTCTTATGATCCATAAATACAGGAATTCCATATGTTTCAAATGCCTGTTCCAGATAGTCTCCATATACATTCATATCACTGACTATGACACCAATCTCACGATAACGGTATCTTTCTTTTTCTTACCAGTTTCCTGATCTCTTCTGCTACAGCCATTGCTTTCTTCTCTCAGATTTCGCGCCACATGAATTCCAAGATTTTTCACTTCTTTTTTTCATATGTTCCTGCTCCATATCTGAAAATATTCCGCTCCAGAAATGCCAGCTCTTTATTTTTCTCAAAACGCTTTACCGGATATCCATACAGGCAGACCGGTTCCTCTACCGCAATGTGTTCTTCCCTCGCCAGACTGATTAATGTTGTCACCATCTGCTTGCTCAGTCCAAACAGCTGATATGGATGTCTGTAAGAATATGGATTCTCTCTTTCATCCATGATAACCGTTATCCATACACCCTTACAATATTTCATAAGCTCTAGAATCAGCCTGTTCTGCACCGGTGTAAAGCCTGTAAATCCATCCAGTACCACTGTGCTGTTCTTTAAAAGCTCTGATTCTCTAACTTCTCGGCTCAGCACATCTAACAACTCTTCTTTTGTGATATAACGTTCTCTTAAATAGTCCTGAAAACCATCATATAAAAGCCGGATGTCTTTTAATTTATAATATAACCTGGATTCTTCATCCAGCGAATCTATCATATCATCCAGTTCTTCTTCCCCGATATCATATTGTGTAAATTCGAAATCACGGATTTGACCTCAGAGATATACCCCAGTTTCTTAATATTTCCCTTTAGGACAGTCAGTTTATCCTCATAATTCCCTGCGATCTTTCGCAGGATCAGATTCTTTCCCTCATCATCCAGTACCGGTATTTTTCTTTACTCCGGTCTCTTCAAACACACGGTATGCAAGACGTGCAAAGCTCAATACATCAATATTCATGATTCCGTGTCTCGGATGCATACGAACCAGATCTTTCTGTGTCTGCATTGTAAACTGCTCCGGTACAAGCACTATGAAAGTCTCCTGTGGATTTTTTTTTCAGATTCTTCTATGACATGCTGATATAAATACGTTGATTTTCCTGAGCCCGACGGCCCAAATACAAATTTTAAAGGCATAAGGTTTCCTCCTTATGCCCTAGTATCTTTACGAATATATGTTTGTTGTATACATATTAGTCTACAATGCGCGAAGTCTTTCTGCAAATTCATTGCTTAATGTTACCTTTGCAATATAGAAAGACATCACCTGTCATATATACATTCCAGTCATCTTCTACTTCTACCTGAAGTTCTCCTCCAGGCATATGAACGATCACTTTACTGTTAGTCAGCCCCAGTTTGTATGCAACTCCTTGCCATTTGCACAGGCACCTGTTCGGATGCTCTTGTATAACCTGCACCTCGTTCAAAGATCTCGATTGCGATATTTTTTCCTTATCGATCACCTGCATAATCTGTGTATTGATCCTGTTCGGGAAATATCTTGCGATCTCAGAATAATCACCGATCTTACATACCAGTGGTTTTGAGATCTCCCGCATCGGAATGACACAATGAGGATTACCGATTGATACGCAGGTAACCGGATACAACGTTCTTCCAAATACCATATCCTCATTGATCACTTCTCGTCTTTCTCCAATAACAGGAATCTCATCACTCCAGAAAGATAATTTTTCCCATCGATACACGCAGACGGCTTCCGTCCTCATTTAAAAATGTAACTTCGACCGGACCGTTTCCTGTATATAATTTAAAATTTTTTTCTGTACATAACTTGCATCTTTTCAGATATTTTGCAAAAATGCGGACACCATTTCCACTGGTCTCAGATTCACTTCCGTCCGGATTCCATACTTTTACGTGCATACCGTCTTCTTTCAGAATCGGGCCTTCAAGTACTCCGTCTGCTCCCAGTCCCTCATTACGGTCACAGAGCATTTTTACATTTGCCTCATCCAGTTTTAATTCGTTATGATTCGGATCAAATACCAGATAATCATTGCCAAGTCCATGATAACGTTCTACTACTACCTTCATTCTTTTTTTTCCTCCTGATCTTTGTTCCCAGCTTTTTTTTTATATTGATCGCTTTTATATTTTTCTGTTCTATATATCTTTATCATAACAGGCATTATTTCCATATTCTACGTAAATAATGCTGTATTTCTTGCAAATAATGCCATTTTCATATAAACTTTCTATAGACAGTCCAATATATATCCGGGGAGGTACCGATAATGGAACAATATGAGAAAAAAGGATACCTGAACAGCGAATTCCGTCTCTTTCATCTGACAGATCAGGAGACAAAAAAGTAGACTACCACTATCATGACTTTGATAAGATCACCATCTTCATCCGTGGCAAAGTAAATTACATGATCGAGGGCCGTTCTTACGATCTGAAACCTTATGACATTGTACTTGTAAAACAAGGCGATATCCACAGACTGACCGTTGACAATTCCTGCCCATATGAAAGAATCATTGTCTATATCTCACCTAATTTTATGAATGCTTATCAGACAGATAATTATGATCTGAGTTATTGTTTTTTCAAAAAGGCTGCAAAAAGAACATTCCAATGTTCTGCGTATCCCATCTTTCGAAAAAAGCTCTCTGTTTCGTTCTATCTCTCAGTTGGAGCATTCGTTTACGGATGGCGGCTATGCTTCCGAGCTTTACAGACAGGTTATGTTTCTGGAATTTATGATACATCTGAACCGGGCCGTAAGAAAGAACCGGCTCGAATATATCGATACTGATAATTGTAATGAAAAGGTGCTCGCCATCCTTGATTATGTAGGCGAACACCTCTGTGAAAATCTGTCAATCGATCTGATCGCAGATCAATTCTATATCAGTAAATATTATATGATGAGATTATTCAAGCAGGAGACCGGTTATACTCTGGGACAATACATCTCCCAGAAACGGCTCCTGCTTGCGAAAGAACTTTTATCTACCGGTGCGCCTGGCACACAGGTTTGTTATGATTGTGGTTTTAAAGATTACTCTACCTTCTCCAGAGCTTATAAACAATTATTCGGTGTTACGCCTTCGGGCCGTACCTGTCCGTAAAGTTCTGCCGGAACAAAAGCCCTTACAAAGATACCATCTTCCCGGTATTCTTCTTCCTGCAGTTCCCCGTACTTTCGGATCAGCTGAATCTTTCCTGCCTCTTTATATGGATAAAGTGCCTCAATCTCTACTTTCTGCTCCCCTTAATACTGCTTCTACAGCTTGAAGGAATTCGGTAATTCCTTCCCCTGTCCTGGCTGAGATCTTCACATAATAGTCTGCATGAAGATCTCGGCACCCAGATATCCTCCATACGGTCGATCTTATTAAATACTGTGATAACCGGTTTGTCTTTCACACCCAGATTCTGAAGTGTTTCATACACTGTATGCATCTGCTCATCCATCTGCGGATTAGAAGCATCTACTACATGCAGGATAATATCTGCATATCTGGCTTCTTCCAGTGTACTTCTAAATGCCTCGATCAGATGATGCGGAAGTTTTCTGATAAATCCTACCGTATCTGTCATCAGGATTTCCCTGACCACTTGGCAACTTCAGATCTCTGGTTGTTGGATCCAGGGTTGCGAATAATTTATCCTCTGCAAGAATCCCCTGCACCGGTCAGCGTATTCAGAAGTGTTGATTTTCCTGCATTCGTATAACCAACAATCGCGGCCACCGGAATATGACTGCTGGCTTCTCTGCTCTCTTGTTACTTCTCTGTGCTTCTTTACATCTTTTAATTCACGGTTAAGCTGTGCGATCCCCTGCTCTTGATCAGACGCCTGTCCATCTCAAGTTTCTTTTTTTTTCTCCCGGGCCTCTGGTTCCGATTCCTCCTCCAAGCCTCGACATAGCCTTTACCAAAGCCCGCCAATCTGGTCTGCTGGTACTTTAACTGCGCCAGTTCTACCTGAATCTTGCCTTCACTTGTAGATGCTCTTGCCGCAAAAGATATCAAGAATGATCAATGTTCTGTCCATTATTACCTTTTACATCCAGTTCGTCCTGCAGATTCTTCATCTGTGCCGGAGAAAGTTCATCATCACATACGATTCCTGTCGCCCCTAAGCTCCCAGATCATACTTTTCAGTTCTTCAATCTTTTCCTTTTCCGACATAGGTTCCCTGGATGTTGCTGTTCTCTGTTCTGAATGACCATTCCTACGGTCTCGGCTCCTGCCGTGGACACCAGATCTTTTAATTCTTCCAGAGATTCTTTTGTATCATCCTGATCTGAAAGTGATACACCGACCAGTATTACTTTTTTCTGTTTCATTTTTTATTTCTATCATACTGTTTCCATTTTCTATAGATTCATTCCATTTATCTTGTTTTTCAGAAACTCGGCCTCTTTTTTTGCCGATTTGTCATTCGGATAATTTTCCAGATACTCTTCCAGTTTTACCTTTGCACTTTCCCAGTCTTCCATCTGTTCATATGCAACAATAATATTGTACTGCATCTCTTTTTTTCATCTTTTTACCGGAATCTTCCTGTGCCAGGCCAAGATTATAATAATTTAATGCCTCTTTCGCTTCTCCGAGTTTCAGATCACAGTTTCCAATCATATTATAGATGGTTCCCGTCTTTTTCGGCATCATTTTCCAGTGCTTTCTTAAAAGCTTTTCTTGCACCTTTGTAATCCTTCTTTTCCCATTTGGCAATTCCAATGCCACGATAGGCATCCCCGACATTTTTTTCTTCTTATCTACTGCCTGTTCAAACTGTTCGATTGCCTGATCATATTTTCCGTCTTCTAAGTATTCTACCCTTTTTTGGGATGGATTGCCTTAGCAGGCTGTCAATAATACACCTGTGCAAACGACCACAAGTAATGCCTTAATTTTTCTTCATACTTTCCTTATATTCTCCTCATCTACTCAATCTGCCAGTCAATTGGCTCTACTCCGTGAGCCTCTCAGATAATCATTGGTCTGACTAAATGGCTTACTTCCGAAAAATCCACGATATGCGGATAACGGACTCGGATGCGGGGCTTTCAGGATCAGGTGTTTGGGGGATTCGTAAGCATCCTTGCCTTTCTCTGAGCCGGTGCTCCCCATAAGATGAAAACGATCGGACGATCCTGACTGTTTAATGCCATGATAGCTGCATCTGTAAATTCTTCCCATCCAATATCTTTATGCGAATTGGCCTGATGCGCCCTTACTGTTAATACCGTATTTAACATCAGGACTCCTGCTCAGCCCATTTGGTCAGATATCCGTGATTGGGGATCGTACATCCCAGATCATCATGCAATTCTTTATAGATATTCACCAGTGACGGCGGAATATCTACTCCTTTCTTCACAGAAAAAGCAAAGTCCGTGTGCCTGTCCTACATTATGATATGGATCCTGTCCCAGTATAACTGCTTTTACATTATGTAAAGGTGTCAGATGAAATGCATTAAAAAAATATCATCTGCAGGCGGAAATATCTGTCTTGTCCTGTATTCTTCGTTGACTGTTTCAAATAATTTTTTATAATATGGCTTTTTTAAACTCTCCTTTCGAAGAGCATCCAGCCAGTCATTATTAATTCTTTGCCATGTTTTACACTATCCTTTTTTCCTCGTATCTTTGTTCATTCTTACAGACGAACGGATACACCTTTTCCTCTTAAATATTCTTTTTACTTCTCTGATCTCCAGTTCCTTATAGTGAAATAATGACGCTGCCAGAGCTGCATCTGCTTTTCCTTCCGTCAGTGCATCATAAAAAATGTTCCAGACTGCCGGCACCTCCGGATGCGATCACCGGAATATTCACTTCCTCGGCAATTGCTTTCGTAAGTTCCAGATCATATCCTGCCTTCGTTCCGTCACAGTCCATACTGGTTAAAAGGATCTCACCGGCTCCAAGCTTCTCCACTTTTGAAGCCCATTCCACCGCATCAATTCCTACATCGATCCGTCCGCCATTCTTATAAATATTCCAGCCACTTCCATCTTCCCGCTTCTTTGCATCAATTGCAACAACTACACACTGGCTGCCGAACTTTTTTCTGCCGCTTCTGCGGATATCAGATTCGGTGTATTAATTGCAGATGAATTAATTGAAATCTTATCCGCACCTTCTCTTAAGAGTGCCTTAAAATCATCTACTGTACGGATTCCTCCGCCAACTGTAAATGGGATGAATACGTTTTCTGCCACCTTCCGTACCATATCTACCACTGTACCTCTGGCATCCGATGATGCTGTAATATCAAGAAATACAAGCTCATCTGCACCTGCTTTATCATACGCTTTTTGCAATCTCAACCGGATCTCCGGCATCTCTTAACGATACAAAATTTACTCCCTTTACAACTCTTCCGTTATTTACATCGAGACATGGAATGATTCTTTTTGTATGCATAATGATGTTCCTCCTATAATTCCACAAAAGTTCTTTAATATCTGAATTCCGATATCACTGCTTTTTTCCGGATGGAACTGGCATGCGAATACATTCCCCTGTTCTACCAGAAGCATGGATATGTACTGTATTCTGTCGTAGCAGTTACAATTCCCTCATCTCTGCTTTCAAATAATAAGAATGAACAAAATATACATAGGAATCTTCCGGAATCCCTTTGAATAATCTTCCGTTATTCTGGAACTTCAAAGAGTTCCATCCCATATGTGGAATCTTAAGGCCTTCCTTATCCGGGATTCTTAGTATCTCACCTTTCAAATTCCAAGTCCTTCACGCCCGGCGTCTCATCACTTCGTTCAAATAATAACTGTAAACCAAGACAGATTCCCAAGAAAGGAGTTCCCTTTGCCGTCACATCCTGGATCACCTCATCAAGCCCATACTGTCTGAGTTTACTCATCGCATCTCCAAATGCTCCGACTCCCGGAAGGATCACTTTATCTGCATTCATGATCGTCTCTCTGTCTCTTGTGATTATTACTTCCTGTCCCAGAAGCTGCATGGCTTTCTCCACACTCTTTATATTTCCTGCATCGTAATCAATAATTGCAATCATCTTGTTGTCCTGCCTTTCATATGTGGTATATCAGGGATATTGTCCCGGACATTCACTTTATATTATTTGTCAAGTGAACTGTTATGGTTTATTGTACATCAAGTTCAAACCAGAATTCAACTCCATTGTCATAATTCTTTTTACACCATACTCCTGGTTGAATGATTTCATAATTGCTTTCACAATCGACAAGCCGATTCCATTTCCACCATATTCTCTTGTATGCGCCTTGTCTACTTTATAGAATTTATCCCAGATATGAGGTGCATCTGCTTCCGGGATCGGATTACCGGTATTAAATACCGATACTCTGACTTTGCCGTCTTTTTGCACCATCTTCACTTCGATCACCATATCGCCGCTGACATGATGGCATGCATTACTTACATAATTTCTTACAACCTGCTCTACTTTAAACTCATCTGCCCACGCATAGATGTCTCTTCTGTGTGCAACATAATCTTGGCACCTGCCTGATCCGCCATGATCTCCATACTCTGCAGAACGCCTTTGACCAGTGCCGTCAGATTAAATTCGTTCAAACACGATATCTTCATCACCGAATTCCAGCTGGTTCAATGTCAGCAGATTCTTGACCATCTGATTCATCTTGGACGCCTCATCCATAATAACATCACAGTAGAATTCCCGACTCTCCGCATCTTCATTGACTCCTTCTTTTAATCCTTCGGCATAGCCCTGGATCAGAGCAATCGGTGTCTTTAACTCATGAGATACGTTTCCTAGAATTCGTTTCTCATCTTTTCCAGCTTGTCTTTCTGTTCGATGTCTTTCTGCAGACTGTTGTTAGCTTTCTTAAGTTCAGAGATCGTGCTCTCCAATTTCTCTGACATCCGGTTAAACTTCTCTCCCAGTTCTCCGATCTCATTGCTTCCATGCCGCTGGTGTATTTCGCATCAAAATCAAGATCTGCCATCCGGTCGGATAATCTCGCAAGCTCCCGGATCGGATCTGTGATTCTTTTTGAGAAATACCAGATCAGAAGAATGGATACAACGATCAGAACACTTCTATATATAATAAGAAACGATTACTCCGGCGCGATTAGCACTGGGTGGTGCTCCACCAGCATGAAGGCAGTGGGCAAGTACGACGTGCTCCGGCTTGTGGCGGCCAACCCGCAGCCCAACCGCAGTGCACCGAGGTAGCGAAGCTGGATGCCCTGCTTGCCAGCAGGCCATTCCGCTGGCGGTGCGGCTGATCGAAGCCTATGCGAAGCGCTGGACACGGACACCCCGCTGGACAAGGCCTATGACACACCTTCGAAATTCTGAGGGGGCAGCCAGCAGGAGAATCGAAACTCCCTGCCGTTCAGACAGCTGGGAAAAAAAAAA
>VOFJ01001165.1_pt1 | contig 17823 bp, 23 predicted proteins | sample 5384081 | NCBI WGS metagenome assembly VOFJ01 (sample SAMN12384729, study PRJNA508395) | human gut metagenome | isolation source: healthy gut I | host: Homo sapiens
CGTCAATATGTCGAAAAAAATCCAATCTTGTGCATCGTTCGGAGATACTGGGCATGATTGACAGTCGTTTAGACCCTGACGCGAAAGAAGCAAAAATTAAACGGACTTATCCTGAAGAATATCGTTTTCTATTGCAGAATTGTTATCCTGCATTGCGTCACACAGATTATCGTATTGACTATACTATCCGTAGTTTTAGTGACGTAGAAGAGATAAAACGTATCATGCAGACACAGCCTCAAAAACTCAGTCTCAATGAGTTTTATCTTGTGGCTCAGACTTACGAGCCAGGGAGCGTTGAGTTCAATGATGTGTTTGAAACAGCTGTAAGGATGTATCCTAACGATGAGATAGCCAATCTGAATGCGGCAAACTCAGCAATGCAGCGTAAAGACGTTGAAAATGCAAAAGCGTTATCTCCAGAAAGGGGGAGATTCACCCGAGGCACTATATGCTCGTGGAGTTTATGCTTTTCTTGTTGAAGATTACACCGTTGCACGCAAGCAGTTGAATGAGGCGAAGAACAAAGGAGTGCAACAGGCTGAAATCATTTTGCTTGAGATAGATAAAATAGATAAATAATTTATTAATCCATTAATATATACTTATATGAAGTTATCAAATTTATTTTGGAACTTGTTAGGAATAATGGTTCTTAGTGCTTGTTCCAACAGTGACATGACTGAGAATGATCTCTCTGAAACTAATGTTGACGCTCGTTTTATGTCTGTCGATATTACGAATACTACTGGCTTTAGGACGCGAGCGGCAGGTGATCAGTCCGGAGATCTTTATGAAGAAGGGGAAAGTGTTGAAAATGATGTAGAATCGGTTCGTTTTTATTTTTTCAAGGAGAATGGTAGTCCTTGTCCAGTTAAAAGCGACGGTACGAATTACTATGACTGTAAAAAGGACGAAACTGAGTCTGCCGGACAGGATATGCCTAATATTGAGAAAAAGTTGAATGCGGTAATTGTTATCAATACCAGGGAGGGCGACAACTTAGACCAACTTAAATCTATGGTCGCTGTGATTAATCATGAGAAAATAGCACTGGGTACGGCTAGCATGGACCTTGCTACACTTCGAGGAAAGTTTGGTTCATATAGTTATGTAAAGGACTCAAAGTTCTTGATGACAAGTTCTGTGTTTGGTTCGGATAATTTCTGTTGTGAAGTGAACATACCGGCGAGTGCTCTCAAAAAAAGACTGAAGATGAAGCAAAAAAATCTCCGGTAAATGTATGTAGAGCGTGTTTTAGCTAAAGTACGGTTATATACCGATTGGAAGGATATGACTCTTAAAAATGATGTAACCTATGGCGATAATGATAAAAAATATACTGCCGTGAAATTAAAAAGAGTAAGGACGGTTCGAATTTATTCAAGTTGACAGTAAAGATGTATATGTAATCTTCACAGGTTGGGAAGTGACATCTACTGCTTCTCAGTCATACCTCTTTAAGAAAGTTAATTCCGCTTGGGCGTTCACACCGGTTTGGAGTTGGAATCATCCTGAATATCATCGTTCATATTGGGCAATGAATCCTGACGGTCTCACATTTGATTATTTACCGTATGATCAGATTGCAGGTAAAGTAGGTACTCAAGGCGCAAGCGACAACAGCTCTAAATCATATAATGGTACAAACTTATATTGTCAGGAAAATGCTGCAGATAAGTATGAGACCGGTAAGAAGAGTTCCTATAATCCGGCGACGGAGGTAAGTAACCGTACCCAAGCAATTATTGCTGCCGTATTAGTGACTATTGATGATAGTAACGTTGCTCATCCCATTGATCTGGCTAAGTGGGGTGGTACGGACTACACAAAAGATAATGCGATGACAGCAATGTTGAGTGTTGTGCAGGATCAGATTTATACTAAAACAATAGAGGGTGCAGGAACAGCAGATGCTAAAGAAATCTATACTCCGATTACCAAAGACAAAGTAGAGCTCGTTTCCGGCATAAAGTCAGGCAATGCCGATAACGAGTCAGAAAAATAGTGGCAGATATTTAAGCTACCTTCAATTGAAGAAAGGCGTAACCGATACTTTTTATAAAGCCGATCATACAGCATACGCCAATCTTGACGATGTAAATGATGTTCTGGCAAATATGCCCGGAGCAAGGGTTTGGTCGAGTGGACAAGCTTACTATTATACTGACATCAAGCATCTGAACGATTTCCCGGGAGTGGATGACACCGACGGTAAATATGGAATTGTGCGTAATCATATTTATGACATTGCCATTAATTCGGTATCCGGTCTTGGAACGCCGGTTCTTGATCCGGAAGAAGTGATTGTTCCGCAGAAGCCTACTAATGACGAAACATATCTGGGTGCACGTATTAATATCCTTTCATGGCGAGTAGTAAAACAGAACATCGACCTTGAATGGTGACAACCTGTAATGAGGTATTGTAAACTATATACTATTACAACAATAATTATGTAGAATGGACAAACCGTCTTATATCAGAAATTTTGGGATGAAAAGCATGGGTAATCCTTGTAGAATTACTTTTGTTGGTGTCGTGTGACAATGCTATTTATGACGATGAAGGCGATTGTTCAGTGACCTATCATCTGAAATTTCGTTATGACATGAACATGAAGTTTGCCGACGCTTTCACCCATGAGGTGAAGTCGGTCAGACTTTATGCCTTTAACTCTAATGGCGAGTTGGTGTGGCAAGCTGACGAACAGGGTGAAATCCTTGCATCCGGTGATTACACCATGAAACTGGAGCTTGCTCCCGGTGATTATCACCTTATGGCATGGTGTGGTCTTGATAATGGTGAGTCATTTACAGTGACCGATGCCTCGCACAATTGCCGGATGACAGACTTGCACTGTAAATTGAACCGTTATCTAGACAAAGCGACTGGTGTTTCCTATTCCAATAAGGACCTGCATCCTTTGTTTCATGGTTCTCTTGACGTAAGTTTGCCTGCCAATGACGACGGAGGTGATTATACATACGTCATGCCACTAACGAAAGATACGAATGTGTTCCGTGTAGTGCTTCAGCACCTTTCGGGACAAGATATAAATGTTGACGACTTTACTTTTCTATTGAAGACCGTAATGGTTGGATAGCGCAGGACAATACACTGAAAGAAGACGAGCCGATCGTTTATCGTGCGTGGTCTACTTATTCGGGTGAAGCTGGTGTGGACATTGCGACAGGAAAAGAAAGTCGTGTAACAACAATTGTCAAAGTTGCCGTGGCGGAACTTACGGTGAGCAGACTTGTCTTGCGGGACTGGAGTCTGTATTCGCGTCCGATGTTGATTATTCGTACCACTGAAGGGAAACTGGTAGCTTCTATTCCTATTATCGATTATGCCCTTCTGGTGAAAGGTAATTACAATAGAAAAAATGAGCGACCAGGAATACCTCGACCGACAGGATGAATACAATATGACATTCTTTCTCGACGAGCAAAATCAGTGGATAAATAGCGTGATACTAATCAACTCATGGAGGGTGGTACTCTCTAACGTAGATGTAGATTGAGTAACATCTTTTGAAAAAAGAAGAAAAAAGGAATGAAAGAAATACTACGACATATTGTATGGATGACAATACTTGTCAGCTGGGCTTTATTGTCGGCATCTTGTAGGGGAGGGAGGTAAGTTATACGGACGAGGTACAGCCGGACGACGATACTGCCATACTCGTTCTGCGTACCGGTCTTCTTGATCAAACGCGCATCCGATAGGGTGAATGATGCAGTAGATAATCCTGTCGAATATATGTATACACTGCGTATCGTTATTCTTCATGAAAACGGTACTGTGGAACACAATATGTATATTGATTTCGGTGAGATTCCCCAAACGGAGTGTTACAGGATTTTCAAAGTGACACGGAATGAAACAAAGAAAATCTATCTGATAGCTAATGAAGAGAACGCATCTACTGATCTTCACGAACAATTGGAGACATTGACGACTGGTAACACTACTTTCGCAAGCATTGTTGACAATTTCGTTTTCATTCCCGATTATAAGAATCCTATACCAATGAGTTCGGTATATGACGTTCCGGTTAAAGCAGAGAATCTGGTAGAACGTGAATTCTATTTGGTACGTGCTGCAACGAAGTTCGCTTTTCGTTTCACGAACAAGCGTAAGAGTAAAGTCAGTATAGATGCTATTCATATTTCTGATATTGCCGGGGCTACTTATCTGATTCCTCATAAACGGGAACCGTTGTTCATGTCTTTTGACGATGAATCGCTTTATTGGATAAACTGGCTGAAGAAAGTAGCGGATGAATCTCAACAATCACCGGATGATGTGGAACTGGCAGATAAGAGAGGCTGGATACAAGCTTACGATATCCCTTCGGAAACTTCTCATCAGGAAGTCACAGTTAACGGACCATTAGAAGTGCCGAGTATGACGGGTGACCAACCCGGCAAAGCGGTCTTCCCGGTATTTTACCTTCCGGAAAGTAAAAAACTGAAAGCCGGATCGGCTACATACGGTGAACAAGAATACACCTTGAAGCTCGACATGTCCGAGAATGGCAAAGAACTGTCGTTTACCAAGACCTTTCCAAATCTAGAGGCTCTATTTCGTAACACACATGTACTGGTTGATATCACCTTTACGGAAAAAAAAGACGAAGTAAAAGTGCAAGTAGTACCCTATGCGGAAGTGATTCTTGAGCCGGAGTTCGGACTCAAACCTGAAACTAAGAATTGATATTGTATGAGAAAGAAAGATATTATATTTTTGTATTATTTTGCTTATGTTGCAGTTCATACCGACAGCTTGCCGGGATGATTACTTTATGAATGAAGAGATAGGCGAAGGCAATGCCACCCTTTCGGTAACCCTGTGTTTCGATCAGGAGGATGCAGCACTGGGGACTACCCGTGCCGAAGGAGGTGATGAAGGCAATGCCATTCAGAATATAAATTCACTCTGCATGTTGTTTTTATGATACGACAGGAAAATTAGTTCATAATTATATAGTTAAAGGTGAGGGCCTTGTCATTGATCCCGATGTAAGTGGTTGGAGTTATAATCTGGAAGATAACCGGATAGATGAAGACAAAAGACGAACAGGGTAACCAGTTCGAGGATAGTAAGACCGGTACGGCAATGTTCAAGCTCCGTCCGATAAAGCGGGGTAAGTATTATATCTATGCTGTTGCCAATATGGGAGATCTAACGCAGTATAAGGATAAAAATTACTACCCGTGAAGGATTGAAAGCAATCTCCCTTCAGTGGGATCCTGATGATATTTCCCAAAATAGCGAGATGTTCGGTGTGTTCAGTCTCACTCCCCGACCGTAATGCTCCGGATGATCTTGTTACCATTAATTCCCCGGGCGTACAACTTCATAGTTGGTTGCGTCGCGCCGCGTCCAAGGTGACTGTGGCATTTGACGGTTCCGGGCTTTATGCCAATGTGCAGATTTATATCGAAAACGTTATTCTGAAAGATATTCCCAAAACCTGTTCGTTGGGTAATCCGAATACTCGGGATTAGTTTCAGAAGATGTTCCTGATCCGGATTCTTATAAGGATCCCGATTGGAAACCTGAGATGCATGCTCGTTCGGAACGCTATACTGCATCCAATGGTTTATATTCGGAAGGAAAGTCGATCAAAATCCAGAAATTGCCTGCAGATCTTTCCGTTCTTACGCCCGAAAACTATATACATATCTGCAATGATTTGCATCGCTATATGGGTAAGGGAGAAGAAGGAGATGAACAAGATATTATAACGAACACCCATGCCCATAAGGCACAATCGCTTTTCTTCTACGAGAACATGCAGGGAAAAAAGGTAAGTCTAAGAAGCAGTCGCAGAATGGCGTAGATATCGACTATCCCGACCCTGATGAGCAAGAAGAAGGCTCCGGTTGGAAAGACGAGAAACCTTATGGTACCTATGTTGAGGTGACAGGATACTACCGTTGCACGGCGGCAAACGAACATGTGGGAGCGGGACCTATCAAGTTCCGTTTTATGTTGGGGCAAGACGTTACTACCGACTATAATGCAACGCGTAATACCCATTATAAGTTGACTCTTAAATTCAAAGGTTACGGAAACGATGCCGACTGGCATATCGAGTATGAAGAACCGTCCGATATCTATGTGAGCACCCCTCAATATATCTCTTTACCTTTATAATAAATCAATGAATGTGACCCTGAAAGTAGTGGGTGAAATAAAGCCCAATTCTACTTTGGATGCAAAAATCCTAGGCAAGGATGAAGATACCGGGTTTACAGGTTGGAGACCATGGGGAAATGGAACAAGTGCATTTCCGACAGTTCCTAATGACTTTTATTATTCAGGGTGGATTTATAACGACGGTCCATGGAACAGCTTTTTGTCATTGAGAAAGACCTCCCTTGTGAAGATTGTAGTTCCCGGATACGAAGACAAGCCCTCATGGCAGACCCCTATTAATACGAAATACAACGAGACCTATTATAATGAAAAAAATAAAGGAAACAGAAGTTATAAGATTAGCAATATTGGCGCCGATGATTTGGCTGACGGTGAATATTCGGTAAAAAGTAATGGAAATGAACATATTTTTACTATTCCGTTATATACCCGTGCCAAAAGAGCTTGTGACAAAAACAGGCTTTACAGGAAATAATCCATATTCGGCCTATCCCCGAAAAGAGAGAATCAAGTTTACCATACAGGTGAAAGACGATGTCACAGGTACCTATGTTCCCAAGACAGCTTATTTGGATATGATACAAGTACGTCGTATTGAGAATCCGAAAGGCGTATGGCGCAGTGCGGGTAATAGTGATAATTTTCATGTGACGCTTATGCGTCTGCCTTATGACGATGCCGAAGATTTTAAGCCGTTCAATTCCGAAGGAGCATGGAGTGCTACTATTGTTGAGGGAGGAGACGATTTCATTACGTTGCGTTCTACTGTAGAAGGAAGTGGAAGTGACAATGCGCAACAGACAGGTGTGAAAAGTATAGAAGGAGCAGGGTGAGCATCCGATAGATTTCTGGATTGATTTTAAGGGTACAATTGCAGAAAACTCTACTCCCCGTTGCGCTATCGTACGTGTGCGCTATCACAATTACACTTGCGAACATGATATTTATGTACGTCAAGGTTATGCTCCTATCACTATTGACGGGAATGCGGAAAGTGATAAAAACCCGGCATGGGCATCATATAATGTTTATCGTTTTGATGCAAATAATGCTCCGGTTTATACAAAGTCACCTTTGGAAGAAGGATCATTGTTCCGTCGTGGAAACCGTACAGCTATTCTCGCTTCCAATAATGACAGACCCGGGTTTACTTTTGGTTTAGGGCCGTCAGGTAGTTTCGATGTTCTTGAACTGGGAGCGACTACACCCTCTCAAAAAGACCTGGTCGCAACTGGCACCTTCAGCAGATGATGTAAAGAGTCGTTTTGCAAGTTGGTCCATTGCGGGAGATCATGAACGTATTGCTACAATCGAAGATTTTTATACCTTGGAATCTACTTCGATTCATAGTAACATTGGTAAAGCTTACGGTGTTCTTTATGGAGACGGTGCAACCGAGACACAGAAGTCAGTGGAAGTAGCATTGGGATATGATCATAATGAAGATCCGACCAATTCGAAGAAAGGTATGCGCGGATGTTTCGTCTTCAATATAAATAATAGCCATAATATATTTTTCCCTATTGGTAAATCCGGTTATGGACGTCGTAAAGGGATGACAAGTAACGGAGAAAAAGTAGGTGCACTGCGTTATGCCCAACGTACCGATTACTATAATAACGACGGTACCGGGAATATTCAGTATGTTCCGCTGTTCTATGACCTGTTTGAACGTCCGGGAGCCATATATCAATGTCGGAACCGTCTGAGTAGTACCGGTAGTGATGTGAAAAAATCGAGTGCGTTTGATATAAACTATTTCACTATGGGTTTCGAAGGGTTTGAGAATGGTGCATCAAATAATAGTGATGGCAGTGACAGTGATGCATGCTTCATACGGACGGTGAAGTATTAGAGAATTACCCCACGGCATATTCTAGCTATAGATTTTGGCTGGTAAGTAAAAAAAAGAAAGCATTTTTTTTCTTGTTTCTTATTTATTATTTTGCCTATCTTTGCAGCAGGAATTATTTCATTGCCTAAGTAGCAATGGAAAAAGTGGGGGTAAAAAAATATGATCATTAGCAAAAATGACGATCGAAATGTTCTGCCAACAGATGTGATTGGCAGAAGCGTAGCGCACTCTAAACGCTGGTTAGTCGCCATTGTGCGTATCCATCATGAGAAAAAAGACAAGTGAGCGCCTCACTAAAATGGGCGTTGAAAATTTCCTTCCTATCCAACAAGAAGTTCATAACTGGAGTGACCGTCGCAAGGTTGTCGACAGAGTCATCCTTCCAATGATGATCTCCGTCCACGTTGATCCACAAGAACAAAAAGAAGTTCTGACCTTATCCGCTATCAGCCGCTACATGGTACTACGTGGGGAGAAGTACTCCGGCTGTAATTCCCGACCAACAAATGTTACGATTCAAATTTATGCTCGACTATTCGGACGAAACGATTTGTATGAGCACATCGCCATTAGCGCCGGGAGAAAAAATACGTGTAATAAAGGGGCCATTGGCAGGACTGGAAGGGAACTGGTAGATATGAATGGGAAATCAAAAGTCGCCGTCCGACTGACAATGTTGGGATGTGCGTGTGTAGATATACCGGCAGGATGTGTGGAGCCGGTTTAGTACTTTCGATTGAATTTAAAAATTCAGATTAATCAATGAAAATGCAAAACTAATGGGTGCGCTCATCCTCATATTATTGATGTTGGGCGCTACACCTGTGACTGCTCAAAAATATGAGCGACTCTCAAGTATTGGAATATGTCAAAGAGGGGATTAGACAAGGGAAAGAGCAAAAAACAGCTTGCCTCCGAGTTAGCCCGCAAGGGTGTAAACCAAGGAGCAGGCCCTGCGTGTGAAGCAGCTCTATGAGCAGCAGAACAACGTGAACGCTTCCAACGCCACGGGTACGGATATCAACGAATCCCGCCTTCGTGAAGAGATGAAGGAGAACACCTCGGATATGTTGGAGGACCACCCTAGTACCCAAGACCTCGCACGCGGTAATCAGGTCTTCGGACGTAACATCTTCAACACCCGTAATCTGACCTTCGAACCCAGTGTCAATATCGCCACCCCCTTGAATTACCGCCTTGGCCCCGGTGACGAAGTGATAATCGATATCTGGGGGCGAGCCAGAATACTATCCGCCAGCAGATCTCTCCCGACGGCACTATCAATATCCAGAAGATAGGCCCCGTCAACCTGAACGGACTTACGATCGCTGAAGCGAACGACTATCTCAAGAAGACATTAAACAAGATCTATAACGGTCTTAATAATACGAACGACCCGACCTCTGACATCCGTCTGACACTCGGCAGCATCCGTACTATCCAGATCAATGTCATGGGTGAAGTGGTCCAGCCGGGCACCTACTCCCTTTCCTCCTTTGCCACTGTCTTTCACGCGCTTTACCGTGCGGGAGGTGTGAGTGACATCGGCAGCCTGCGCAATGTCCAACTGGTCCGTAACGGCAGGAACATCGCTACAATCGACGTCTACCAGTTTATCATGAAAGGTAACATTCAGGACGATATCCGTCTTCAGGAAGGTGACGTTGTGATAGTTCCCGCTTATGAGGTACTGGTCAAGATCGACGGCAAGGTGAAACGTCCGATGCGTTTTGAGATGAAGAAGGACGAGAACCTTTCCACGCTTATCAGCTATGCCGGCGGCTTTGAAGCCGACGCCTACACCCGTTCTTTGCGTGTGGTCCGCCAGAACGGTCAGGAATATGAAGTCAACACGGTCAAGGACATGGATTACAGTGTCTATAAGATGCGCAACGGCGATGTTGTGACGGCCGAAGCTATCCTTAACCGCTTCATCAACAAGCTTGAAATCCGCGGTGCGGTCTACCGTCCCGGGTATCTACGAACTGAACGGCAGGCTGAATACCGTCCGCGAACTGGTCAACGAATCCCAGGGCCTTACCGGTGATGCGTTCCTGAACCGTGCCGTCCTTTACCGTCAGCGTGAGGACCTGACTTCCGAAGTAATCCCTTTGGATATCAAGTCTATCATGGAGGGTACTTCCCCTAATCTTCCCCTGATGAAGAATGACATTCTTTATATTCCCAGCATTCATGACCTGGAGGACAGGGGTAATGTGGTCATCCACGGTGAAGTGGCTCAGCCTGACTCGTATCCTTATGCGGATAACATGACCCTTGAGGACCTGATCATCCAGGCAGGCGGTCTGCGTGAAGCCGCTTCCGTAGTCCGTGTTGATGTATCCCGCAGAATAAAGAACCCGTATATAGTACAGTTGATAATGATACTATCGGTCAGATGTATACGTTTGCCTTAAAGGACGGTTTTGTAGTTGACGGTCGTCCCGGCTTTGTCCTTCAGCCCTACGATGAGGTTTTTATGTTCGTCGCAGCCCCGGTTATCAACCCTCAACAGAATGTTTCAGTCGAAGGAGAAATACTTTTCGGCGGTTCCTATGCGATGACCAGCAGGGAGGAACGTCTTTCAGACTTGATCAACAAAGCCGGCGGAGCCACCAACTACGCTTATCTTCGTGGTGCGAAGCTTACCCGTGTAGCCAATGCGAGTGAGAAGAAACGTATGGGTGATGTAATCCGTTTGATGAGCCGTCAGTTGGGTGAGGCTATGCTTGATTCCCTGGGTGTCCGTGTGGAGGATACGTTTACGGTCGGTATCGATTTGGAGAAGGCGTTGGCCAATCCCGGAAGTACGGCAGATATTGTGTTGCGTGAGGGTGATGTAGTCTCCATTCCGAAGAATAATAATACGGTAACAATCAATGGTGCCGTCATGGTTCCTAATACTGTTTTTATATGAAAGGCAAGGATGTAGACTATTATCTGAATCAGGCGGGGGAGGTTATTCTGAGAATGCGAAGAAGAGTAAGAAGTTCATTGTTTATATGAATGGTCAGGTGACTAAGGTGAAGGGTAGTGGTAAGAAACAGATTGAGCCCGGGTGTGAGATAATTATTCCTAGTAAGGCGAAGAAGAAAACTAATATCGGAAATATTCTAGGCTATGCTACTACGTTCAGTACTTTAGGAATGATGGTTGCTTCTATTGCAAACTTAATAAAGAAATAACGACTATATCTTAACTCGCTATGATAGAACAGACATCAGAAAAAGACATAAAGCAGAAACAGGATAATCATAATGATGAAGAGATTGAAATTGATTGGACGGAAACTCTTCATAAGATTATAGATATCCGTAAGACAATTTACAAAGCTGCCGGTATTGGCTTGGTTATAGGTATCATTGTTGCGATAAGTATTCCCCAAACAATATACAGTCGGAATTACTCTTTCTCCTGAAATGGGAGGTTCCTAAAAGGCAGTGGTTTATCCGGTTTGGCAGCTTCTTTTTTTGGGAAGTGGAGTTTCTATGAATGAAGGCACTGATGCCTTTGAACGCTTCTTTGTCTGCTGATATTGCATCTTCTACTCCTTTCTTGTTGGAACTTTCTAAAATGAAAGTCCCTGTATCAGGAGGTGAAGAAATATCTTTAAGCTCATATTTAGATGAAGAATCTTCTCCCTGGTGGGGGTATGTGATAGGTTTTCCAGGGATAGTAATTGGCGCAGTAAAAACGTTGTTTATTCACGAAGATGAATTAACATAGCTTTAGAAAAAGACACATCAGGGTGTAATCGACTTATCCAAAAAGAATCGGAAAAGATTGAATCACTCAAGAAAAAGATTATAGCTTCTGTGGATAAACCAACCTCGATGACTACGGTTTCTGTGACTTTACAGAATCCTCAAGGTTGCCGCAGTAGTAGCTGATTCTGTTGTAAGGAAATTGCAGGAATATATTATAGATTATCGTACTACCAAAGCGAAAGAAGATTGTCTTTATTTGGAGAAACTTTTTAAAGAGCGTCAGCAAGAATATTACGAAGTACAGAAAAAATATGCTGACTATATGGATTCTCATGATAATATAATTTTGCAAAGTGTTCGTGCTGAACAGGAAAGATTGCAAAATGACATGAGTCTTAGCCTATCAAGTGTATAGTCAGGTTGCTAATCAACTTCAAGTTGCCAGGGCCAAAGTTCAGGAAGAAAAAGCCTGTATTTGCTGTTGTAGAGCCTGCGGTTATCCCATTATATCCTTCGGGAACCAGTAGAAAAGTATATGTTTTAGCTTTTTATTTTCTTATCAGTTTGTATTGCTATCTCTTGGAAGTTATTTGGAGAAGATATTCTGAATAGGTTCAAAGAAATCCGTGCCTAAAATCAATATTTAATGTGATATGGTATCAACAACCAGTCAAATAAATAAAGTCGTAGAGTTTATTGCAGTATTGGGAGATTTGATTATTCTAAACTTGTGTTTGTTTTTTCTCCTTTTCTTTTGGGAAGAAGTATTTGTTATCTTTACCTTTTTTCCTGTAGAGTTTCATGGATGATGACTTCATTAAGTCTCTGTTATTTGGCATGCTCGGCGCCTCGCGGTAGAGCATGGAATAGTCGGGCGATTCGTGCTGACCAGCTTGTGGTACGTGTATTGAAGAATATTATCATCTTTTCGGTTTTTGGGCGTGTATCATGGCTTTTAGTGGAATCTCCATAATATCTCCTCTATTTTTTATTATCTATTTTTTATTCTTTTTGTCGTATTAAGTGTTTACCGCATAATTATCCGTCGTTTGCTGATTGATTATTGTGCGAAAGGTAAACATAAAAGCTATGCTGTTTTTTATCGGTGGAGGAGATAATATGCGTACATTGTATGAGGAAATGGAAAGTTCTTTAGCTGCCATTTATGAAGTTGTTGGTTATTTTGATGTTACCCCGAATGATACTTTCTCCTCTCAATGCCGTTATCTTGGCAATCCGGACAATTTTGCTGATTTTATGTCCGGAAAAACAATCTGTAAAACATGTATTCTGTTCTTTGGCAATGGATGAGGGACATTATAATGTTCCTATTATAAACTATTGTGAGAATCATTTGCTGTATTTTCATGGTGTCCCTAATGTTTGTAAGGGATTTCCCCAACGTATCTGGCATAGTATGATTGGTAATATGCCAATTTTGAATTTGAGATATGAACCTTTAAGTAAAAGTGGAAAATCGTTTTTGAAACGGCTATTTGATATTATGTTATCCGGTATTTTTTGGTTACTATTTTTCCTGTTATTTACCTAATTGTGGGAACTATTATAAAATTGACTTCTCCCGGTCCAATATTCTTCAAACAAATGAGGACAGGATTGAATGGCAGAGAATTCAAATGCTATAAATTTCGCTCTATGAGAGTAAATGATGAAGCAGACAAAAAACAGGCAACAGTTGATGATCCTCGAAAAACTAAATTTGGAGATTTCCTTCGCCGTTCTAATATTGATGAGCTTCCACAATTTATTAATGTATTTACAAAGGTGAGATGTCTATAGTTGGACCTCGTCCTCACATGTTGGCTCACACAGAAACTTATGCTCGATTGATTGATAAATATATGGTACATCATTTTATCAAACCTGGTGTGACAGGTTGGGCGCAGACACATGGTTTTCGTGGTGAAACGAAAGAACTATCCCAAATGGAAGGCCGTGTTCAGTCTGATATCTGGTATATGGAACATTGGACATTGTTACTTGATTTATATATTATTTATAAGACTATAGCAAATGTGATTGTTGGAGAGAAGAATGCATATTAGAAAATAGATATAAATGTGTAATCCGTATATTTTCTATAGTGTTATTCCAAATTTGTGATGCTTTTATTAAATGATCATATTGGAAAGATGATAATTTATTTAGCCGAATAGAAAGGTGTAAAGAATAATATAAATGTTTTTTATTGTAATATAAATTCAAAAATATGGATAAAAATCAAATTAATAGCATTGTAATTAATGTCATTCGAGAGTATTGTGATACAAATGGTGTGGTGATAAATGAATTAGATAAAAGATACACCTCTGATTGGTAGTGCTCGTATTCTTGATTCTATGGGACTTGTGAATATTGTTGTAGATATTGAGACTGCCTTTCTGGATGAAGATATAGAATTTCACTAACTTCTGGGAGACGGCTATGTCTGGACGTATAAGTCCTTTTCGAACTATTGGATCATTATGTAGCTTTATTGCTCGTCAACTTGGTTTAGAAGAATGAAGCGAGTTATATTATTACTGGAACTCGAAAGGGATTGGTCATTTCCTTGCCGAGAAGTATCTAAGTGAGGGCGATATTGTGTATGGATGTAGTCGTCGTGAATGTGAGATTAACCATGAAAATTATCATCATATTCGTCTTGATGTCTCAGATGAACCTGCCGTGATAGCTTTTGTACGTAATGTTTACAGAGAACAAAAACGAATTGATATACTAATAAATAATGCTGGAATAGCTTCTATGAATCATATTCTATTAACTCCTAAGGCTACAGCTGAGAAGGTGTTTAATACAAATTTCATGGGGACATTTTTTAATGTCTCGTGAATGTGCGAAGTTTATGATAAGGCAGAAAAAATGGTCGTATTGTAAATTATTCAACAGTAGCTGTTGCACTTAATTTACAAAGGAGAACTGGTTTATTCTTCATCAAAAGCTGCTATAGAGCAGTTGACTAGGGTACTTGCAACTGAAATAGGTGAAAGTGGTGTAACCGTGAATGCTGTTGGTCCTACTCCAATTGATACAGATTTAATCAAAAAATGTTCCAGGGAATAAGATTGAAGAATTAAAAATCGTCAATGTATCAAACGACTTGGTAATTTTGAAGATGTTAAAAATGTCATTGATTTTTTATTCGTCCTGAGAGTGAATTTATAACAGGACAAATAATTTATTTAGGTGGTGTGTTTTAAATATAAAAATAATTCACAATGAATTGGCTTGTTGAAAAATGATGAAAGAAAGATGGTAGTAAGAATGCTATTATTTTCAAAGGGAAGGAATATACTTACGAAGCACTCGTAGAGCAAATTGAAAGCTATTATATAATAATTAGCAAACAGATAAATCAAGGAGAAATCGTATCAGTGATTTCGGATTATAGTTTTCAGGCTATTGCGCTTTTTTTTGCATTGTATGAAAATCGGAATGTCATTGTGCCAATTACTACAAAGATTAATCAAGAGATAGATGACCGAGTTCGTGTAGCAAATAGTGATTATCGCATCGAAATAGATGATAATAAACTTAATGTGCATAAAGCAATAAAGAAAACAGAAAACCATCCTCTTGTGATAAAACTTCAGGAGCAGCAGCATTCGGGGCTTATTCTTTTTAGTAGCGGTTCTACAGGAGCACCGAAAGCAATGATCCATAATCTAGATAATTTAGTTGATTCATATAAAGGGAAACGTGGTAAGAATATTGTTTTTTTAATTTTTTTAATGTTCGATCATATCGGTGGGACTTAACTCTTTGTTGAATTGTCTTTCAATGGGCGTTACAATGGTTTTTCCAGAACATCGAGAACCAGAACATGTAGCAGAATTAATTGAAAAATATAAAGTTAACATTCTTCCAGCATCACCAACATTTTTAAATTTAGTGTTGATAAGTGAGGCTAATTTGCGCTATAATATGAGTTCTTTGCGTATGATAACTTATGGGACAGAACCAATGCCGGATAGTCTCTTATTAAAATTAAAAACATTTTTTCCTCGTGTTAAATTTCTTCAGACCTTTGGTACGAGTGAAACTGGCATTAGTCAAACTACAAGTAAATCATCAGATAGTACTTTTTAAAAAATAGATGACCCAAATACAGAAATAAAAATAGTAAGAGGAGAACTATGGATTCGTAGTAAGACTCAGGTTATGGGATATCTAAACTCTTCAATGGAACGTTTTTTACTGAAGATGGCTGGTTCAAAACAGGAGATTTAGTGGAAGAAGCAAGTGATGGCTACATAAAAATAGTTGGTCGTAGCAAAGAATTAATAAATGTTGGTGGGGAGAAAGTTCTTCCATCTGAAGTTGAATCTGTGCTATTTCAAATGCCGAATTTGGTAGATTGTATTGTTTATGGTGAAAAGAATTTTATCACAGGTATGATGGTAGTTGCAAAAAGTTCTTTTTAAAGAGCCGTTGAAGTTATCAGAAGCTAAAAAGATAAATAGTACAGTTTTGTAATAGTAAACTTGATCGATATAAAATTCCTGCAAAAGTTATTTTAATGACCGAATCGGAGTATTCTGAAAGATTTAAGAAGAAAAGATTATAAGTCTATGCTTAAGAAAAATTATGGGAAAGTGGAATGCAATCATTAGAGGGCTAAGAATCCTTAATCGTGAATATTTTTCTACACGTAATGATTGTTTGGGAAAATGTGGAATAAACTCACATTATTTGCCTCCTACTCTTTTGGGTAAAAGAGAAAATATTTTTTATATGATAATGCATATATTTGATTATCGTAGTGTTTTGTATGTTACTGGGGGTAAATTAATAATAAAAGAAAATTCAATTGTTGCTGAAGGATTAACTGCTATAACAGGGCAACATCAATCGAAAATAGGTGAAGTTTTTTGGTAAAGCAGGTAACAGTAATTTATTAGAAAAAAAGATATTATAGTAGAGGAGGATGTCTGGATTGGAGCTAGTGTTATGTTGTTGTCAGGCGCGCATATTGGTCGTGGTGCCATAATTGGCGCAGGGACGGTCATACGCGATCAGAATATTCCGCCATATAGTATTGTTGTTGGTAATCCGGCTAAAATTATTGGTTTTAGATTTACTGTTGAGGAAACATTGGAGCATGAGAGGCTTATTTATGATGAACAAAATCGTTTGCCAGAGAAAAAGCTACGAACCAATTATAAATATTATTATGAGACTCGGATTGGACAAATTATGAGTTATTTGGCATTACGTTTATAAGAAATCTTATGTTGTTTGCAGAATACCATTAGTTTTAATTTTCCGCACTAGATTATATTTTAGAATGATATATTGGTTGTTAGTAGATTATGTGATTGCTTTTGTCTAGAAATGTTTAATTTTATATTAAAGAATGAGTAGTAGTCCCAATAGAATAGTTAAGAATACATTTTTTTTTTCTTTATGGAAAAATGCTTATTACTATATTTTTCACACTTTATACTACTCGTTTAGTTCTGAAATCATTAGGAGTAGTAGATTATGGTGTATTTGGAGTGATTGGAGGAGCAGTGAATATGCTTGGTTTTTTGTCTGCATCTATGGCTGCTACTACTCAACGATTTATGAGTTATTCTGAAGGAACCGGAAATCTTGAGGATAAAAGGCAGGTGTTTAATGTGAGTGTAATATTGCATTTTATCATTGCTATTTGTGCGTGTTTATTACTTTGTTTTTTTTCATATTTGTTTTTCGATAAGATAATAAATGTTCCTGTAGAAAGACTATATGCAGCAAAAGTAGTTTATTATTCTATGGTGTTTAGTGTTACGGTTACAGTATTATCAGTGCCATACGATGCTGTAATTAATTCTCATGAGAATATGTTGTACTATTCAATAGTAGGTATAATAGATTCTTTTGTCAAGCTAATAATTGCGATCTATATTGCAACATCTGTGTCAGGAGATAAATTGATTGTATACGGTATTCTAATGGCGGTGTTATCCATTGTTGTTATGATAGTCATGCAAATCTATTGTCATAAATATTATTCAGAATGTGTGTTTAAACCATTAACATATTTCTCAAAGAAAAAACTAAAACAGATGTCCTCTTTTTGCATCA
>VOFJ01002151.1_pt1 | contig 17821 bp, 34 predicted proteins | sample 5384081 | NCBI WGS metagenome assembly VOFJ01 (sample SAMN12384729, study PRJNA508395) | human gut metagenome | isolation source: healthy gut I | host: Homo sapiens
CGCCACCTCATCATGATATCTACTCCATCGAGGATTTGGAGCAGTTGATTTACGATTTGAAGAATGCCAACCGTGATGCAAGAATCTCTGTTAAACTGGTATCCGAAGCCGGTGTTGGAACGGTCGCAGCCGGTGTAGCAAAAGCCGGAGCGCAGGTAGTATTGATTTCTGGATATGACGGTGGTACCGGTGCAGCACCAAGCAGTTCTATCCATAATGCAGGACTTCCTTTGGGAACTTGGACTTGCAGAGACACACCAGACTCTGATTATGAACGGACTTCGTAATAAAAGGTAAGAATCGAGACAGACGGTAAGCTGATGAGCGGCCGTGATGTAGCAATTGCTGCATTGCTTGGAGCAGAAGAGTACGGGATTTGCAACTCGCACCGCTGGTAACCATGGGATGCGTGATGATGCGTGTATGTAATCTGGATACCTGCCCTGCCGGAATCGCAACACAGAATCCGGAGCTTCGGAAACGTTTCGCGGGAAAAAACCGAAGGAATATGTTGAAAACTTCATGCGGTTTATTGCAGAAGAATTAAGAGAAATCATGGCAAAAGTTAGGCTGCCGTACCATTGATGAAATGGTAGGAAGAAGTGACCTTCTCCGGGTTCGAGAGGATTTGACAGACCGGGAAAAAAAATCGACCTTTCCAAGATTTTGAATAACCCGTTTGCAGGACCAAAGGAGAAAGTTACATTTGATCCGAAAAACATGTATACGATTTCGAACTGGAGAAGACCAAGGACGAAACTGTACTGTTAAAACAGCTTTCTTCCGCACTGGATAAGAAACAGAAGAGAAGCATTGATGTAGAAGTAAGCAATACAGACCGTTCCTTTGGTACCATCTTTGGTTCCGAGATTACAAAGAAATATGACGATACTTTAGAGGAAGATACCTTTATCGTAAAATGTACCGGTGCCGGCGGACAGAGCTTCGGTGCATTTATCCCGAAGGGACTTACCTTAGAACTGGAGGGTGATTCCAATGATATTACCTCGGAAAAGGTCTTTCTGGTGGAAAACTGGTTGTCTACGCTCCGGCAGGTGTGAAATATAAGAAGGATGAAAATATCATCATCGGTAACGTAGCACTTTACGGTGCAACCAGTGGTAAAAGCATTTATCAGTGGTGTGGCAGGAGAACGTTTCTGCGTACGAAATTCCGGAGCTTCTGCAGTAGTAGAAGGGTGTCGGTGACCATGGATGTGAATACATGACCGGTGGACGGTCGTGTGGTTATCCTTGGTAAGACTGGAAAGAACTTTGCAGCAGGTATGAGCGGCGGTGTTGCTTATGTGTTAGATGAGGATAACGACCTTTATACCAGAATCAATAAGGAAATGGTATTCTCAGAAGAAGTCGGAAACAAATATGATGTTATGGAATTAAAAAGATATGATTAAAGAACACGTAGCTTTGACCAATTCTGAAAAGGGAAAAGAAATCTTAGATAACTTCAGTGAGTATCTGCCGAAGTTCAAGAAAGTCATACCGTATGACTATAACCGTATGCTTATGGCGATTGTTCAGATGGAGGAGAAAGGTCTTAATCCGGAACAGGCACAGATTGAAGCTTTTTATGCAAATACAAGAAATTAAGGAGGGGACGAAAAATGGGAAAACCAACAGGATTTATGGAATATGACAGAGAGAATGCAGCAGCGGTTGCACCAAAGGAGCGTATCAAAAATTTTAACGAGTTCCATATCCCCTCTCTCAAAAAAAGAGAAACAAAAGAGTACAGGCAGCACGTTGTATGAACTGCGGCGTGCCGTTCTGCCAGGCGGGAATGAACATCATGGGGATGACCAGCGGATGTCCGCTGCATAATCTGGTACCGGAGTGGAATGACCTTTTGTATACCAACAACTGGGAGCAGGCATATAACCGTCTGACCAAGACCAACAACTTCCCGGAGTTTACCTCACGGGTATGTCCGGCGCTCTGTGAGGCTGCCTGCACCTGTGGACACTGGGAAGATCCGGTAACCTTGTAAGGCAAATGAGCATGGAATCATTGAAAATGCCTATGAAAAAAGGATATGCTGCAGCAAAAACCTCAAGAGTCCGTACCGGAAAGAAGGTTGCAATCATCGGTTCCGGTCCTGCCGGACTTGCAGCAGCAGACCAGTTGAATAAAAGAGGTCATTCCGTGACAGTATACGAAAGAGATGACCGTGTTGGCGGACTTCTGATGTATGGAATCCCGAATATGAAGCTGGAAAAATGGGTTATTGACCGTAAGATTAATATAATGAAAGAAGAGGGTGTCGAGTTTATTACCAATGCCAATGTTGGAAAAGACATCAAGCCGGCAAAACTCTTAAAAGAATATGACCGTGTCATCTTAGCCTGTGGAGCAAAGAATCCAAGAGACATCAAAGCTCCGGGCAGAGATGCGGAAGGCATTTACTTTGCGGTTGATTTCTTAAAGGCAACTACCAAGAGCCTTTTTAGATTCCGAGCTTAAAGATAAAACATATATTTCTGCCAAGGGAAAGAAAGTAGTTATCATCGGTGGTGGAGATACCGGAAATGACTGTGTCGGAACTTCTATCCGTCACGGTGCAGCCAGTGTCATCCAGCTTGAAATGATGCCAAAAGCACCGGATGAGCGTGCAGAGAACAACCCATGGCCGGAGTGGCCAAGAGTCTGCAAGACAGACTACGGTCAGGAAGAAGCAATTGCTATGTTCGGTTCCGACCCTCGTATTTACCAGACAACCGTAAAAGAGTTCTTAAAAAGACAAGAACGGTAAGCTCTGCGGATTAAAAAACCGTAAAATTAGAGGGCAAAAAGGATGAAAAGACCGGACGGATGCAGATGGTGGAAGTACCGGGCTCCGAAAGCAAGTTAGATTGTGATCTGGTTCTGATTGCAGCAGGCTTCCTTGGAACAGAAGATTACATTGCCAAAGCATTCGGCGTAGACTTAAATGCCAGAACCAATGTGGCAACAGAAGCCGGTCATTACAAGACCAACGTGGAAAATGTCTCTTTACAGCAGGAGATATGCATCGTGGACAGTCCCTGGTTGTATGGGCAATCCGTGAAGGAAGAGAAGCAGCCCGTGAAGTAGACGAAAGTCTGATGGGATATTCTTATCTTTCCGTACAGTAATGAAAATTACAATATAATGATAGAAGAAAGTCGTCTGACTATGGTGCACCGGAGGGTGAGCTGTGGCAGGCGGCTTTTTTCGTGGTTGACACATTCTGCTTTTGGGGCATAAAATAACCCTTGTGACAAAAAAAGAGCGAGAAGAAAACAGCGAAAGGACATAAAGAGAATGAGCAGGAAAGCAGTATTTTTTGATATTGATGGAACATTGTGGGACGAGCATTTTGTGATACCGGAGAGCGCAAAGGAAGCAATCCGGAAGCTGCGGGAAAATGGACATCTGGCATTTCTCTGCAGCGGAAGAACCAGAGCATTTATTCAGGATGAAAGATTGCTGACACTGGGATTCGACGGAATTGTGGCAGGCTGCGGTACCTGGATAGAGATGGATGGAAAAACACTTTTTTATAAAAAATTAGAACAGGAATTGATAGAGGATACCATACATATATTAAAAAGAGTATGGAATTCCTACGGTATATGAGGGAAGCCGGAATTTGTATATGGATCTGGAAGAATTTGAAGAAGACCCTTATGGCTTGAGACTAAAAAAGAGACATTGGGAGAGGATTTGCTGCCGGTAACGGAAATGAAGCAATTATGGAAATCAGTAAGTTTTCCTGCTCCACACCGGATGATGCTTATCTTAAGGTACTTTCCCATCTGGAAGAGAATTTCACACCGCTGGTGCATGATGCGGCATGCGCAGAGTTTGTTCCAAAAGGATTTTCCAAAGCGTCCGGCATCGAAAAAACCTGTGAGCTTCTTGGTATTGAGAAAGAAGATACCTATGCATTTGGAGACAGTATCAATGATGTGGAAATGTTAAAGCATGTGCAGCATGGAATTGCCATGGGAAATGGTACCAAAGCAGCAAAAAAAGAAGCAGCGGATTATATCACAGCACCATTGCACGAAGACGGCATTTATAAGGGATTGGAGCATTTTGGACTGATTTCATAAACAAATCTAAAAAAAGTATTAAATCGTTACAAATTACAGAAAGTGAGAAAACGAGAGAAAAAACGAGATATTAAGAGTAAATATAAGGAAACAAGAGAAAAATAAAAAATGGTCAGGCTTGCGAAAAAAGAGACGCAGAAACTATTATATGACTATCGGTTAGCACTCGGCTTGAATGAGTGCTAATAAAAAAAAGAAAGAAAACAAAGAGATCGAATCAAGGAGGCAATGAATCATGAAATTAGTACCATTATCAGACAGAGTTGTATTAAAACAGTTAAAAGCAGAGAAAAAAACCAAATCCGGAATTATCTTAGCAAGTGCTGCACAGGAGAAGCCGCAGGAGGCAGAGGTAATCGCCGTAGGTCCTGGCGGAATGGTAGACGGCAAAGGAAGTTACCATGCAGGTAAAAAAAGACGGACAGAAGGTCATCTATTCCAAATATGCAGGAACAGAAGTAAAGCTGGATGGAGAGGAATATATCATTGTAAAACAGAATGATATTCTTGCCGTTGTAAAATAATCGAATTGATAATTGGTAAATAAAAAACAAATAATAAAATAGGAAAATAGAAGAAAGAGGTAAGAAATTATGGCAAAGGAAATCAAATATGGAACAGAAGCCAGAACAGCATTAGAGGCTGGAGTTGATAAACTGGCAAATACAGTCAGAGTAACAATCGGACCAAAAGGAAGAAACGTTGTACTGGATAAATCATATGGCGCTCCATTAATCACAAACGATGGTGTTACCATTGCAAAAGAAATCGAATTGGAAGATGCATTCGAAAATATGGGCGCACAGCTTGTAAAAGAAGTAGCAACCAAGACCAATGACGTTGCTGGTGATGGTACTACAACAGCAACCGTACTGGCACAGGCAATGATTCAGGAAGGAATGAAGAACTTAGGGAGGCTGGTGCAAACCCAATCGTTTTAAGACGTGGTATGAAGAAAGCAACTGAAAAAGCAGTTGAAACAATCGCAGCAATGTCTTCTAAAGTAACCGGAAAAGACCAGATTGCAAAAAGTTGCATCTATTTCCGCAGGTGATGAAAGCGTTGGCAACATGGTAGCAGACGCAATGGAAAAAGTTTCCAATGATGGTGTTATTACCATTGAAGAGAGCAAGACCATGCAGACAGAGCTTGATCTGGTAGAAGGTATGCAGTTCGACCGTGGATATGTATCCGCATATATGTGCACCGATATGGAGAAAATGGAAGCGGTTCTGGACGATCCGTATATCTTAATTACAGATAAGAAGATCTCCAACATTCAGGAGATCCTTCCACTGTTAGAACAGATTGTTCAGTCCGGTTCCAGACTTCTTATCATTGCTGAAGATATCGAGGGTGAAGCTTTAACTACATTGATTGTAAATAAACTGCGTGGAACATTTAACGTTGTAGCAGTAAAAGCTCCAGGATATGGCGACAGAAGAAAAAGAAATGTTAAAGGATATCGCGATCCTTACCGGTGGTCAGGTAATTTCAGAAGAAGTTGGTCTGGAATTAAAAGATGCTACTATGGCACAGCTTGGCCGTGCAAAATCTGTTAAGGTTAAGAAAGAGAAACACCGTTATCGTTGATGGTGAAGGAAATAAAGAAGAAATCCAGGCAAGAATCGGCCAGATTCGTGCACAGCTTGAAGAGACAACATCTGAATTTGATAAAAAAAAAAATTACAGGAAAGACTTGCAAAACTGGCAGGCGGCGTAGCAGTTATCCGTGTTGGCGCAGCAACAGAAACAGAAATGAAGGAAGCAAAACTTCGTATGGAAGATGCGTTAAATGCTACAAGAGCAGCAGTAGAAGAAGGCGTTATCGCAGGCGGCGGTTCTGCATACATCCATGCATCCAAAGAGGTTGCAAAGCTTGCTGAGACATTGGAAGGTGATGAGAAGACCGGTGCAAAGGTTATCTTAAAAGCATTGGAGGCTCCATTGTATTACATTTCCGCAAATGCAGGTCTCGAAGGTGCAGTTATTATTAATAAAGTAAAAGAGTCCGCTCCTGGTATCGGATTTAATGCAGCAACAGAAGAATATGTAGATATGGTAGAAGCTGGTATCCTTGACCCGGTTAAGGTTACAAGAAGTGCTTTGCAGAATGCAACATCTGTAGCATCTACATTACTTACAACGGAATCTGTTGTAGCAAATATCAAAGAAGATGCTCCTGCAATGCCGGCAGGAAACCCAGGTATGGGAATGATGTAATAAGAAAATAAAATATATTACTGAAAAGTAAGGATAGAGAGCTCCTGGCTGCGGATAATGCAGTCAGGAGTTTTACTATGCAGTTTTTTTTTTTTCCTGATGTTAGTTTTTTGGGGGCAGTTGTTTTGATTTGCAAAATATGTTACAATTATTTCATTGTGTAACATGAAGTCTGAATAGCAAGGAGGAAGAAAAAAATGGGAAAGGTAGTTATTCTTACAGACAGTTCCAGTGGAATTCGTCAGGCAGAAGCGCAGCAGTTAGGGATTAGCGTATTACCAATGCCTTTTTTTATAAATGGTGAAACACTGTTTGAGGATATCAATCTGACACAGGATACATTTTATGAGCATCTGACAGATGGAGCAGAGATTTCAACATCCATGCCGGCAGTAGGAGACCTTACAGACCGTTGGGATGAGCTTTTAAAAAGAATATGATGAAATAGTATACATTCCTTTATCCAGTGGATTGAGCAGTTCCTGTGAGACAGCAACAGCATTATCTTCAGATGAAGAGTATGAGGGCAAGGTTTTTGTAGTAAACAATCAGAGAATTTCTGTAACACAGAAACAGTCCGTATTTGATGCAATCAGGCTGGCAGAGAGTGGCAAGAGCGGAAAAAGAGATTAAAGATATTTTAGAGGATGCAAAATTCCAGTCCAGCATTTATATCATGGTAGATACCCTTTACTATCTGAAAAAGGTGGAAGAATTACACCGGCAGCAGCAGCACTGGGAACATTGTTGAAATTAAAACCGGTATTACAGATTCAGGGTGAAAAGCTGGATGCTTTTGCAAAAGCCAGAACGGTAAAGCAGGCAAAAAGCATTATGATAAAAGCAGTAAAAAGATGACTATGCATCCCGCTTTAAGGAGTGTCAGGATGAGATGCAGCTTTGTATTGCATACACTGGAGATATAAGTGCAGCGATGGAATTCCACAAAGAAGTGGAAGCAGAATTTGGGGTTACAGACATTATGATGGATCCGCTTTCTTTAAATGTATCCTGCCATATTGGACCGGGAGCATTAGCACTTGCCTGTGCAAGAAAATTATAAGATTTAAAGTGTAAATTCTCGGTAAAATTGATTGACCAACCACAAAATATTGTGTAAAATTGAAATAGTTTAACTCGTTAATGCATAAAAGCAAGTAACATATCATGGTAAAACCAAGGAGGAAAATGAAAAAATGGCATTTTGTGGAAATTGTGGCACACAAGTGGGTGATGATGCAGATTTTTGCCCGAATTGTGGCCAGAAATTAAAAAGGGGAGATGGAACAGCCGGCAGAGCAGGCAGCACCGGTACAGGAACAGCCGGCAGAGCAGGAAACACCGGTACAGGAACAGCCGGCAGAGCAGGAAACACCGGTACAGGAACAGCCGGCAGAACAGGCAGCACCGGTACAGGGACAGCCGCAGCAGGGACAGTTCCAGGGACAGCCGCAGCAGGGGGACAGTTCAGAGTCAGCCGCAGCAGGGACAGTTCCAGGGACAGCCGCAGCAGGGACAGTTCAGGGACAGCCGCAGCAGGGACAGTTCAGGGAAGACCACAGCAGGGACAGTTCAGGGACAGCCGCAGCAGGGACAGTTCAGGGAAGACCACAGCAGGGACAGTTCCAGGGAAGACCACAGCAGGGACAGTTCAGGGAAGACCACAGCAGGGACAGTTCAGGGACAGCCACAGCAGGCACGCCCGCCTAAGAAACCATTTAAGATGACGAAACAGTTATGGGCATTGCTTATTGCAGTCATTGCAGTTGTAGTAGTTGCAATTGTTGCACTTGTGGTAGTGAAGAATCAGAAAAAAGAAAGTAAATATCAACGATTATATTTCTGTAGAGTATAACGGATATGAAACAGCAGGAACAGCATATGTTGATTTCGACGAGACCGGATTCAGTGAAGCTGTTATCAAGGCACAGGGAAAGAAACTTAAAAATGTAAAATCTCTTGATGACCTTGACTGGAGTGACCTCACAGATTTGATGGGAAGTAGTAACTGGGATTTGATTGACAGTATTACTTTTGATGTGAAACCGGATTCAGACCTGTCAAATGGTGATGTGGTAACCGTTACTGCTTCATGGAATGAAGATTATGAGAAAAAAGCAGGAGTTAAAATTCTTTCCAAAGAACAGGAATTTACAGTAGAAGGACTGGAAGAAGTAAAAAGAAGTTGATCCGTTTGAAGATATCGAGGTAACCTTCTCAGGAACACCACCTTATGTATATCCAAACTGGACAAATAATTCGGAGGATGACTATTTACGTTATCTGTGGTTCAACTTTGAAGATTATGACAGTCTTGATGTCGGAGATACCGTAACTTTAACTGTTGATGAGTCAGAAGAGAATGCATTGGCAAATGGTTACAAATTCACACAGACATCAAAAGAATATATTGTATCCGGAGTAGATTCTTATGTAACATCTGCTGCAGATATTTCAGCAGACAATCTGGATTCCATGAAAAATGAAGCAACAGATGTGTTAGATGCATATTTTGCAAATAACAATTCCTATATTGGAAATTCCGGATTCAGCTATGAAGGTTCTTATTATCTGGTTGCAAAAGAACAGTGATACATGGGGGGTGATACAAACGTCCTTTATCTGGTATTTTCAACAACTGTAACCAGTGCAGAAAATGCATTTGAGCCGACTGTAGTATACTTCCCGGTAAAAATATACAAATATTATGGCATTATCCGATGGAAGCCAGAGCTTTAATACATATGGTGATATCGAAGGATATACTGATTTAGAGTATGATGACGGCTGGTACAATGTTGATGGTTATACAGATGGAGCACAGATGTTTAACGATCTGGTTGTAACTCAGAAGGTTGATTATACTTACGAAGTAACTGATAATTTAACTCAGTTTGGAAACTAAAGGGAGAAGGAAATGAATTCTGGAAATGATTTTACAAAGCACATTCATGTGAAAAATATTATTCGTCTGTTATCTATTTTATTAATGGTATTTTTCTTTGTGCCATCATTCATGGTATCCTGTGCAGGATATGGAAATATTAAAATTAGTGCTTTTAAAGCTATGACAGGTATTAAAATCGAAGGCGAAAGTGTATCTGATCCAAAAAGTAATCTGCATCATAATGCTGCTGCTTCCAATCGCTATGCTGGCTCTCTGGTGCTTAAAGAGCGTATTAAAAGATAAAATTGCTGCAATCGCATCCGGAAGCTGTGCAGTTGTTGACTTTATTTTCTGGATTGCACTTTGCGTCGGAGTAAATAAGGAAGCAACAGATAATTACTGTACAGCAAAAAGTTACAGCCGGATTTATATTTAATATCTTATTTATTCTGGCAATTGTAGTGTTGGATCTGTTGATTATTATCAACGTACTTCAGGCTGAGAAGCCATTAATCAGACAGAAAATGATGAACGGATATCAGGGAATGCCACAGCAGAATATGTATGGAAATGTACCACCACAGCAGGGACAGTTCCAGGGACAGCCAATGCAGCCACAGCAGCAGGGACAGTTCAGAGCCAGCCAGTGCAGCCACAGCAGCAGGGGACAGTTCCAGAGCCAGCCAGTGCAGCAGCAGGGACAGTTCAAGAGCCAGCCAGTACAACCGCAGCAGCCAGTACAGCCACAGCAGCCAGTACAGCCGGTATGCAGTAAATGTGGTGCTCCGCTTGTAGCTGGAAATAAGTTCTGTACCAAGTGCGGAAATCCGGTTGCATAAACTGGAATATAAAATAAGTAGAAGCCCCATCGTCTGATGATTCAGAGGATGGGGCTTCTTCTGCGTGCTGCAGCATTGCAGGCTCAGGATTTTTATACAGCCTGACTGCGGAGCTGTTTCTTTCCGGTTCTTCCAAACAAGATAGGAAATCATAAGTGGTACACCGGCACCAATCCATGCTACCGGACTTGCCAGACGGACTGACCAGTATCCATATGGATTTAAAAAGGAGCCATACGACACCGACACGGCAAATCATTTCAAAGATACCGCTGACCATAGGCATGATACCTTTTCCAAGTCCCTGCAAAGAAGTACGATAAAGGTAAATAAGAGCAAGAAAGAAGAAAAAAGCAGCTGATGGTATTTAAGTACTGTGTGGCATAACTGTAAATGGCTTCCGTCGGTTCGCTTAAGAAAAGGGAAACAATGGAACGGCCAAATACAGTACAGATGAATGCAGCAATTGCAGCAACAGTTCCAAGGGCGATTCAAAGGCCTTCTTCATGCCATCGAAGATGCGGTCATATTTTCCGGCACCTAAGTTCTGACCACAGTAAGTAGACATTGTGGTTCCAAGAGCCGGCATTGGCTGGGTAGAAATCTGTTCTACCTTGGATGCAGCAGTAAAGGCTGCAACAGCACTGGAACCAAATACATTTACTGCAGACTGAAGCATCATGGAACCAACAGCTATCAGAGAGTAGTTCAAAGCCATCGGGATACCAAGTCCCATCATCTGGGCGGTTGTCACGCGGTCGATGTAGCAATCACTTTTTCTGGTGCGGAGAATCGTGAATTTACGGTACATATAAATAAGACAGAGAACAGCGGAAATACCCTGTGAGATTACGGTGGCATATGCAGCACCTGCAACATTTAATTTTAAAGTTACAATACAGAATAAATCCAGCACAATATTAAGAGCGGAGGAAAACAGCAGGAAGTATAATGGAGTCTTGCTGTCACCAACACCTCTTAAAATTCCGGAAACAACATTGTACATCATACTGTTAATGATACCCCAGAAGATAACCCGGATATAAGAGTCTGCCATATCAAGAATATTATCCGGTGTGTTCATAAAGATTAAAAAGCTCACGGGAAGTAGTAACAGTCAATGCGGTAAGAATCACGGAAATGATTATGGTTAAGAGGAAGGATAAAGCAACAATATGCTTTTAAACGGCTTTCATCCTTTGCACCGAAAGCCTGTGATACCATAACACCGAATCCCTGGGCAAGTCGGATGCAAAACCAAGCACCAGAAACATAATAGAACCGGTTGCACCTACAGCAGCCAGGGCATCTTCTCCTAAAAACTGTCCTACAATGATGGTATCTACCATGTTGTAGAACTGCTGGAACAGATTCCCGAACAATACAGGAAGTGAGAAGAGAAGGATTAATTTCAGTGGATTTCCGATTGTCATATCTTTCGTCATAATTATAAGCTCCTTTCAAAAAAAATTTTTTTGCAGAAATATTCTGCACTATATGAAAAAAAAATACTATATTCTTAGGAAACGGGATTAGTATACATTGGTAAAATAAAAATGACAATGTAAAAATCAATCTAATTATGGTATAATTCGCTCATGAATACGAATTTAGAATATTACAAATTTTTTTTTTATTATGTAGGAAAACTTCACAGTATTACATTGGCAGCAGAAGAACTGAATGTTTCACAGCCGGCAGTGTCCCAGGCAATCCGTAATTTGGAGCGGGAGCTGGGAACCACCCTTTTTCATGCGGACATCCAGAGGGGTGCGTCTGACTGCAGAGGGGCAGACACTTTACGGCTATGTGCAGCGGGGCTATGAGACCATCCGGGAAGGCGAACGCAAATTCCTTGAAATGCAGGAGCTGACCAGCGGAGAAGTATGTATCGGAGCCAGCGATATGACACTGCAGTTTTACCTGCTTCCGTATCTGGAACAGTTTCATGAGCAGTATCCGAAAATCAGGATTACAGTTACCAATGCACCGACACCGGAGACACTGAAATATCTGCAGAGCGGCAGAATCGATTTTGGTGTAGTCAGCACGCCTATGGAGACAACGAAGAATATGCATGTGATTCCGGTGCGTGAGATAGAAGATGTCTTTGTGGCAGGACGAAAATTTGAATATTTAAAGGGCGGTAAATTAAGCTATAAAGAATTGGAACATCTGCCGGTTATGTGCCTGGAGGGAAATACCTCTACCAGAAAATATGTAGAGGAATTTCTGCTGGGAGAAGGCGTTGTGATTCATCCGGAGATAGAACTTGCCACCAGCGATATGCTGATACAGTTTGCAAAAAGGGAGCCTTGGCATAGCAAATGTGGTCAGGGACTTTGCCCAGGAAGAAATTGAAAAGGGGGAACTGTTTCAGATTATATTTAATAAGAAGATTCCTGCCAGACAGTTCTGTATTGTTTCGGATGACAGGGTTCCGTTGACTGCGGCAGCAGAAAAATTATTGGAATTATTACAACATAAGTAAAACTTATATCGAGTATAAGGAATATTGACTTTACTTATAATATCTGATTCGGTATAATCAGAAAGTAAGAAGCAGAGAACTGGTTTTTACACCGGTTCTTTTTTGCTTTACAGGAAATAGCTTTCCTGTAAAGTAAAAAATGCTCCGCGAGTAGCTCGTAAAGCGTGTTTCTCATAGTTACGCGAGCAGCGAGAAGAACATATTTCTTATTATAAGGAGGAAATAAAAATGGTTACAGCAGTAGTTGGTGCAAACTGGGAGATGAAGGAAAAGGCAAGATTACTGATATGCTTGCAAAGGAAGCAGATATTATTATCCGTTTTCAGGGTGGTGCAAATGCAGGACATACTATCGTAAATGATTACGGAAAATTTGCATTACATACCCTTCCATCAGGAGTGTTCTACGGACATACCACAAGTATTATCGGAAATGGTGTTGCACTTGATATCCCGAAGCTTTTCAATGAGATGAAGTCTATTACAGACCGTAATGTACCGGCACCTAAGCTTTTTGGTTTCTGACCGTGCACAGATTGTTATGCCGTATCATGTGCTTTTTGATCAGTACGAAGAGGAGCGTCTTGGCAAGAAATCATTCGGTTCTACCAAGTCAGGTATTGCACCATTTTATTCAGATAAATATGCAAAAATCGGTTTTCAGGTAAGTGAACTTTTCGATGAAGATACTTTAACAGAAAAGGTAGACCGTATCTGTGAAATGAAAAAAAATATTATGTTAGAGCATATGTACCACAAACCATTACTGGACAAGGCAGAGCTGTTAAATACATTACATGAGTACCGTGATATGGTAGCTCCGTATGTCTGTGATGTTTCTTTATACCTTGATAAGGCAATCAAAGAAGGTAAAAATATTTTATTAGAGGGTCAGTTAGGAACATTAAAGGATCCAGATCACGGAATTTATCCAATGGTAACATCTTCTTCTACATTAGCAGCATATGGTGCGATCGGAGCAGGTATTCCTCCATATGAGATTAAAAAAAATTGTTACTGTATGTAAAGCATATTCTTCTGCTGTTGGTGCAGGCGCATTCGTCAGCGAAATCTTTGGCGAAGAAGCAGATGAATTAAGAAAACGCGGTGGTGATGGCGGTGAATTCGGAGCAACCACAGGACGCCCGAGACGTATGGGCTGGTTTGACTGTGTGGCAAGTAAGTATGGCTGCCGTCTGCAGGGAACAACGGATGTGGCATTTACCGTGTTAGATGTTTTAGGATATTTAGATGAGATTCCGGTTTGCGTAGGATATGAAATCGACGGAGAAGTAACCACAGACTTCCCTGTAACCACAAAGCTTGAAAAAGCAAAACCTGTATTAAAGAAACTTCCGGGTTGGAAGACAGATATCCGTGGAATTAAGAAATACGAAGACCTTCCGGAAAACTGCCGTAAATATGTAGAATTCATTGAAGAACAGATTGGATATCCGATTACCATGGTTTCTAACGGACCGGAAGAAGAAATGATATCATTTATCGTTAAGAATAAAGGCAGATTGTGATGATAAAAATGTAATCTTTGACGTAGGAAATGTGCTGGTAGACTTTGCTGGGAAGAAGTATTTCATAAGCTCGGTTTTGAGGGGGAAACTTTTTGAATGTGTGGCGGATGCTACCGTCCGTTCCGTAACCTGGAATGAATTCGACCGGGGAGCAAAGCCGGATGAAGAGATTATTGCTGCATGCATCAAGGAAACACCGGATTATGAAAGAGAAATAAGACTCTTTTATGACCATGTAGGAGAGACGATTCGTACTTATCCATATACGGTGCGGTGGATACGAAGCCTTGAGAAAAAAATGGATATCATACCTATATATTATCTAATTTTCCAAAGAGCACTTATGAAAAAGCAACAGAAGAACTTTCTTTTGAAAAGGAGACTACCGGAGCAATCTTTTCCTATCAGGTGAAGTGCATCAAGCCGGAAGCGGAAATTTATAAGCTATTGCTGAGGACAGATACCATTTAGTGCCACAGGAATGTGTATTCATAGACGACCGTCCGGAAAACATAGAGGCGGCAGAAAAGCTTGGCATTACAGGCATACAGTTTCAGAATCAGCATCAGGCAAAAAGAAGGCTTTTTGGAACTTGGTGTCGTATCCGGCAGTTAATAAGTAAAGATTATGTAAAAAAAAGAATAATTGTCTATTCGTTTCTTGCATTTCAATAGCGAAATGCTTATAATGAGCGTAAGCAGACGGGTAGCAACGCAACTGGCAGGAGTTACTCCTGCCAGTTTTTTACAGTTACGCAGTAAGCAGGGAGAATACAATGAGGATAACAGGTTTAAAGAAAAAAAGCTGATAAGTCTCATAGTGGCTGTTATTATGACGGTTTCAGGAATGTATGTTGAAAATATTAGCATAGATTCTTCCTTTGCATGTGAAGATACTGCGAACCAGAATTTCACACAGGCAGCACATTTATCCAGACCATCAGAGAGCTGTACCGAGAAGAACTTTTGGGAACTCGGGAGACCGGCAGGATTGCAGCGGGATACCGCAGACTGTCGGAGAAAAACAGCGATTTGGAAGGAGCAGCATTATCGCTGGCAGCAGTATTGCCTGAAAATCAGGCAAAAGACGGCTGGAACTTTGAATTACGGAAATCAAAGGATGTTTTGGACAGGAGGCGTGTCATTATAGGCTATATCCATCATCAGGATGGAGCGAAGGGCTGACTATCACAAGTTAGAAGCAATTTACCTGTGCGCAGAGGAGCATAGGTTTCTTTTGCGTACAATATCAGGTCATAACTGTGATAGGAGGATAAAAATATGGCACAGGATATTGTAGTAGCACTTATGGGCGTTATGGCAGCGGCAGCAGTTGCTGCATGTTGGTGGTATGAGCATCATGGCAGAGAAGATGAGACTTCTTCTAAAGAGGAACAGGAAAAGACGAAAGAAGTATAAAGGAATAAAAAGAAGATAGAGGGCTTGTAGCAGGAAAGCGACAGAATATGAGAAAAAGACAAAAATTATATGTACATTAGGACCGGCAACAAAGGATGATGAAGTATTAAAACAGTTGATGGAAAATGGAATGGACGTGGCGAGAATTAACTTTTCCCATGGCTCACAGGCAGAACATAAAGTAACCATGGATCGTAAAAAAGATGCGTAAGGAACTGGGCAGACCGGTTGGAATTCTCCTTGATACCAGTGGACCGGAAATTCGGATTGGACAGCTGGAGGGCGGCAGAGCAGAGCTGCTTCCGGGAGATACCTTTAAGCTTACTACTAATGATATTATGGGAAATAAAGAGCGGGTCTCTATTACTTACAAAAATCTGGTACATGATGTCAAAGCCGGAACCAGAATGCTGATTGATGATGGACTGATTGAAATGCTGGTAACCAATGTGACAGAAACTGAGATTACCTGTAAAGTAGAAAATGGTGGTGTGATTTCAGACCGCAAAGGAATTAATGTACCGAATGTAAATCTGTCCATGCCTTATATCAGCCCGAAAGACCGCTCCGATATTCTATTTGGAATTGAGCAGGGTGTAGATTTTATTGCAGCATCTTTTGTACGCTGTGCAGATGATGTGCTGCAGTTACGGAAAATTATGGCAGAGCAGGGCTGCAATGACATTAAGATTATCTCTAAAATTGAAAACCGTCAGGGTGTAGATAATATTGATGAGATTCTGGCAGTGTCAGATGGCATTATGGTTGCCAGAGGTGACATGGGAGTGGAGATTCCGATTCGTGAAGTTCCGGCAATTCAGAAGAAAATTATAAAAAAGGTTTACCATGCAGAAAAGGTTGTTATTACGGCAACCCAGATGCTGGATTCCATGATGAAGAATCCACGCCCGACCAGAGCAGAAGCAACAGATGTTGCCAATGCTATTTATGATGGTACAAGTGCAATTATGCTGTCTGGTGAGACTGCTGCCGGGAAATATCCGGTGGAAGCATTAAAAACCATGACAGAGATTGCGGAATATACAGAAAAAATGATATTGATTATGAGAAACGTTTCCGCCAGCTGGAGAAGATTGATAATCCGGATGTAACCGATGCCATTTCCCATGCAACCTGCATGACTGCCATTGACATCAATGCGGCGGCAATTGTTACGGTAACCAAATCCGGCAAGACTGCCCGCATGATTTCAAGATATCGTCCGAAATGTGCAATTATCGGCTGTACCCCATCGGAAAAGAGTTATTATCAGATGAATCTTTCCTGGGGCGTAACACCACTTATGATACAGGAAGAGACGGATACAGAAGCATTGTTTAATAATGCAATGGAATCCGCAGAACAGCATGGATATGTACAGCATGGAGATCTGGCGGTTATTACAGCTGGAATTCCATTGGGTATTTCCGGTACCACCAATCTGATTCGTGTAGTAGTTACAGGACACTTAAAGAAATAGGAGCGCAGATGGTATGAATGAACAACCGAAATTAGCAGTGCTGATTGATGCAGAAAATGTATCCAATAAATATGTGAAACTAATTATGGATGAGGTCAGCAATTACAGGGGTGGCTACTTATAAGCGGGTTTATGGAGATTATTCGAATCCGAGCGTATCTGCATGGATGAAAAATATGCAGGAGTACGCTCTGACACCGGAATTGCAGTGCAATTATACTGCGGGAAAAAGTGCTTCAGATTCGGCATTGATTATAGATGCCATGGATATTCTTTATTCCGGAAAAGTCAGCGGTTTCTGCCTGGTGTCGTCAGACAGTGATTTTACCAAACTTGCCATGCGCTTAAAGGAAGCCGGTATGATGGTAATCGGAATGGGAGAGGAGAAGACACCGAAGTCCTTTGTAAATGCCTGCGAGAATTTCAAGTATCTTGATTTACTTTATAATAAGGAAGAAGCAGAGGAAAAACAGCGCACAGCCACCACAAGAAGAAATACGAATGCATCTTCGGAAAAGGATGCCGGGGACAATGACAACCTTCCGAAGCTTTCGGATATTGAAAAGGAGGTAATCTCCATTATCCGGAGCAATGCAGAGGAAAATGGCTGGATTAATATTTCTGAGCTTGGAATCAATCTGAGCAAACGTATTCCGGGCTTTGACCCACGAAATTACCAGTGCAGTAAACTTTCTACCTTCTTAAAAAGTTTAGGAGCATTGAATTAAACCCGATTGAGAATCCACACAATAAGCTGTTGAAGGTTGTGTATGCAAAAATAAAAGAGTAGCGGGAAGAAAAAATGGCATCTGATGTTTTTTTAAATCAGATGCCATTCTTTATTAATTTAATAGATATGTAT
>VOFJ01002485.1_pt1 | contig 17821 bp, 24 predicted proteins | sample 5384081 | NCBI WGS metagenome assembly VOFJ01 (sample SAMN12384729, study PRJNA508395) | human gut metagenome | isolation source: healthy gut I | host: Homo sapiens
ACCTGATCATTCAGGTAAAAGAGAGCCGCATTGCACTGGACAAAACCATGGCAAACCGCATTATGATTGGTTAAAACAGCGCCAATCCGCTTTGTTTTGGAGGCTGCGGGCTTATCCAGCGGCTTCCCGATAGAGATATTGTGAGGAGGATAAAAATGAAAACTCTGGAAAGACGCGAAAGTCGGCGAGACTGTCACCGTTGCCAAGCAGCTTGAGGCCAGAAACTATGGTGAGGACAGAATGGGAAGAAACCCTTTAATCCATATCAAAGAGACTTAAATTTATAATTTTTGAGCAGTTATATACATATTTATACCTACAAACGTACATTTTCATGTAAATATCTATATAAATACCAAAAATGAAATCGTGCAGATCCGGGAAGGTTCTGCACGATTTTTATTTTGAATGAGGGGTAAAATTATTCTCCGATCATAAAATGATGGTATCCCTTCATTTTTTGCCAACCGCCCCGGGTGAAATCGGGGACCTCGACGGGCATGCTGTTGTTTTCGATGGAGAGGCGGGTGAGTTCGCCCAGACAGGACCATTCGGCTGCGTCATAGACATCTTGATCGAGAGGGAGGCCGTGGCGTAAACAATATACCAACCGGTAGTCCATGATGAAGTCCATGCCTCCGTGGCCGCCGACTTTTTTGGCTTTTTCCTCCAGTTCTTTCTGAATGGGGTGTTTGTATTGCTCCATCAGCGCCTGTTTCACATCTGCCGGGACGAACGAGTGCATACTTAAATTTTCGTGATCGGGTACACCTTCGACCTGCTCCGGAGAACGGAATGTATAGCCTTCTACCGGATATTTGTTGGCGAATCCCTTCGTGCCGGTCAGCTGGTACATCCGGGAATAAGGCCGGGGATTCATGACGTCGTGCTGGATGTGCATGGTTTGGCCGTTTTCGGTCATAATCATCGTCATCGTATGGTCTCCGTTCTGAAAATCCTTACCGTCCCGTTTGTTGATCTTTTCTACCAGTTTCGGGCCGGGTCAGGGGCTTTGGTATCCATAGAAACGAGGTAGTTCATTTTATTTCCCCGGTGGATGTCGAGCAGTTGACAGGCAGGTCCCATGCCGTGGGTGGCATATACATCCCCCCCGGTATTTTTCATTGAAATCCAGCCGCCAGTTGCCTTGATAGGCCGCCCAGAATTCTTCCAGGTTGTGGATGTACGAACCCTCGACATGGAGGATGTCCCCGAACAATCCATGTTGGGCCATATTCAGGGTGGTAAGTTCGAAAAAAGTCGTAAACGCAGTTTTCGAGCATCATGCAGTGCTTGCGGGTCTTTTTCGGAAGTATTGATCAGTTGCCAGCATTCATCGAGATTCATGGCTGCGGGGACTTCGACAGCGACGTGTTTGCCGTGTTCCATGGCGTAAACGGCTATGGGAGTATGCAGCAACCACGGAGTGACGATATATACCAGATCGATATCGGGGCGTTCACAAAGTTGTTTCCAGCCTTCTTCTCCACTATAGGCGGCAGCCTGGGGACGATTGTTTTTGATGAGGATCTCCTGGGCTTTTTCTACCCGTTCGGGATAAAGGTCGCAAAGGGCTTTGATGGCGGTACCTTCGATTTGGGTAAAACGATAGACGGCCCCCGGGCCGCGCATGCCTAATCCGATAAAACCGACCCGTACGGTGTCGAGGGGTGCACAGCGAAGGCCTATGACGTCTGTCTGACCGGCCGGACGTTCCGGAATAGCGGTGCGAATCAGATTGGGAGTCGTTTGATCCGAAGATTTAGGACATTGGCAACTGCTGATGCCCAGGATCAGAAAAGCGGTCAATAGGTAAGTGATTTTTTTCATATAATTACTGATTTGAGAGTTGATTAATCCAGGCGTTCATTTCTTCCAGATGACTGTCTATGCTGTGGAGATGGGTCAATTGAGCCAAGGTCCGTTGCAGGTTGTGTTCGGGATATTGGATTTTGTAGTATGTATCTCCGTTGAGGTAATCGGTCAGAAAACGGACGGTTTGGCATATAGGTTAGAAGTTGTGCCCCATAGGGTAACAATTGTTTTTCGATAGGGGGTAAGGAAGGCACTTGCCGTTTCGAGATAGCCCCGGGCAAATTCCCGGAATATTTCCATATCGAGACCTACCCGGTCCAATTCTTTATCGTCTTCTGCCCCTTTCTTGGCAGCGGTACGGATAAAGTCACCGAAATCCGACAATACAAATCCAGGCATCGTTGTGTCGAGGTCGATCACACAGAGAAAACGGTCATCCTGATCGAACAGCATATTGTTGACTTTTGTATCGCAATGGGTAATGCGTTTAGGTAATTTTCCTTCGCGATGAAGCCGTTCAGCCCGGCACATTTCCTCAGAACGTCCGAGCAATTCATCCACGATCGGTTGCACTTTTTAGCCAGACGGGCCGCTTTGTCTCGAGCGATTGCTTCCCGGAACTGTCGAGGCGGAATTCCATGTTGTGAAAGTCGGGAATGGTCGCTCCGATCGGTGGATTCGGAATGTCTGACAGAAAGTATTGAAATTCTCCGAAAGCTCTTCCGGTCTGATAGGCCAGGTCCGGTGTCACTTGTTCGAAAGTCTTCGATCCGGCGATATAAATAGTCAGCCGCCAGTAACTGTTGCCGTCGTAATAATAAAGCCTTTCATCTGTAGCAGGTACTAAAGTCAATGTCTTCCTGTCGATATCGTTTGCATTCCGTTGTTGCAAATGGTAACGGATACAGGAGGTAATGTAACGGATATTTTCCTGTAATAAAGGAACATCCGTGAAAATAGCCTGATTGATGCGTTGTAATACGTAATCCGGGGTATCGGGATATCGGGTTGTTACCAGGAAGGTATCGTTGATCAACCCCCGATCCTAACGGTTTTATTTCTGCCACCTCTCCCGAAATGGCAAAATGTGAAGTGATTGCTTTTAAATCTGTCATGAAAATGGTGATAAAATGATCTGCTAAAATAGTCAATTTTCCGAAGAATTGGAATTTTGATTTCTGAATTAAATTTTCTGAATTTTTTTGTTTGTGTTTCTCGCGGAAAGGGGTAATTTTGTGAGGGAGATGTATAGCATAACTCCTCACTACGTTCGTCAGATACCACCGGTCAATGAAAGAAAAAGGCAGACGACCGACAGAAGCGATCGCGTTCCCGGACACGAATACCGAAGACGAACAAATACCGAAATAATCCTGCCGTTTTTAGTGACAACGGTTATGGAAATCAAATCTGATCACTGTAACCGTTGTCACTGAAAAAGATAGGACCTGAAAGTTGAAAATTACTCCGTAATTGTTGAAAAGGATGTGGATTTTCAACTTCAAAAGCCTTGATAAAAGATAGTATACACTTGTTTCGTCGGAGTTTTTAATACCTTCAGAGAAATGGGTGGCTGTAATGGTTTCTACATAACCGGACATGTTGAAAGTATAACTGAATTCTGTTCTGCTGCCTTTTTTTGTCGCTGATCGAAGCCAACAGATTTTGGCTGCGTTTCCCTAGCAAACCGACCATCGACAGGTAGTCCTCCTGATAAAGTTGATTAAGGTCCAGGTTGGCTTTATTATTTTCTTCCGTGGTGTACGTGAAGGTTTCCAGAGTAGCATATTCAGCGTCACTTGTGATTTTTTCCTGTGTTTCTACTCTGTTTTGATCCGACCATATATATTGGAACTGTTCCTGGTCGCTACCGATATTTTGTAAACGGAAATTTTTTTGTAACGATATACAATCGATATGGGCTCTTCATTACTCATCATGTCGAAGTAAGTTGCCTGATTTTCCCTGATATGGCCTTGTTCGTTCAGCATACATTCGCTGTAAAGTTTTTGAGTAACCTGATTGTTATTTTTCATAAATATTCTGCTCATAAAATAAACGGTGATCTTCGGGCATATAATTTATATGAATATCCGACAGTATCGTTTCATTTTGAATTTCTTCACCTTCGATATTTTCTGTATAAATGCCTGTTTTTTCAATATACTGAATTTGGTCATCGTTGTAAACCGAATCTGATTTCCAGCCAATTATTCCGGTTTTCTACTCCTTCTGTGATTTCTGTGATGGTAATGCGCTCCACCCAGGCTTCGAAGGGATCCGGTTCGTAAGATTCCCGGGAAACTGCCGTCCTGCCGGACAGCTTCCTGATTGATTGTGATTGTTTCGGTTTGGCTTTGACAGTTTTAGGTCGATTCGAACTGTCCGGGGATTTCCTGTCGTGTTTTCATCTAATAATATTTGCACGGTATGTTCCCCGGCTTCTTCTCCGGCAGAAGGGGTTACGGTAACCCAGGAGCGGGCTTCATCGTTTTGGATATAACTCTCCCACGAAGAGGTGGTGGTAAAAGTGATCTCGCAGGAGGGAGAGTCGGCATAAGCTGTCTGATTGAGTTGAGCAGGATCGGACAGGGTTATAAATTGATTGGAAGGATTGCCTCCGCCGCCTCCGTCGCCTTCGCCTTCATAATCGGTAATCACATTGGTATAACAGGCTGTCAGGCATACAGCAATAAACAACTGAATGAATAGTAATATCTTTTTTCATGATTAAGCTGATTTAATATTAAAATCTGAAGGATAGGTAAACACGCATTCCGTTGAATTTGGATTTTCCGGGTGCCGGCTCCTGTTCGTCTTCTTCGGAATCACCGCTTCCGAAAGATTTAAATTTACAACTTCCCCATCTGGACTCCACTCCAAGGCCGATAACTCCGTAAGAATACCGCCGCCGGTGACAAAATAAAAGCATAGTTTCCCAGGGGAGGGTATCGTCGTCGTATAAAGCTGAAAAACTGGGGGCAAACCGGAAATAAGCGTTGACGTTTAGTTTCCCGACCGGGTTGACGGTAACAGAAGGACCTACTTGCATGCCGATTTCAGCTTGATGGAAATTACTGGTTTCTGGTTCTTCTTCCTCATCGTAATTGTCTTCCCAACGGTATTCGAGTTTTGTAATTGGTGTAATTCAAATCGAACCAGGTGGCGTCGAGACCGAAACGGATCAAACCGGCTATCGGTTTTTATGAAGATAAAAAAGTCCTGCCGACGGTGGCTGCTCCGAAATTACTTTTGAGCGTTTGATCCATACCGAAGTAAGAAGCCGGTTCGAATTCCTGCTTTACAAAACTCAGATTGCGGTACTTTTTACGTAAACGATTGTTATTTTCCTGTGCCGACACCATACTTGACCAGCATAGCAAAGCCAGCAGAATGAATGAAATTTTTTTTCATAATGCAATGAATTTGAATTTTATAACTGATGTTCAAATCGTTTTATGACCACAGACTCCGATTGGCCGGTTGATTATAAAAAGAAAGTGTGGAGCCTTGCTTTATCTGACAGGAGGTTCTGACAAAACCCGAATACAAATAAACAATACCCCCACACTTATCCGTATGTACTTTGACGATACATCAACAGACAAGTGATGAGTGTTTGTATTGATTATCCTTGTATTCTCGAAATTGTCAGATTTCCTGTCAAGGATAAAAGTGAAACACTTTCATCTTTAAAATGCTATCCTGTAAAGGACGCAACAAAGATATGAAATGTTTTCGATACTCACACTTAGGGGTATTGTTTTAGTTCAAGATTGAGTAAGAACAATTTTATTTTTCTCCTTTTTTGTTAGAAATACAAACCTTTCCCGGAGACTGCTCCTTCCGAGCCTCCCAGAAATGATATTATTCCGACTTATAAGGTGATTTTTCGTGACAAATATAATTATTATTTCAGGATTGTCAAATGAATCGCCTGAAAGTTTATTCGGTTCATCCGGCTAAGCGATGGGTTGGTACGGATAAAGGGAGAGGGGGGAAATCAGAGATCAGACTTAAAAAGATGGATAAAATTCGTTATTTAATCGAAATAAATTCCGGTTTTGTCGAATATTTTGTGGTTTTGTCAGGTCTTTTTACTTTTATCGAGTGAAAAAAGAAAAAATTGTGCGTATTATTCGATTTATAGGAGTTGCCTGTGTCATTGGACTATTTTTTTGGTGTATCGTAGCCATCGACGAGGTTGGGGAGCATCCGGATAAAATTTGGTTGCATCGTTGCAATTCGATGGAAAAATTATATGAACACAGTGAAAGGTATAGTAACTTTGAAGTAGATATCGTCTTTCGGCAGGACTCGGTATTCGGTGTGACATGATGATATAGATACTAGTTTTAACCTGTCTATAGAACCTTATTTTGGCTATATTCAGCAAAATGGAGGTAAATTGTGGTTGGATATTAAAATCTCGATCTGCAAAATGTTTCGGCTATGTTAACTCAGTTGGCTGATCTGACTTCCCGGTATGACATCGACAAAGAAAGGTTGATCATTGAAAGTCGTAATTGGCAAGCTTTGCAGCGATTTACAGAGGAAGGATATTATACTTCTTTGTATATCGGTTGGGAAAATCCGTCTCGGTTGGAATCGAAGAAATCGATTCTTACATGGATAAATTAAGGAAAGCGGTGGACCATAAAATAGTCCATGCTTTATCCTTTCCGGGTTGGTGGTATTCGACCATCAAGGAAAATTTGAACCGATCTATCGATTTGTTGACCTGGAAACATCGGACAACCCAATGGCAATTGCTGCTTACCCCTAAAGGGGCATAAAATGCTGGACGATCCGGAACTGAAGGTTATTTTAGTGAAAGATAAGGGACAATATCATCGTTAACGATTATTCTCTGCCTGATCGGTTACTGTATTGCTCTGTCCATAAAAAATTGTATTTTTGCTGGAAAGAGCTTGGGAGGAATATGCAGAAAAGGGAAAGTAAAGAATTTAAGGAATTTTTCGAACGTTTTTTATTCCGGTATGTCACTTTATTAAACGATATACGGAAGAGGAGGAAGTGGCCGATATTGCGCAGGAGGTATTTGTAAAAGTGTATGAAAAAATGGAATGAATTCGACTCTTTTAGGGAATGCCAAGGCTTTTCTGTATATTGCAGCCCGGAATCTTTGTTTAGATTTTATCAAACATAAGAAAGCCGAAGCTAATTATCTGTCTGAGTACATGCATGGAGAAGAAGCGGACGATCCTGCATTCCTAAAAGAAGTTACCCGGCAAGAGACTTTCCGTATCCTGCATACGGCGATCGACAAGCTGCCTGCTCAGAGTAAGCAGATTATTATGCTGAGTATGGAAGGGCTCAGCAATGCCGAAGTAGGAGAAAAACTAGGTATCTCCGTGAATACCGTCAAAACATTGAAAAAGAATGCTTATGCCGTATTGCGGCAGGTTCTTTCGAAGGAATATCTGCTTTTATTATTTGTTATCTTACGTGATTATTCTGCTTAACCACACACCGATCGATCCGAAACAAAAATGAGGAGCTGAGTATTAATGGAAGTAGCAATAAAATATTAATTGCTTTGGAATTAACAAAAGTTAATGGTTCCGGCCGGAAAGTTTATAACTTTAATTTTTAATAAATTTTCTATCCTCATTCACCCGTTTAAGAAGAAATGTCGTCTTTTATATAAATGATGTCAAAAAAAGGCGTCGGTGTAAAAGTGAAAATTTATGGATGATTTACAACATCGTTTACTGGTTTCTCAATGGATAGCCGAGGAATTTGCCGGAATTATCGATGAGGACCGCCGTGCGAAACTGGAGGCCTGGAGGAAAGAATCGGCCGGCAATGAACAGGAATATCAGGAGCTTTTTGCAAGAATTCCGCTCAGGCGATATTCTGGAGCCTTATCCGGAAGAAGAAATCGGTCGGCAATGGAAAAAATTCAGTAAACGAAACCGGACTATTCATCCTGTTTTTAGATACTGGTATCGTTATGTGGCTTTGATCGTGTTATTATTGGGAGCTGCGGGAGTGTTGAAGTGGCAGTTGGATGAGACTCGTAAAAACGAGTGAAAGGACTACTCAGACGATTAGTTTGGCTCAGGGAAGTCCTTTGTTGGTATTGGCCGATGGCAGAACAATGTTGTTGAACGATTCGGTGGGTTGGGGCCGGGAAGCTGATTTGCAACAGGTCCGGCTCGATGAGCAGGGCATTACTTATCAGCAATCGGATAGTCTGGAAAAGGAAGAAGTATTCAATACCCTGATTATCCCTAAAGGCGGAGAATTTCAGATTCAGCTGGCCGATGGGAGCCGGGTGTGGTTGAATTCGGAAACCGAGTTGCGTTATCCGGTCAATTTTACCGCTGAGAAACGCCGGGTATTTCTGAAAGGAGAAGCTTATTTCGAAGTGGCGAAGAATGCACAAATCCCTTTTGTGGTAACCACTTCCGCCGGTATAGACGTGAAAGTATTGGGAACGAAATTTAATGTGGCTTCTTACGAAAACGATGAGCAGGTTACGACAACGTTGGCGGAAGGGAGTGTCGAAGTGGGAGATGAGAAAGGTTCTGTGCGGCTGAAACCGGAAGAACAAGCTCTGTTTTGTAAAGGCGATCGGTCGCTTCGGGTACAAAAAGTAGATGTCGGTATGTATCTGGCTTGGAAAGACGGGAAATTTATATTCGAAGAACAGTCGTTGGAGCAAATTATGAAACAATTGCAGCGTTGGTATGAAATGTCTGTGTTTTATACCAATGAAGAAGTAAAACAATATACCTTCAGTGGTGATTTGAAAAAATATGATGATTTTGACAAAATTATCCGGATGCTCGAGGAAGTGTCCGGTATAAAAAATCTCTATAAAAAGAGAATTGTGTTGTGATAGGGACGAAATAAAGAACGGAAGGCATCCTACCTCCTTCCGTTCCCTGTGAACTTTCGTCCACATTATTAATTAAATATATACAAATCTATGAAAAAAAAATCGAATGTATGCTCTTCGTCCCGGAGAGTATGTGTTAAAATTCCTAAAGATTATGCGACTTGGGATTTACTTGGTTTTACTGACAACATTTACAGTCAGTGCTAACGGCTTTTTCTCAAAAAAGTTAAGGTGACGCTCAATTTAGAGCAACGGTCGATACTGGAAATTATCAAAGAACTGCGGAAAGTTTCGGATTACCAGTTTTTGTACCGGTGGATGAACTCAGGAAATGTGGGAAAAAAGAGACCTGAAGGTACAGGATGCAGGAGTCGAGGAAGTGATGAGACAATTGCTCGACGGTACTCATTTGACCTGGCGTTTGGACGATGATGTAATTCTGATTAAGACGGCACCGAAGACGGCGGCACCTGCAGTTCCCCAAAAAAAGTGAGAACGGTACAGGGAGTTGTGTCGGATACCAAAGGGGAAAACTACCCGGGGTTACGGTGATATTGAAAGGAACTACGCTGGGAGGTGTGACGGATGCCGAAGGAAACTTTAAATTCGAAATTCCCGATCAGAAAGATATGATCCTGGTATTTTCGTTCGTCGGTATGAAAAAAACAGGAAGTGAAGTATACCGGACAGGAAAATTTGCATATAGTCCTGGAAGACGATATTGCCGAAAATGGAAGAGGTGGTGGTGAACGGTATTTTTACCCGTAAAAAGGAGAATTTTACCGGATCGACGACTACTTTTACTTCGAAAGAACTCCCAAAATGGTCGGGAATCAGAGTGTATTACAGAGTTTAAAGACCCTCGATCCTTCATTTGCCATTATCGAAAACAATGAGTTCGGTTCCGACCCCAACCATTTGCCCAATATCGAGATTCGGGGTAAAAGTAGTATCGTAGGCTTAACTGATGAATATGAAACCGATCCGAATCAGCCTTTGTTTATTCTGGATGGATTCGAATCCGGGATTTGGAGACTATCAACGATTTGAGTATGGACCGGGTACAAAGTATCACCGTATTGAAAGATGCTGCAGCTACAGCCATTTATGGTTCGAAAGCAGCTAACGGTGTCGTGGTCGTCGAGACTAAATTACCTGCCATGGGATCGCTTCGGGTAAACTATAACGGTAATCTGCAGTTGACTTTTTGCCGATCTGTCGGATTATAATCTGATGAATTCTTATGAGAAACTGACTTTCGAACGCCTGGCCGGTTGCTATCGTTTGATAGACGATGAGGGAAATATTTTAGACGAAGGAACAGGATCAGATCTATAATGACCTGATGAAAGAAGTGGCTCGCGGAGTAGATACCTATTGGATGAACGAGCCTCTGCGTTTTGCTACTACGCATAAACATACGCTTTCGATTGAAGGGGAGACGCTACTTTCCGGTATGGTGCCGGATTAAGCTATGGCAAGACCGAAGGGGTGATGAAAGGCTCTGACCGGGAAGTGATGAATGGAAATATCCGTTTGATCTACCGTAAGGGAAAATTATCTTTACGAATAATCTGAATATCAATTATTCGAAAGCCGATCGGGAACCGGTTGCTTTTTCTGAATTTGCCAAGGCAAATCCTTATTTCCGGAAATACGATGAAAATGGTGAGTTAAAGAAAATATTGTTTCAAAACTATGCAGCAACTTACTATAATCCGCTGTATGATATGAACCAAACCAATTTCGAAGAAACCAAGACAACCGGTTTTACAAATAATTTTGAAGTAGACTGGAGAGTGATCGATGAGTTAAGGGTGCGGGGACGTTTCGGCTTGACCAAATCGAACGAACAGATGAAAAAATTCCGGTCTCCTTTCAATACAGAATTTAACAGTCAGGCAGATATTGCGAATAAAGGAAGTTATGAAGAGAGAAATACTCAAAACTTGAATTATGATGGTGATTTTAGTTTGACATATGGGAAATTATTTAATGAGAAACATATGGTAAATGTGGTCGGCGGAATGCGTCTGAGTCAGAATGGATCGAATAATAGTGCTTATAAAGTTCAGGGCTTTATCGATGATGAATTTTCCAACCCTGCTTTTGCATTAGGTTATCAGAAAGACGGTAACGCTACTTATCAGGATTCTAAAAAACGGGCAGTCAGTTATTACCTGAATTTCGGATATGCTTATGACGACCGTTATTTGCTGGATGTGAATTACCGTTCGGACGGTTCTTCCGTGTTCGGTTCGGACAGGCAGTTTACGAATACCTGGTCTGTGGGTTTGGGGTGGAATATTCATAAAGAAGCTTTTTTTCAGTGATATAGAGGGTATTAGTTTGTTGAAACTGCGGGCTTCTATCGGTAATCCCGGGAACCAGAATTTCGATGATTATATCTCTACCCGGATTTATACCTATAATACCGACAATATGAATATTTTTCGGTTCGAGTGCAATCGTTTCGAATCTCGAAACCGCAATTTGGAATGGCAGAAAACCTTGGACCGGAATATCGGTTTCGATATTATTTTCCTCGACAATCGTTTGAGGGTCAATTTCGATTATTTTAATAAAAGAACCGACCCGTTATTGGTACAGATAGGTACGGCTTCTTCGACCGGTGTAAAGACGCTTCCCCGCAATGTCGGAAAACAAATCACCGAGGGGATAACCCTGACGATGAATTATTCTATCATACGTAGAGAAGATATGTTTTGGTCCGTGAATATGAATTTGCGTCATCAGACATCGGAATATAAAGAGGTGAGCGAAGTATTGACGAAATATAATTTAGATAACCGGAACCGTAATCTGACCCGTTATTACGACGGTGGAAGTCCTTCCGATTTATGGGCGGTGAGATCTTGTGGTATCGATCCGGCAACCGGGCGTGAAATTTTCCTGGATAAGAACGGAGAACAGACTTTTTGTGCATAATTACGATGATGAAGTCGTAGTCGGAAACAGTGATCCGAAAGTGGAGGGGGTGATCGGTACTTCTTTCTATTACAAAGGTTTTTCTGCTTCTATTAATTTACGCTATCGTTTGGGTGGGCAGATTTTTATGCAGACCCTTTATGATAAAGTAGAAAATCTTTCTTCTTCAAAGAAATGGGAAAATCTGGATAAGCGGGCATTGTACGATCGTTGGAAACAACCCGGTGATCAGGCTAAATTCAAATCTATCGCCAGCAGTGAAGTGACGCCGATATCTTCCCGTTTTGTCGAAGATAATAATGTGTTGTCGGGAGAATCGATTTCGTTGGGATACGAAAGTACAGCTCCCTGGTTAAAACATATCGGAGGCTTCTTCGATGTCTGTCCGGGCTTATATGAACGATATTTTCCGGATTTCGACCGTAAAAAAAATGAACGTGGTCTGAGTTATCCTTTTGCCCGTTCGGTGTCCTTTTCATTAGGTGTGACGTTCTAAAATGTAATATTAACTGATTGAGATATGAAAACGAAAATAAAATATGGTTGGCTTTTTTATGCCTGTTGGTTTTCAGTGCCTGTAATTCCTGGATAGATATAACGCCCTCCGATCGTTTGAATGAAGATATGCTTTTCGAAGATAGACAGGGATTTGAAAAAGCGATTAACGGTGTATATGTGGGATTGGTCGATCGTTCGCTTTATGGCCGGAATTTGAGTGCCGGGGTGATCGATTTGATGGCTCAGTATTATAAATACGGGAATGGGTCTGATTTTAATTCCATGCTCGGCGCTTATAAATATGAGGAGCAGAATGTCAAAGATGTATTTCAGGTTATCTGGGGAAAAGGCTTATGCGCTGATATTGAATTGTAATATCATTATCGAAAAATGTGATGAACGGCAAGACGTTTTACCCGGTGTATATTACGGTTTGTATAAAGGTGAAGCGTTGGCTTTAAGGGCGATGCTCCATTTGGATATGTTGCGTCTGTTCGGACCTGTTTACGATGAAACTTCTAAAACGGCCGAATGTATCCCCTACGTAACCAATACCGATGCTCAGATTTCTCCTTTACTGTCTGCTGAAGTTGTTTTGGAGTCGGTGATCGGAGATTTGAAAACTGCTCTGAATTTACTGAAAGAGTCCGATCCGGTTTTGACGGATGGGGTACGGAACGAGGGAAACAGTATCGGAGATAATGCATTGAATTACCGTCAGTTCCGGTTGAATTATTATGCTGTAAAAGCTTTGTTGGTCCGGGCTTATGCCTGGGGACACGATGAAAGTAATGCGTTGGTTACTGCCGAAGAGATTCTGCGTGAAGTACAGGTGGAAGGGGCGGAGATATTCCCTTTGTAACCCATGCGTGGCAGCTACCGATGTTTCTAAACCTGACCGGGTATTTTCTTCGGAAGTGATGTTTTCGTTATATGATTCCTACCGGGGTACAGAGATTCAGGATAAGTTGTTCCTGCCGACCCTGGACCAGATATATACTTTCACGGGTAAACGTTTGGAATTGGGGAAAGACTATTCTTTTTTTACGCTTCTGAAAACGATTATCGTCGTAATATTTGGGCAAGTTATAGCAATGCCGGAAAACTGATCGACTATCATCGGAAATATGAAGATATAACAACGAGTGGGGCTGAGTTATTGAATAAGATGGTTCCTTTGATCCGGTTGAGTGAGATTTATTTGTTGGCTGCTGAATATACCGATGACTTTGTAACCGCCAAAGGGTATTTGGATCGGATACGGAATAGCCGGAGTTGTCCTAGCTCGGTGGCAACCGAGCCGACCTTGATGGAGGAGATTACAAAAAAGAATGCCGGCGGGAATTTTTAGGGGAAGGACAAATGTTTTTTCTTCTATAAACGGAGGGCTGAGCAACAGCTTCCGAACGGAAGATTCGAGACAGATAACGATAAACAGTGGATCGATATGTCGATGAGTAATTATGTGATCCCACTTCCTGATAGTGAAACCGATATGAGATTGAACTAAAATAATGAATTATGAGAAAATTATTATATATCTGGATATTGCTTCCCTTATGTATCGCTTGTGAGCGGGATTTAATGTCGTACGAGGGAGAAGAAGCTATTTATTTTGCTGTACAGAGTGGTCATTCCTATGCCTCGGAAAAGGATTGGCCCTATATGCCTTACACGCTGGCTGAATTCGGTAAAGTTCAGGAAGATACTATCGTCGTTAATATCAAAGTGATGATTACCGGGCCTGAAAAAGATTATCCGCGTCCTTTCAGGGTCGTAGTCAATCCGGATAGTACGACTGCCCGGGAAGGAATCGATTATAGGGCGCTTGTAGGTGAATATACGGTAGAAGCGAATCGTTCCTATGCTTATATTCCGGTATTGTTTTTACCGTCAGCCTGAGATGAAAAACGATACGGTAACCTTAGGACTGAAACTGGTCGCTAACGATCATTTTTCTTTGACTTTTTAAGGAATTCGACAAAATGGAAGGTTTTACCAGCGGAGTGTTGTGTTTGAACAATTCGACGCTACAATGCATAAAATCTTAGTAACGGATATTATGCCTAAGCCTTCACAGTGGTCGGATTGGGGAATTCGGCACCTTTACTCCCGAAAAGTTGAACCGGATATGTCTGGAATTGGGCTATACCTATGCTGATTTTCAGAATCCCCAAAAAAATAACTATGGTGGAACAAATGGTGATCTCAAGGAAATTCTCGGAGATATTGAATAAAGCTTATTACGATAAAAAACCAATTTTGGAAAACGATGGTCGGTTAATGTGGGTCAGTGGTTGTGTTTATGCGAACGGGGCATATCCCGAAACGAATGAATAGTAAGTTTGACCGTGATAAAAATGAATATGATGAAAACAAATTTTATATATATTGCTGGGAATTATGCTTTTAAGTATAGTTTCCTGTTATGATGATGAAGGTAATTACGATTATCATGATATCAACGAGGTGACCTTTTGGAGAGATCAATACCATGTACAATGTATTGTTGAATATTGATACGCTAAAAATTGATGTCGGAGATTTTGTAGAGATGAGTCAGGGAGACCTTACCGATACAGATCGTTTTTGAATATTTGTGGGTGATTTTTTCTCCGTCTGATAGCCATGTGAAAGATACGATTTCTACGGATCGGGTACTCAGTTATCCGGTTACTTTGGCTCCCCGGAACTTATAATTTGTATTTGAAAATCCGGGATAGAGTAACAGAGGTACAGTGGAAAAAGCAATTTACGGTGACTGTCGGGACTCCTTATTCCCGGGGAATTTTACTGATGGGAGAAGATGCAAATGGGAATGCAGATGCACAGATGATTTCTATGGCGGGGTATAGATACACTGATTCTTAAGGATATATTCTGAAAAACAGTGGATTACCTACTTTGCATGGTCCTGTTTCGTTCTTGCATACTGGTAAGCAAGGTGAAGATTACAGACAGATTTGGGTACTTACTGAATCGGGTTCTTATTATTTTAGACCGGGAAACCTTACAGGGTTCCGAGTCCAATGTATTCGATAATTTTTTTACTGGAGTCTTACAATGAACCTATGATTCCGGTTACAATCGTTCCGCAGCCGAGTGATATAGATGGAAAAGTTGAAAGTCAAAGAGCTGTTGTATGTAGTAACGGTAAGTTGTTTTACACCTCTTTATCTATCCTGGCATATGGTATGTATTCTTTTTTCCTTTGAACTGTTTGAAGACTGATATGACTAAATACATTCCTGCCAGTGAATATCTTTTTTTATAGTATTCAATCTTTTAAAAAGTTTATTTGGTATTCCGGAGAGACCAATCGTTTTTATAAGACAGAGAGTTATTTATATCCTTATTCTGATACATTGGAACAGAAAAGTACGGATGTATTCCCTTGGGATCAAAAAAGGTACAGGGCGTACATTGATATATGGGGAAAATACCTGGAATGAAGCGAAAGTGTGGGTATGCGACGGAAATTCATTCGCACTTATGGGGGGGATGGAACGAATGCGTATATCTACAAGTTTTATGTGAACAATATGGAGACTAAGAGTATGTATGAGATAACTTCTAATGTCGCTTCGGATATTTTGACGGCAGATTTCTATGCTTTCTCTTCGACCCGTTCGGTTTTGTTTTATGTAAAGAACAATGTTTTATATGCTTATAATTACGACAAGGGGAATGAACGGGTAGAAACCATCCCTTTGGAAACAACGGATCAGATTACGATGTTGAAATTCGATCTGACGATGGAACCGATGAAAGATGCCTTGTTTATCGCTACTTACAATACTGCCGAAGGAGGAACTTTACGGAAATATTATGTGGGCAATAATCCGGATAAGGTAGAGTTGAAAGCAGATCCGACGGCAGTTTGGAAAGGTTTGACCAAAGTGAAAAATATGAGTTGGAGGGCAGTTTTGTAAATGCGTCGGTGGGGGGCTTTTGAGGGCATGAATTAAAATTCTGCCGTGTCGTTTCCGGTACCGATGGTGTATTGGAGGTTGGGATTTGAGGTTTGTGGATCGATAAACTGTCGGATACCGGAAACATAGTATAATGGTATAGATGAAAAATAGTATGAAAAAAATATTCCTTTTTATTGCATTTTTTATGGATAAGCTTGGTTAGCTTTGCACAGGATGGGGTGAATTTTGAACACCTGAGTTTTAGGGAAGCATTGGACAAGGCGAAGAGTGAGCAGAAGTACGTGTTTATGGATTGTTATACTTCCTGGTGTGGGCCTTGTAAGAATATGACTCAAAATGTGTTTCCGCAGAAAAAAGCCGGAGATTATTTCAATCCGAAGTTTATCTGTGTAAAGTATGATATGGAAAAAGGAGGGGCCTGAGTTGGGGAAACGGTTTGAGGTACGGGCTTATCCGACTTTTTGGTGTTGGATGCAGAAGGCCGGTTACTTCATAAAGTAATCGGTTCGTATAGTGTGGACGAGATCATCGAACGTATAGAAGAGAGTTTCGATGAAGAGAAAGCTTATGGTTCTTTGAAAGCGAAGTATGAAAGCGGTAACCGGGAACAGGTATTTATGGTGAAGTACCTGAAAATGCTGATTCGGTATTATGATCCGGCGATGGAGGCCGTTGCTGCCGAGTTGATAAATACGCTGAGTGATAAAGAGAAGGTGGAAGAGGCCTATTGGTTTGTCTTCAGCAATCGAAACTGACTCCGGAAGGTTCGGCTAATGAAGCCTGGCTGTTGAAAAATCACAAGCGTTTCAATAAAACGGTCGGTAAGGAAAAAGGTGGAACAGGAATTGGATAAACGGTATACCGAAAAGCTTTTTGAAAGTCCTTTCGCAGAAAGAAAAATATGGACTGAAAAACAGCTTGCCGCTTTGGGACGTGAGATTGCAGCTTTGAAGCTGAACACGAACGAGGAATTGCAAGCCTATGTAACGGTGGCGAAAACGGCTTTGAAGAAGGGGGGGTGGAAGAGTTGATTTCGGTTTGTGAAACTGAATTTCCGAAATTCAGGACCAAGGAAATTCCTTATATTCAGTTTTGCGACCGGATTGTAGCCGAGGCTTCGCCGGCCGATAGGGCGAGATACATTGCTTTGGGAGAAAAAACTATATGCTCAGGCGAAAGACGAACCGGCAAAAAAACACCTTCAAATTTGTTTTGGAATATTTGAAACATCATAATAAACAAAACTGAAATAATTTTTTTGATAGATGAATAGAAACTTTACTTACAATGGCGTTATTGATATGCGGATTATCGGTAAACGGTCAGAAGAAAATCGATTATGTGGATCCCGTTGATCGGCACGAACGGCATGGGACATACTTTCCCGGGGCCTGCGTACCTCATGGTTTGGTACAGCTCAGTCCGGATACCGATACGATTCCCGCATAATATAAACGGAACCTATCAACCGCGGGTATACGAGTATTGTGCCGGCTATCAGCACCGGATAGTTCTATTGTAGGGTTTAGTCATACGCACTTTAACGGAACCGGGCATTCGGATTTAGGCGATATCCTGATTATGCCGGTAACCGGAGATATTAAATTTAACCCGGGAACGGCTGAAAAACCCCGATAGCGGGATATCGTTCCCTGTTTTCACATGCCACAGAAAAAGCCTGGCCGGGTTATTATTCCGTGATGCTCGAGGATTATGGGGTGAAGAACTAAGATATTACGTATTGCTCCTAAGTTCA
>VOFJ01001683.1_pt1 | contig 17817 bp, 25 predicted proteins | sample 5384081 | NCBI WGS metagenome assembly VOFJ01 (sample SAMN12384729, study PRJNA508395) | human gut metagenome | isolation source: healthy gut I | host: Homo sapiens
CCGCAGCGTGCTGCACCAGATATTCGGCCACCGTGCGGCCGGATTTTGTCGGTCGCCCTGATGCTGCTGCGGCATGAACAAGGAGAAACACCCACCGAAAAAACTGCATTTCCCGCCGTTCCTTCCTGAAGGCTGCGGTATTCTGGGCCGCTGCCGTGCACTGCCGCCTGCGGCAGTTCCTCCTCCCACCAGCACTGCTGCTCCCCACCGCAGGTTCTACTCGCTGCAAGCGCAGCTGCTTCTTCCAAATTGCATCAAGTTGTGACATACCCCCATCGGCGGCTAGCAATGACGAGACCGTTCAGAACCTCGTTTCCAGCTTCAACGCAAAATATCCTGAACATCAAGGTCACCGTCGAGTACCTCGACTACACCAACGGCGACGACCAGGTCAACACCGCTATCGAGGGCGGCAGCGCACCTGACATCGTCATGGAAGGACCCGAGCGTCTGGTTGCCAACTGGGGCGCCAAGGGCCTGATGGCCGATCTGAGCGACCTGTGGACCGACGACCAGAAGGCCGACATCAGCGCCAGCGTTGAGGCCGCCTGCAAGGATTCCTCCGGCGCTTACTACGAGTTCCCGCTTTGCATGACCGCGCACTGCATGGCCATCAACAAGACCGTGTTTGAGGCTGCCGGTGCTATGCAGTATGTCGATGCCGAGAACCACACCTGGACCACTGACAACTTCCTGAAGGCTGTGCAGGCCGTCTACGACTCCGGCAAGACCGACGTCGGCGCGATCTACTGCAGCGGCCAGGGCGGCGACCAGGGCACCCGCGCCATCATCAACAACATGTACGGCGGCACCTTCACCGATGCGGCCCACACCAAGTACACCGCTGATTCTGCCGAAAACATCAAGGCAATCGAGGCCCTGCGCAACCAGAAAGGCATCAACTTTGACGCCTCCATCAACGGCGGCGAGGAGATCACCCTCTTCCGCAACGGCACCCTGCAGATGGCCTTCTGCTGGAACATTGCCCAGCAGACCAACGCTGACAACAGCGCAGCCGGCACGACCAACAGCGGCGACGACATCCTGTTCATGGCGTTCCCGACTGAGTCCGGCGACCCCGCACTGTGCGGCGGCATCTGGGGCTTCGGCGTGTTTGACAACGGCGACGAGAACAAGATCGCTGCCTCCAAGACCTTCATCAACTTCATGGCCAACTCTGACGAGACCGCAAAGGCCGTCAAGACCTCTACTTACTTCTCCGTCAAGAACTCTCTGTCCGACCTGTACAAGGACGACGAGGTCATGAACGAGTACCAGAAGCTCATGCCTTACCTGGGCGACTACTATCAGGTCACTCCCGGCTGGGCCGAGGCTCGTACCGCTTGGTGGAACATGCTGCAGCAGGTTGGCCAGGGCACTGACGTGACCACCGCCGTTACCGAGTTCTGCAACACCGCCAACGCAGCGGCCAGCGCATCCTGAACCTCCTGAAAAAACCTCCGGTTTGTAACTAAACCCCACGGCGTCCGACCTCTGACATAAAACGCAGCGGTGGGGCGCCGCTTTTATCGAATGAACCTGTGACTTTAAAACAGAAGGGAGCGATCCTCTTGGCACATACCGCAGCTGCCAAAAAGCAGAGCGAGCCGAAGATGAGCCGCGCGCTTGTCCGGCAGGAGACCATCGCAGGTTACCTGTTCCTGCTGCCCAGCCTCATCTTCTTTATCGGCTTTGTCATCTACCCCATGGTGATGTGCATCTTCACCAGCTTCTTTGACTCCAGCATGAACCGCGCCGATGTGTTCATCGGCCTGCAGAACTATGTGGAGCTGTTCCACGACAGCGTCTTTCTGGGCGCACTGCGCAACACGCTGATCATTGTTGTCGTGTCGGTGCCTATCACCTGCATCTTCTCGCTGTGGGTGGCGTCCGCCATCGTCAACATGCCGCCGTGGGCGACCTCGCTGTTCCGCGTCATCTTCTATCTGCCCGTCGTCACCGGCTCTGTCGCTGTTACCGTCGTGTGGAAGTGGATGTTCAACAACTACTACGGCATCTTCAACTATCTGGGCAAGTCGATGGGCCTCATTGACCAGAACATCAACTGGCTGGGCGATACCCGCTACGCGCTGGCCTGCATCATCCTGATCCTGCTCACGACCTCTGTCGGCCAGCCCATCGTGCTGTATGTCTCCGCGCTCGGCAACGTGGACCAGTCCCTGGTCGAGGCCGCTGAGGTGGACGGTGCCACGAAGCTGCAGGCCTTCTGGAAGATCAAGTGGCCGCAGATCATGCCCACCACGCTGTACATCCTGGTCATCACGACGATCAACTCCTTCCAGTGCTTCGCGCTGATCCAGCTGCTGACGTCCGGCGGCCCGAACCACTCCACCGATACCATCATGTACTACATCTACTACACAGCCTTCAAGCTGTACCGCTACGGCTACGGCAACGCGATGGGCGTTATCCTCGCTATCATGATCGCCGTTCTGTCCGCTGTGCAGTTCAAGGTCACGCGGTCTGATTAAGAAGGAGGGAAATGACTATGGATACCAAAAAGAAAAAAAAGAAGATTTCCCCCCTACATGGTGTTCAGCACCATCGTCATCATCCTGCTGGCCATCGCGTTCGCGTTCCCGCTGTACTGGATCCTGACGGGCTCCTTTAAGACGCAGATCTCCATCAACTCCACCACCCCCGAATGGTGGCCGAGCGAGTGGGTCGCGACGAACTATGACAAGCTGTTCAGCCGCCAGAAGTCCCCGCTGTGGGAGTTCGCGGTGCCGTTCAGCAGCCACTTCAGCGCGGACGGCAAAGACATCATCTGGTGGGCCGGTCCCCAGGTGCCCGCCGCTGTGCGCTGGCTCATCAACACGGTCTTTATGGCCGTTGCCTCGATGATCCTGACCTGCATCACCTCCGCCATGGCAGGCTATGCGCTGGCCAAAAAGCGCTTTGTGGGCCGCAGCATCCTCTTTACCCTGATCGTCTGCGCCATGGCGCTGCCGAAGCAGGTCATCCTGATCCCCCTGCTGCGCGAGATGAGCAGCCTGCAGCTCTACAACACGATCTGGGCGGTCATCTTCCCCATCGTCGGCTGGCCGTTCGGCGTGTTCCTGATGAAGCAGTTCAGTGAGGGCATCCCCGGCGAGATGCTGGAGGCCGCCCGCATCGACGGCGCGAGCGAGGCTAAGACCTTTGTCCGCATTGCGCTGCCCATGATCAAGCCGGGCATCGGCGCACTGGCTATCTTCACCTTCATCAACTCGTGGAACGATTACTTCATGCAGTTGATCATGCTGTCCAGCACCAGCAAGCTGACGATCTCTCTTGGTATCGCCAAGCTGCAGGCCGAGAACTCCACCGACTACGGCCTGATCATGGCCGGTGCCGCGCTGGCAGCCGTGCCCATCATCATCGTGTTCCTGGCCTTCCAGAAGTACTTCACGAAGGGCATCACGATGGGCGCTGTCAAGGGCTAAACCCGGGAACGGGCGGCGACGTGGAGCTCTCTCCCTCCGGCCTTCGGCCACTGCTCCCCTTCTGGCGCAAGCGCCACCTCCCCCGTATCGGGGGAGTCTGTCTCGCAGAGGGAGGCAAGGCCCCCGGCCCCCTCTGCGAGGGGGCTGTCGCCGCAGCGACTGGGGGAGAGAACCTCGCCATTGCCCGAAGCCTACCCCTACACGAAGCCTTCCCCCTTGGGGAAAGGTGTCTGTGGCCCCGGCCACAGACGGATGAGGGGCAGCCTGCCGGAGATTGCCCGCAAACGGGCCGTGTCAGCAGGCTCCGCCCTCATCAGTCACCTTCGGCGACAGCTTCCCCCTTTGGGGAAGCCTTTACATACAGTTTTACGAACAGGGAGTGTTTGTATATGAAAGACATCAACAAATATCGCGGCATTATCCCCGCCTTCTACGCCTGCTACGCACCGGACGGCTCTATCTCCACCGAGGGCGTCAAGGCACTGACCCGCCACCTGATCGCCAAGGGCGTCAAGGGCGTTTACGTCGGCGGCTCCTCCGGCGAGTGCATCTACCAGCACCCGGATGAGCGCAAGGCCGTGCTGGAGGCCGTCATGAGCGAGGCCAAGGGCAAGATCACCGTTATTGCCCACGTCGCCTGCAACAACACGGCAGACTCCGTCGAGCTGGCCGCCCATGCTGAAAAGTGCGGCGTTGACGCCATCGCGTCCATCCCACCGATCTACTTCCACCTGCCCAACTACGCCATCGCGGACTACTGGAACGCCATGAGCGCTGCTGCGCCCAACACCGAGTTCATCATCTACAACATCCCGCAGCTGGCCGGTACCGCCCTGACGATGCCCCTGCTGAACGAGATGCTCAAGAACCCCAACGTCATCGCGGTCAAGAACTCCTCGATGCCCACCCAGGACATCCAGATGTTCAAGGATGCCGGTATTCAGGCGCGCGGCGCGGACGGCTTCGCTGTGTTCAACGGCCCCGATGAGCAGTTCGTCTCCGGCCGTGTCATGGGCGCGGACGGCGGCATCGGCGGCACCTACGCCGTCATGCCCGAGCTGTTCCTCAAGATGAACGAGCTGATCGAGAAGGGCGACATCCCCGCTGCCCGCGAGATCCAGTACAAGGCGGACCGCATCATCTACAAGATGTGCGAGGCCCACGGCAACCTGTACGCGGTCATGAAGGAGATCCTGCGCCGCATGTACGGTCTGGAGCTGGGCGGCGTGCGCGCCCCGCTGCCGGGCCTGATCCCCGAGGATGAGCCCATCGTGGCCGAGGCACAGAAGATGATCGAGGATGCCGTCGCGGCCCTGTAAGAGGTGTGAAATGATCGTAGATTCGTTTGATTACATTGCCTGCTACAAGGGTCTGCACCCGAATCTGGACAAGGCCATCGACTGGCTGAACAGCCACACGCTGGACGCGCTGGAAAACGGCAAGACCATTATTGACGGCGAGAACGTCTTTGTCAACGTGATGGACGCCGACCTGCGCGATGCCGACGGCGCTGCGTTCGAGTACCACCGCCGCTATGCCGACCTGCAGATCGACCTGACCGGCAGCGAGCATCTGGGCTGGGCGTCCGAGGGCACGGAGCAGGGCGAGTTTGACGAGGAAAACGACTTCGGTCTGCGGACCGGCCCCGAGCACTGCGGCATGACGCTGGGCGAGGGACGCTTTGCCGTGTTCTTCCCCGGTGAGCTGCACAAACCCAGCTGCAAGACCCCCGGCTGCGACCACGTAAGAAAAGCCGTGGTCAAGATTTTGATGAAATAATTTGCATTCCCCAAGCCTTCCCCCTTGGGGGAAGGTGGCCCCGCAGGGCCGGATGAGGGGGAAGCTATCGATGGTTGCCCGTAAACGGGCTGCCGCCGTAAGCTCCGCCCTCATCAGTCACCTTCGGTGACAGCTTCCCCCCGAGGGGGAAGCCTTTTTGCGTATAGAAAGGAGCCTTTCCCATGACCCACGAACAAATTTTCAACCAAATCAAAGGCGGCCTTATCGTCTCCTGCCAGGCGCTGGAGCATGAGCCGCTGTATACAAAAGAGGGCGGCGTCATGCCGCTGATGGCCAAGGCGGCGGCACAGTCCGGCGCTGTCGGCATCCGCGCCAATACGGTGCGCGACATCACTCAGATCAAGCAGGTCGTGGACCTGCCGGTCATCGGCATCATCAAAAAGGATTACCCCGGCACGCCGATGTACATCACCGTCACGATGCAGGAGGTTGACGAGCTCGTCGCCTGCGGCGTGGACATTCTGGCCGTGCAGGGCACCGGCGCCCTGCGCCCCAACGGGCAGACGAGCGCCGAGTTCATCCGCGCCATCAAGGAGAAGTACCCCGACCAGCTCGTTATGGCCGACTGCGACAACATTGAGAACGCGCTGGCCTGCGCGGGGGCCGGTGCGGACTTTGTCGGCACGACGATGCGCGGCTACACGCCCGAGACGACGGGCATCAACGATGTGGACTTCGGCTTTATCGCCCAGCTCGCGCGGGAGTGCCCGGCCAAGGTCATCGCCGAGGGCCACATCCACACGCCGGAGCAGGCCGTGCAGGCGCTCTACGCCGGTGCGTTCGCCCTCGTCGTCGGCGGTGCTATCACCCGCCCGGCGGAGATCACGGCCCGCTACACCGCGGCCATCAACAACCACAAATAAGCAGGTGCGCTATGAGTAAAACCTATCTGGGCGTTGACATCGGCGGCACGGCGGTCAAGCTGGGGCTCGTCGATGAGAACGGCAGGGTGCTGCGCCGCGCCGAGCGCAGCGTCAGCTTTGACGGCTACAAAACGCCGATCCTGGATACCGTGCAGGCGGCCATCCACGAATTTCTGACCGCGGACGCGCCGAGGCTCGAGGGCATCGCTGTGTCCGCCACGGGCCAGATCGACAGCCGCCGCGGCGTGGTCGCGGGGACCTGCGGCAATTTCCCGGGGTGGATCGGCGTGGACATTAAAGGTACGCTGGAGCGTGCCTTCGACCTGCCCGTCACCGTCGCCAACGATGCCAACTGTATGCTGCTGGGCGAGGTCTGGGCCGGTGCGGCTAAGGGCTATACCGATGTCATCGGTGTGACGCTGGGCACCGGCGTCGGCGGCGGCATCCTGACCGGCGGACGTCTGCTGGAGGGTGCGCGCGGCCTTGGCGGCGAGATGGGCCACTACCGTCCCACGCCCAGCACGGCCTGCTTTGCACCTGCGGGGGCGGTGGGCTGCTGGGAGCAGTACGCCTCCACCACGGCTCTGGTGCGGGGAGCCCACGCCATTGACCCCAACCTGAAAGATGGCCGACGGGCCATCTTTGCGGCGGCCGAGGCGAGGAAATCCGCTGGTGCTCGATCTCATCGACCGCTGGACGGACGAGATCGCGCAGGGGCTGGCGGGCATGGTGCACATCTTCAACCCGCAGCTGATTCTGATCGGCGGCGGCGTCAGCGCGCAGGAAAAATTCCTCATCGAGCCGGTGGCCGCAAAGGTCCGGCGCTCCATCATGCCCGCCTTCGCCGAGGGGCTGGAGATCCGGGCGGCTCAGCTCCACAACGACGCCGGAATGGTAGGCGCTGTGTATTATTTCCGCCAGACCATGGAAAACACCTGAACAGGAGGAACTACCATGAAAAAACATGTTCTCTGCCTGGGTGACAGCAACACCCACGGCTACTGTGCCGACCCGACGGACTGTGCCGACGGCGGGATCCGCTTCAACGAGGACGAGCGCTGGACCTGCCGCCTGCAAACGGCGCTTGGCAGCGACTATCTCGTGACGGAAGAGGGCCTTTCGGGCCGGACGACCGTTTTCGTGGACCCCATCCATGAGTCAATGGACGCTCTGAGCGTGGCTTATTCGCTCCTCAAGAGCCATGAAGTCATCGACCTGCTCATCATCATGCTGGGTACCAACGACGTCAAAGAGCGGTTCAACGCCAATGCCGCCTGCATCGGCGCGGGTATGGAACGGCTGATCCTCAAGGCCAAGAGCGTGGACTGCTGGGGTGCCAAGGCCCCCAACATTCTGGTGGTGGCCCCGCCCCGTATCAAAGAGGGCTTCCACGACCCCCCGTCATGGGCGAGGGCTGTGTGGAGAGATCCGCCGGTGTGGCGGAGCAGTTCCGTGTCATCGCCGAGCGGCAGGGCGTGCACTTTCTGGACGCCGAGGGCTGCGAGTTCAATCAGATCGACTTTATGCACCTGACCCGCCATGGCCACGCTCAGCTGGCAGAAAAGCTGGCAGAGCTGGTGCCGACTTTATTTAAAAATTTTCCTCCTCGCCAGAGGCTCTCCCTTTGGGAGAGCTGGCGCGTTAGCGCCTGAGAGAGGGCGAGCCTGGCAAAGAAAAACACGCAAACACAGCGATACGCACTCTGTTTGTCAGAGGCAGCGTATCGCTGTGTTTTTGCTTTTTGACAGCATCCTGGCCCTCTCCGTCACCTGCGGTGACACCTCTCCCAAAGGGAGAGGCCTTGGCAAAGCGGGAAGCAGCAGTTATTTTTTTGAAAGATAGCCGCATAAACTTTGCTAAAACAGGACGAGAGGGGAGAGCACTTTGGAAAAGCAGGGGAAATGCTGGAGCAGAACGCGGTCTGCCGGGAGATCGGTGCACGGACGGGCGGCGACATCCTCATCGGGGTGGTGGGGCCGGTGCGGACAGGGAAGAGCACATTCATCAAGCGGTTTATGGAAAAGCTGGTGCTGCCAGCCATCGGCCCGGAGGACGCGAAGCTCCGCGCCCGCGATGAGCTGCCCCAGTCGGCAGCGGGGCGCACCATCATGACCACCGAGCCCAAGTTCATCCCGGAGTCGGCGGTGCCGCTGGCACTGGAGGGCGGGGGCGAGTGCCGGGTGCGCCTCATCGACTGTGTGGGATACATGGTGAAGGGCGCCATCGGCCACGAGGAGGATGACAAGCCCCGGATGGTCAAGAGCCCCTGGTTTGAGGAGGAGATCCCCTTTGACCTGGCGGCAGAAACGGGTACCCGCAAGGTCATCACCGAGCACTCCACCATCGGCATCGTGGTCACGACGGATGGCTCCATCAGCGAGATCCCCCGGGAAAGCTTACCTCCCGGCGGAGCAGCGGGTGGTGCAGGAGCTGGAGGCGCTGGGCAAGCCCTTTGTCATCCTCCTCAACAGCACCCACCCGGACGCCCCGGAGACCCAGGCCCTGGCGGCCGAGTTGGAGCAGAGCTATGGCCGCAGCGTGCTGGCCGTCAGCTGTCTGGACCTGGATGCCGCCGCACTGAACACCATCCTGCAAAAGGTGCTCTACGAGTTTCCGGTGCGGGAGCTGGATTTCGCCCCTGCCCCGCTGGGTGACCATGCTGGACAAAGGCCACTGGCTCCAGACGGAAGTGTACTCTGCCGCCATGGCCTTTTCCGAGGAGGTGACCCGGATGAAAGACCTCTCTGCCTCCGGGGGGCCGCGCTGGCCTGTGACGCCGTCCAGCAGACCGCTCTCAGCGGGATGAACCTCTCTGACGGCATCGTCCGGGTGACGGTGATCCTGAAGCCGGAAATCTTCTATCAGGTGCTCAGCGAGCAGACGGGCCTGGAAATCGGCGACGAGGCCGGGCTGATGCCCTGCATCCTCTCGCTGGCAAAGGCCAGCCGGGAGTACGAGAAAATTCGTTCCGCCCTCGAGCAGGTGGAGGCCACCGGGTATGGCATCGTCATGCCCACCATTGACGAACTCTCGCTGGAAGAGCCGGAGATCATCCGGCAGGGCGGGCGGTACGGCGTCCGGCTGGAAGCCAGCGCTCCTTCCATCCATATGCTCAAAGCCGTCATCCACACCGAGATCAACCCCATCGTCGGCACCGAAAAGCAGAGCGAAGATTTAGTCCAGAGCCTTTTGCAGGATTTTGAGAGCGACCCCGTCAAGCTGTGGGAGTCCAATATCTTTGGCAAAAGTCTGCACGAGCTGGTCAACGACGGGCTGCAGAACAAGCTCTTGCACATGCCGCAGGAAGCCCGCACCAAAATGCAGGAAACGTTGGAGCAGGTCATCAACGAGGGCTGCACCGGCCTCATCTGCATCTTACTTTTAAACAAAAACAGCCCCCCGGCGGGAGTTCCGCCGGGGGCTGTTTGTCATTTTAGGCTGATTTCCCATGAGGAACATCAACCCAGTGGCTGATACTTCTGCAAGATCGTGTGGAGCCCTAGTTCCCGGGCGCGGGAAAGTAAGTAACGGTAGCGGGCCAGCAGGGCCTGCCGCTCGTAGATGCGCTGCTCGATGAGGTCTGTGTCCGTTTCCAGATCAAACATCATCTCGTTGCGGCGCAGACAGAACAGGCACTCTTTCAGTTCCTCCTCCAGCTCCGGGTGGTAACGCTCGTGCTCCGTGTCCCGCGGGATGCGGCTGGAAAGCAGGGTCTGCGGCTTTTTTGTGTGGCTTGTACCATAGGATGTCCTCCCTTTTTGTTTTTGCATCTGCTGGTTTCAGTATATGCAGCGGGCACAAAAAAGGATGACATTTCAGGGCACTGTGCACGGTTCCGCGTTGATTTTTCAAAAGTGCAAATTTTTTCAAAAAAACCGCTTGACAAAGACGCGCGTTTTTCCGTATAATAGCACACGTTGAGCGGCTCACCCCGCAAAAACAAAACAGAATATTGGGGATTTGCATAGTGGTAGTGCGGTAGACTCTGACTCTACTTGTGGGAGTTCGATTCTCTCATCCCCAACCAGTCTGGCCATCCGGTAATAATCGGGTGGTTTTTTTTGTTTGTCTTGTAAAAAGCCCCCTGCCCTGTCGTATAATAAAAAAGAAAAACAAAAAGGGAGAACCCACTATGGCAAAACGAATGCTGGATTGCTGCGCTTCGGATTTTGCGCAGTTCACCAAGGCTGACCTGCTGGAGTCCATCCAGAAGAGCGAGGGCCGGGTCATTGCCTGCGAGACCATCGGTTCGGTGCAGCCGCTGCTGGGCAATGTGACCAACGCGGAGTTTGCGGCCTCCATGGGGGCGGATATCCTGCTGCTGAATCTGTTTGATGTGCAGCAGCCCGTCATCCACGGCCTGCCGCCGGTGGAACCGGGGGAGACCATCCGCCTGCTGAAAAGCTCACCGGGCGGCCCGTCGGCATCAATCTGGAGCCCGTGGCGGATGACGCGGAAATCGAGACGGACCCCATGTGGGCCATGTCCGCCGGGGCGTCGTGCTACGGTGGAGAACGCTCTGCGGGCCAAGAAGCTGGGCATTGATTTTGTCCTGCTCACGGGCAACCCCGGCGTCGGTGTCACCAACACAGCCATTGAGCAGACGCTCCGCCGTTTCAAAGAAGCCGTCGGGGACAGCATCGTCCTGGCGGCAGGCAAGATGCACGCGGCGGGGATCCTTTCGGAGGCGGCGGAAAACATTATGACAGAGCAGGACATTGCTTCCCTTTGTGGAGGCCGGAGCCGACATCATCCTCCTGCCTGCCCCCGGCACTGTGCCCGGCATCACGCAGGAGTACGCCCAACGCCTGATCACATGCGCCCACCAGCACGGCGCACTGACCATTACTTCCATCGGCACCTCGCAGGAGGGCGCTGACACCGACACGATCAAGCGCGCATTGCCCTCATGTGCAAGATGGCGGGCACCGATATCCACCACCTGGGCGATACCGGTTACTTCGGGATGGCCCTGCCGGAGAATATCATGGCCTACTCCATCGCGGTGCGGGGCGTGCGGCACACTTACCACCGGATGGCCTGCTCGATTGCAAGGTGAAGCGTGACAGAAGCTTGGGGAGCTTTCCCAAGCGGTGATGGTGATAAAAGCCCCCTAAAATCTTGACATCAGCCCCCGTGCGTGTTATCATACATAAAGATAACATGGTGTGCGGGTGGTTCCGTGCACGAAACTATGGAGCTAGAGAGGTTTTCTATTATGGAACGTATTAAGACTATCGCTACTCGTGACCTGACCAAGAGCGTTAAGACCGGCGGCTGCGGCGAGTGCCAGACTTCCTGCCAGTCCGCTTGCAAGACCTCCTGCGGCGTGGCTAACCAGCAGTGCGAGAACAGCAACAAGTAATTTTTGCAAACCTTATGCCGCCTTTGCCGGGTTGCGGCATTTTTTTTTTAATGGAATGGAGAGTAAAAATGGTACATCAGTATCAACTGAACGGATATAACATCGTGCTGGACAGCTGCAGCGGCTCGGTCCATGTCGTGGACGATGTGGCGTATGATGTCATCGCCATGTATGCAGACCACACCTGCGGACGAGATCGTGGCCGCCATGCTGGCAAAGTATGCCGACCGCCCCGACGTCACCGAGGCCGACCTGCGCCAGTGCCTCGAGGATGTCACCGCCCTGAAAGAAGGCGGGCAAGCTGTGGAGCCCGGATGTCTACGAGGATATGGCGTTTCGACTTTAAGAACCGCAACACCGTGGTCAAGGCGCTGTGCCTGCATGTGGCCCACACCTGCAACCTCAACTGCGCCTACTGCTTTGCTTCCCAGGGCCGCTATCAGGGCGACCGCGCCCTGATGAGCTTTGAGGTGGGCAAGCGCGCTATGGACTTCCTCATCGAGAACTCCGGCACCCGCCGCAACCTCGAGGTCGATTCCTCTTCGGCGGCGAGCCTCTGATGAACTTCGATATGGTCAAAAAGCTCGTCGCCTACTGCCGCGAGCAGGAGAAGATCCACAACAAGAATTTCCGCTTCACCATGACCACCAACGGTATGCTCATCGACGACGATGTCATCGACTTCTGCAACAAGGAGTGCCACAATGTCGTGCTGAGCCTCGATGGCCGCAAGGAAGTCCATGACCGCTTCCGCAAGGACTACGCAGGCCACGGCAGCTATGACGCCATCGTGCCGAAGTTCCAGGAGTTCGTCAAGAAGCGCGGTGATAAGAACTACTACATGCGCGGCACCTACACCCACTACAACACCGACTTCACCAACGATATCTTCCACATGGCCGACCTCGGCTTCACCGAGCTGAGCATGGAGCCCGTGGTCTGCAAGCCGGACGACCCCAGCGCCCTGACCGCCGGAGGACCTGCCCATCCTCAAGGAGCAGTATGAGATCCTTGCCAAGGAGATGATCAAGCGCGACCGCGAGGGCCGTGGCTTTACCTTCTACCATTACATGATCGACCTCAAGGGCGGCCCCTGCATCTACAAGCGCATCTCCGGCTGCGGCTCCGGTACTGAGTACATGGCCGTGACCCCCTGGGGCGAGCTTTTCCCCTGCCACCAGTTCGTGGGCGACCCCAAGTACCTCATGGGCGACATCTGGAAAGGTGTCACCAATACCGAGATCCGGGATGAGTTCAAGCACTGCAACGCCTACGCCCGCCCCGAGTGCAAGGACTGCTGGGCCAGGCTCTACTGCTCCGGCGGCTGCGCCGCCAACAGCTACCACGCCACGGGCAGCATCGAGGGCGTGTATGAGTACGGCTGTGAGCTGTTCAGCAAGCGCATCGAGTGCGCCATCATGATCAAGGTGGCCGAAAACCAGGAGCTGGCAGCTCAGGGCATCGAGGTGCCCATTGAGATGGGCGGCCACGTGCAACGCCTGAGCGACGGAGAAGACTGCGAATGAGCTCCATGACCACCCCCATCGTGGATTTTGTGCGGCAGTATGCGCAGTCCGGCACCAGCCGCCTGCACATGCCCGGCCATAAAGGGCCAGCCGTTCCTGGGCTGTGAGGCATGGGATATCACCGAGATCAAGGGTGCCGATGAGCTGTACGAGGCCGAGGGCATCATTGCCCGGAGCGAGGCCAACGCCACGGCCCTCTTTGGCACGGCGCGCACTTATTATAGCACGGAGGGCTCGTCCCAGTGCATCCGGGCCATGCTGGCGCTGGCCCTGCGGAGGGCTCCCAAAACAGGGAAGCGCCCGGTGCTGCTGGCGGCCCGCAACGCCCACAAGGCCCTGCTTTTATGCCGCCGCCCTGCTGGATTTCGACATCCAGTGGCTCTGGCCGGCCCCGGAAGCATCCGGGGCGCTGTGCAGCTGCCCGGTGACGCCGGAAGCCCTGCGCAGGGCCCTGCAAACGCTGGCAGGGCAGGGAGAACAGCCCTTTGGCGTCTACGTCACCAGCCCGGATTATCTGGGCAGCGTGCAGGATATCGCCGGGCTGGCAGCCGTCTGCAAAGGCGCGGGGCGTGCCCCTGCTGGTGGATAACGCCCACGGGGCGTACCTGCACTTTCTGCCCGGCGGCAGCCAGCCACCCCATTGCGCTGGGGGCGGCCATGTGCTGCGATTCCGGCCACAAGACTCTGCCGGTCCTGACGGGCGGGGCCTACCTGCATCTGGGCCCGGATGCCCCCGTGCAGGACGAGGCAACCGTCCGCAATACCCTCAACCTCTTTGGCTCCACCAGCCCGTCTTACCTCATTTTGCAGTCGCTGGACCAGTGCAACGCGGTGCTGGCCGGGGATTACCGGGCCCGGCTGGCCGGGTGCTGTGCAGCGCTGGAAGCCCTGCGCAAAGCCCTGAATGAGACAGCTGCAGCCCACGGGGCTGTGCTCCCGCTGGCGTTACCCGGGGATCCCCGGACCGGGAGCCTCTCAAGCTGACGCTGGATGCCGCCGCGCTGGGCTGTTCCGGTCAGGCACTGGCCGAGGTGCTGCGCCAGCATGGCATCGAGTGCGAGTATGCCGACCCCGCTATCTCGTGCTGATGTTCACGCCGGAGAACCCGCCGCAGGATTATGACCGCCTGCGGGAGGCCATCACCGCCTGCTGTACGGCCCGCCCGCTGGGCAGTGCCCCGGCGGAAGAAGACACTGCCGGGAACTTTGCGGCCCTGGCCCGGGAACTGGCGGAAAAAGGGCCCCGGTGCACCATCCGGGAGGCCATCTTTGCCCCGCAGGAGGTCGTCCCGGCAGAGGAAGCTCTGGGCCGTGTCTGCGCCATGCCTACCGTCTCCTGCCCGCCCGCCATCCCCATCGTGGTCAGCGGGGAAATGGTCAGCAGAGAGGCCGTTACGCTGATGAAGCGCTACGGCGTTGCAAACGTCGCTGTCATAAAATGAAAAACACCGCTGAGATTTTGTCCTCAGCGGTGTTTTTGCGTCTTGGCAGGCTTATTCGATGCCGGTCGCTTGGTAGTCCTGGTCTTCCACGGCCTTTTTCAGGGGTCTCGTTGGCGACGTCAGCGGTCAGGGTGACGATGGCGGTGCCCGTCAGTGTGGCTGACGACCGCCTCGCTGACCTCGGGCAGGGCTTCGAGAGCCTTTTTGACGCGCGCTTCGCAGTGGCCGCACATCATGCCTTCCACCTTCAGGGTCTTTTTCATAGCAGTGTCCTCCTTGATGGTACTCTCTTTATTTCATCCACTGCGGGCTGCGGAGGACAGCAGGCAGGGAAGCAGCGTTTTTGGCTGCGCACGATCGTGCTTTGTGCTGTGCACGTCGAACAGGTTCAGGCGCAGGGCGTTGGTTACGACGCAGAAGCTGGACAGGCTCATGGCCGCCGCGCCGAACATGGGATTCAGGGTCAGGCCCAGCGGAATGAACACCCCGGCGGCCAGGGGTATGCCGATGGCGTTGTAGAAGAACGCCCAGAACAGGTTCTCGTGGATGTTCCGCAGGGTGGCGCGGCTGAGGCGGATGGCCGCAGGCACGTCCGGCAGGCTGCTGTTCATCAGCACCACGTCGGCCGCGTCGATGGCCACGTCGGTGCCCGCGCCGATGGCGATGCCGATGTCGGCCCGGGTCAGGGCGGGTGCATCGTTGATGCCGTCGCCCACCATGGCCACCTTGCCGCTTGCCTGCAGCTGGCGGATGACGGCCTCCTTGCCGTCGGGCAGGACGCCCGCGATCACCTCGTCCACGCCCGCCTGCCTGCCAATGGCAGTCAGCGGTGCGCTGGTTGTCGCCGGTGAGCATGACGACGCGGATGCCCATGTTCTGCAGCTCCCGGATGGCATGGGGACTGTCCTCCTTGAGGGTATCGGCCACTGCAATGATGCCCAGCAGACGGCCTGCTCCGCCGAAGAAAAGGGGCGTCTTGCCCTGTGCGGAGAGGGCTGCGGCCTTCTCCTGCAGCTGTGCAGGCACGGTGACTTTGGTGCCGATAAAGGACGCGCTTCCGCCAAAGATTTCCACGCCCTCCAGCTTTGCGGTCAGACCGTTGCCCGGCAGGGCGGCAAAGCCGGATACCTCGGGGGCAGTGAGCTTCTGCGCGTCGGTGCAGGCCAGCACGGCCTTTGCCAGCGGGTGTTCGCTCTTGCGCTCCAGTGCGGCGGCAAGGGTGAGCAGCTCGTCTCGGAAACGCCCTCAGCGGGCAGAATGTCGGTCACCTTTTGGCTCACCGCTGGTAATGGTGCCGGTCTTGTCCAGCGCCACGATCTGGGTTCGGCCTGCAGCTTCCAGCGAAGCGGCGGTCTTGAACAGGATGCCGTTCTTTGCACCCAGACCGTTGCCCACCATGATGGCCACCGGCGTGGCCAGGCCCAGCGCGCAGGGGCAGCTGATGACCAGGACGGAGATGCCGCGTGCCAGCGCATAGCCGAACTCATGGCCCAGCAGCAGCCACACGATGGTGGTCACGACGGCAATGGAGATGACGGCCGGGACGAAGAAGCCCGACACGGTGTCAGCGATCTTTGCGATAGGAGCTTTGGTGGCGGCGGCGTCGCTGACCATCTGGATGATCTGCGACAGCGTGGTGTCCTCGCCCACGCGGGTGGCGCTGGCACTGCAGGAAGCCCGACTGATTGGTGGTGGCGGCGCTGACTTTGTCGCCGACGGCCTTGTCCACCGGGATGCTCTCGCCGGTCAGGGCGCTCTCGTTGACTGCACTGGTGCCCTCCAGCACCACGCCGTCCACGGGGATGCTCTCGCCGGGGCGGACCACAAAGATGTCGTCCTTCTGCACCTGCTCGATGGCGACGGTCACTTCCGCGCCGTCCCGCACCAGCGTGGCGGTCTTGGGCGCAAGCTTCATCAGGCTCTTGAGCGCGTCGGTGGTCTTGCCCTTGGAGCGCGCCTCCAGCATCTTGCCCACGGTGACGAGCGTCAGGATCATGCCGGCGGACTCGAAGTAGAAGTCCATCATATAGTGCATGACGAGCTCGCCGTTGCCGTCCACCTGCGCGCGGGTCATGGCAAAGAGGGCGTAAGTGCTCCACACGAAGCTTGCCATGGAACCCAGGGCCACCAGCGTATCCATGTTGGGTGAGCCGTGGAGGAGGCCCTTGAAGCCGCTGATGAAGAATTTCTGGTTGATGACCATGACGATGCCCGCCAGCAGCAGCTGCACAAGGCCCATGGCAACGTGGTTGCCGTCGAACCAGTGGGGGAGCGGCCAGCCCCACATCATGTGGCCCATGGAGAAGTACATCAGCACCAGCAGGAAGCCCAGCGACGCAATGAGGCGGCGCTTGAGCTTCGGTGTCTCGTGGTCAGCCAGCGCGTCGAGGTCGGCGCTGGTGGAGCTGGCAGCCGCCGCGCCCGCACGTCTTTCTTGGGGCTGGCACCGTAGCCCGCATCCTGCACAGCCTTGATGATCTCGGCAGAGCTGGCGGTGCCCTCCACGCCCATGGAGTTGGTCAGCAGGCTTACCGAGCAGCTCGTGACGCCCGGCACCTTGCTCACGGCCTTCTCCACCCGGGCGGAGCAGGCTGCGCAGCTCATGCCCGTGACATTGTATTGTTCCATAAAATGGCTCACTCCTGTCGTTGCAGTATGCTTGTAAAAGGAGGCTTTTTATTTCATGAGCTTGGGCAGAAGCTTTATCAGTTCGTCCAGCTCTCGTCCTGCCCGGCGCGCAGGTCATCCGCCACGCAGGTGGAGATGTGCTGTCCCAGAAGCTCCTTGGTGAAAAGCTGTTCAGAGCCGAGTTCGCCGCCGCCACCTGCACCAGAATGTCGGCGCAGTAGATATCCTTTCTCCACCATGCCCCGGATGCCTCTGATCTGCCCCCTCAATGCGGCTCAGGCGGTTGAGCAGGGCTTTGTGCTCCTCCGGCGTGCGCACTTTGTGGCGGCAGCAGCAGGCATGGGGGAGCGGCTTCCGTTTCTGCCTCTGGCGGTTCCGGCGCGGCGCGGCATTCTGCCGCCATTTCCGCAGGTTCCGGTGCGGCAGCCTCAGCCGCTGCCGCACAGTGCGGGCAGGCGGGGGAAGCGTGCTCCCTGTGTTCCGATGGTTCCGACATCGTATCTCGCTCCTTTCTGGTTTGAAGAATTACCCGTGGGGTATCTCTCGCTGCGAGATGATTCTAGCACAGTTTGTCCTATAAGACAAGTAGGAATTAAGCTGTAAATGTGAAAACTTTGTGAAAATGTGCCCATAAAAACAGAAAAAGCAGCGGGAACCCCATGCGAGGTTCCCTGCTGCTGTTAGAAATAGGAAAAGAATGGCTTGAAAAAAATAGGGGAGGGGGTTACAGGTTGGTGTGGCCCATCAG
>VOFJ01003026.1_pt1 | contig 17816 bp, 22 predicted proteins | sample 5384081 | NCBI WGS metagenome assembly VOFJ01 (sample SAMN12384729, study PRJNA508395) | human gut metagenome | isolation source: healthy gut I | host: Homo sapiens
AAAAAACCCGCAACGGCGCAGTGATCCTCAGATCCTGCATCGTTGCGGGTTTCTTAGCATTGTTTTAGCACATGAAAAGGAACTTGTCTAGGCTGAATTTGAATTTTTTTAAATTTTCGTCATATGATAAAAAAAGAAACTGTACTTGAACAGCGTGCATTTTGGGCGGGTTTTGATACAGACTGTCTTTTGACTGAATACAGATTTGCCGTAAGGGTCATACTTTAATCCGCTGCACGTCCCAGCCGCATCTTGAAGTCGTTGTAGCCGAAGCGGACCAGCTCCCGGCAGGTGCCGTTTTCGTCCATTGCCCAGATGGGCGGCAGCGGCATCCCGTTGAAGGTGTTGTTCTTGCAGGTGGTGTAGATGGCCATATCGCCGAAGATGAGCCTTTGCCCCTCGGTGAGCGGGGAGGAAAAGCTGTAGTCGCCCACCACATCCCCGCAAGGCAGGCATGGGGCCGCCAAGGCGGATGAGGTACGGCTTTTCGCCGGGGTCCCCCGGCATCCAGCAGCGGCGGGCGGTAGGGCATCTCGATCACATCCGGGGTGTGGCAGCCCGCAGACATGTCCAGAATGGCAAGGCTCGTCTCGCCATTTTGCAAAGTATCCAGCACAGTGGTAACAAGATACCCGGCGTTCAGCGCCCATGCTTCGCCCGGCTCCAGATACACCTGCACGCCGTACTTTTTCTGTGTTTCGGTAATGCACTGTTCCAGCGTGGCAAGGCGGTAGCCGGGGCGGGTGATATGGTGCCCGCCGCCAAAGTTGAGCCACTTCATCCGGGGCAGAAGACCCCCGAACTTTGCTTCCACCGCCGCCAGCGTCAGGGCCAGTGCATCGGCATCCTGCTCGCACAGGGTGTGGAAGTGCAGTCCGTCCAGTAATTCGGGCAGGGCCGGGTCTGCCTGCACGGCGGCATCCCACTGGGCGCGGGTGGTGCCAAGGCGGCTGCCCGGGGCGCAGGGGTCGTAAATTGCATGGCCTTCCTGCGTGGAGCAACTCCGGGTTCAGCCGCAGGCCCACGCTCTTGCCCGCCGCTTTTGCTGCCGGGCCGAACTTTGCCAGCTGGCTGGGCGAATTGAACACGATGTGGTCGGCGTACTGCAGCAGCTCCGCGAACTCGTCTGTCCGGTAGGCCGCGCAGAACACATGGTTCTTCTTTTTCCGGCAGCTCTTCTTTGCCAAGGCGGCTCTCGTACAGGCCGCTGGCCTCGGTGCCCGCCAGATAAGGAGCCAGCACCGGGTAAACATTAAAGTTGGAAAAAGCCTTCTGCGCCAGCAGAATTTTGCAGCCTGTGCGCTGCTGCACCCCCAGCAGAAGTTCGCCGTTGCGGCGCAGCTGCCCTTCGTCCAGCAGGTAGCAGGGGGTGGGCAGAGAGGCAAGCGCTTCCCAAGAAAAAGGTTTGCAAGGCCCGCAAAGGGCGGGCGGGTATCGGCCAGCCGCATCAGTCCACCAGCGCCGGGCTGTGGCTCTCGGAACGGGGCAGGCCGTACTTGTCCCAGAGCGTCCAGATACGGGTCCGGATCAAACTCTTCCACAGTGTGCACGCCCTTGGTGGTCCACTTGCCGGTGAGCAGCATCAGTGCGCCGCACATGGCCGGTACGCCGGTGGTGTAGCTGATGGCCTGAGAGCCCACCTCCTTGTAGCACTCCTGATGGTCGCACACGTTGTAAATATAGTAGGTCTTTTCCTTGCCGTCCTTCTTGCCGGTGAAGATGCAACCGATGTTGGTCTTGCCCTTGGTGCGGGGGCCAAGGCTGGCGGGGTCCGGCAGCAGAGCCTTGAGGAACTGGATGGGCACGATCTCCTGTCCGTTGAAGTTGACCGGGGTGGTGGACAGCATGCCCACATCCTCCAGACAGCGCATGTGGTCGAGATAGCTCTGGCCAAAGGTCATGAAGAAGCGGATGCGCTTTGCCTCCGGGATGTTCTTGGCCAGAGACTCGATCTCCTCGTGGTGCAGCAGATACATGTCCTTCTGGCCCACCTGATCGAAGTTGTACTCCCGCTTGATGCTCATGGCCGGGATCTCGACCCAATGGCCGTTCTCCCAGTAGCTGCCGGGGGCGGAGACTTCGCGGAGATTGATCTCGGGGTTGAAGTTGGTGGCGAAGGGATAGCCGTGGTCGCCGCCGTTGCAGTCGAGGATGTCGATGGTGTCGATGGTATCGAACTCGTGCTTCTTGGCGTAGGCGCAGTAAGCCTGGGTGACGCCCGGATCGAAGCCGCTGCCCAGCAGGGCGGTCAGGCCGGCCTCCTCAAACTTCTTGGCGTAGGCCCACTGCCACGAATAGTCGAAGTAGGCGGAGAAGCCCAGCTCCTTGCAGCGCTTTTCGTAAATCTCGCGCCATGCGGGATCATCGGTGTTCTCCGGCTCGTAGTTCGCGGTATCCATATAGTTAACACCGCAGGCGAGGCAGGCATCCATAATGGTGAGATCCTGATACGGCAAGGCAATGTTCATTACAAGGTCGGGCTGATAAGCCTTGATGAGGGCGATGACTTCGTCCACCTTGTCGGCATCCACCTGTGCGGTGGTGATCTTGGTGGCGGTTTTGGGGGCCAGTTCTGCAGCCAGCTTGTCGCACTTGGACTTGGTACGGCTGGCGATGCAGATCTCAGTGAACACCTCGGGTACCTGACAGCACTTGTGGATGGCAACGGAGGCCACGCCGCCGCAGCCGATGATCAGAACTTTGCTCATGATTTTTCTCCTTTATGTCAATGTGTGCAAATTCGGTCAGACCTGAAAGCCGGGCCAGCCCTTGTCCAGCGCGATGAGGGTCTCGCGCAGCACCTTGCAGGCGGTGGCGGTGGAAACGCCGGTGGTATCCAGCGTGGGAGCGAGCTCGTTGAGGTCTGCGGCTACGATGTTGGCTTTCGTCACGGTGCGGATGGCGTCCAGCAGCTGCAAAAAGCTCACGCCGCCGGCTTCGGGGGTGCCGGTGCCGGGGAAGCAGGAGGGGTCGAGGCAGTCGAGGTCGATGGTCAGGTAGACAGGCACCCGGCTTTCGCAGAGCGCTTCCGTCAGCTCGGCGAGGCCGGTGAAGTCGAACTTGTGCAGCTCGGTGTGCTGGGCTGCAAAGTCGAACTCGGCGCGGTCGCCGCTGCGGATGCAGAACTGGTGGATGTGGCCGTCGCCCACGATCTCGTGGCAGCGGCGCAGCACGCAGGCGTGGCTCAGCTTTGCACCAAGGTAGTCGTCCCGCAGGTCGGCGTGGGCATCAAAGTGCACGATGTGCAGATCCGGATATTTCTTCACAGCAGCCCGCACGGCACCCAGCGTCACCAGATGTTCACCGCCCAGCAGCAACGGGAACTTGCCGTCCCGCAGGATCTCCGCCGCGCGGGATTCGATGTCCACCAGGGCGCTCTCACTTGAGCCGAAGCACAGCTCCAAATCACCGCTGTCGAAGATGTCAAAATCGGTCAGGTCGGCATTCTGGTAGGGGCTGTAGGTCTCCAGACCATAGCTTTCGTGTCGGATGGCCGCCGGGGGCCGAACCGTGCGCCCGGGCGGTAGCTGGTGGTGGAATCGTAGGGCGCACCGTACAGCACGATGCTGGCGGCGCGGTAGCTGCTGTCACAGCCGATGAAGTTTTCAATGTTGGGTTGCATCAGTGTTCCTCCACTTCCCGCAGCATTTCCTCAAGAAATGCCGGCAGGTAAAATGCGCCGACATGCAGCCGGGCGGTGTAATAGCGGGTGCGCATGTTCAGCGCCTTCCATGCGTCTGCATCCAGATCATCGATGGGATGATACTTTTTGCTGGCAAAGCCGAACAGCCAGTACCCAGCCGCAAAGGTGGGAATGTGTGCCTGATACACTCGGCTGATGGGGAAGGTGGACGCAATGCGCTTTGTGGCTGCGCTGCATGGCGCTGGCATCCTCGGCATAGAAGGGGCTGCCCTGCTGGTTCACCATGATGCCGTCCGCTTTCAGGGCATTGCAGCAGCTGCCGTAGAATTCGCGGGTGAACAGACCCTCGGATGGGGGCCGAAGGGATCGGAGGAGTCCACGATGATGAGGTCGTACTCCTCCTCGCAGCGGCGGATATACTTGAGGGCGTTCTCAAAATAGATGTGCACCCGGCGGTCATCCATGCGGCAGGCGTTGCTGGGCAGGAAGGCGCGGCAGGCTTCCACCACCTGCGGGTCCATCTCCACAAGGTCGATGCGCTCCACCCGGTCGTAGCGGGTCAGCTCCCGCACCACGCCGCCGTCACCGGCACCGATGACAAGGATGTCTTTTTGCCTGCTTGTGCACCGCCATGGGCACATGCACGATCATCTCGTCATAGATGAATTCGTCGCGCTCGGTCAGCATCACATTGCCGTCCAATGTGAGCACCCGGCCAAACTCCGGCGTTTCAAAAATATCGATGCGCTGGTAATCGCTCTGCTTGGAGTAGAGCTGTTTGTTCACCGGATGCTGTGCTTCACGTCCGGGGTGTGAAACTCAGAAAACTAAAATTCCATCTGCATTCCGGCCTTTATGCCAGAACGTTCAGCCGCTCGATGTCCGGGTCCTCGGGGCCGGTCATGCTGCAGCCCTTGGCCTTGGCGTACTCGATGTAGTTCAAAATTTCCTTGGTGATGCGTTCACCCGGGGCCAAGATCGGAATGCCCGGCGGGTAGCACATGACGAACTCGCTGCACACCATACCTTCCGTCTCGCGGAGCGGCAGGCTCTTTTTCGGTGCATAGAACGCTTCCTGCGGACTGGCGGCCACCACGGGATCGATGTACTCCTGGCTGAAAAGCCCGGTGCCGTCGGTGCGGTACCGGCGGCGGATTTCAGCCAAAGCGCTGACCAGGCGCTCCACTTCCTGCAGCCGGTCCCCCATGGACAGATAAGCGAGAATGTTGCCCAGGTCGCCGAACTCGATCTGGATGTCGTATTCGTCGCGGAGCAGATCGTATACCTCGATGCCTGCAAGGCCGATATCCAGCGTGTGGACGCTGAGCTTGGTGGTATCAAAGTCAAAAACGGAGTCGCCGTTGCACAGCTCCTTGCCAAAGGCGTAGTAGCCGCCCACGGCGTTGACCTCCTCGCGGGCATACTCGGCCATGTCGGCCACTGGTGGAATACCTGCCGCCCGCGCTGCGCAAGGTTGCGGCGGGAGATATCCAGACTGGACATGAGCAGGTAGCTGCCGGAGGTCGTCTGGGTCAGGTTGATGATCTGGCGCACATAGCCGGGGTGGACGTTGGGGCCGATGAGCAGCAGGCTGGACTGCGTTAAACTGCCGCCGCTCTTGTGCATGGAGACGGATGCCATATCAGCCCCTGCCGCCATGGCAGACACCGGCAGGCCGCCGCCAAAGTAGAAGTGGGTGCCGTGGGCTTCGTCCGCAAGGCAGAGCATCCCGGCATCGTGGGCCATTTTTACGATGGCGCGCAGGTCAGAGCAGATGCCGTAGTAGGTGGGGTTATTCACCAGCACAGCCACAGCATTCGGATGCTCTTTAATGGCCTTTTCCACCTGTTCCCGCTTCATGCCCAGCGAGATGCCGAGGCGCTTGTCCACTTCGGGATTGACATAGACCGGCACTGCGCCGCAGAGCACCAGTGCGTTCAGCACACTGCGGTGGACATTGCGGGGGAGAATGATCTCGTCGCCGCGCTTGCAGGCGGTAAGCACCATGCTCTGCACACTGCTGGTGGTGCCGCCCACCATGAGGAATGCGTGGGCAGCGCCAAAGGCATCTGCGGCCAGCTCCTCTGCTTCCCGGATGACCGATACCGGGTGGCAGAGATTATCGAGCGGTTTCATGCTGTTCACATCCACGCCCACGCACTGCTGGCCCAGAAAAGGCGGTCAGCTCCGGGTTGCCGCGGCCTCGCTTGTGGCCGGGCACATCAAAGGGCACCACCCGCATTTTGCGGAACTGTTCCAGCGCTTCATAGATGGGCGCACGGTTCTGGTTCAGCCGGAACCGTGTTCGGTTCTCACTCATGTTTTTTTCCTCCGTCCCTGATCCCGATGGCAAACAAAAAAGCGCAAGTACCGCACAAAAAGTGCAGACTTGCGCTTTGAAAAGCATTTGAATGCGCCGCCAAAGACCCCCGGAAGAAACACCAGAGTACAAAGGCCGCTTCGCATGATTCAAAAAAGACGGGATTATGAGAGTCTATATAGCAATTCTGCTTTTACTGCTCTTTATTGACCGTTTCACAAGTCTGCACACTGACTGCGCAATTTCATGGTTGTAACGGAACCAACTTATAAAATTTGAGCTTCAAGCTCAATCAATAATGGCGGCTGTGCCGCCGGTCGGCAGTGGACCCGGCTGTCCGTATGGCCTTAGCCCCGCTGGGCGGTCCTAGGTAAATTGCTTTGAAAAAGACTCTGCCATGCTTTGTCTCTCAAAATCAAATGTGATTTTATCATGCACAGAAAGCGTTGTCAATGATTTTTTGAAGAAAAATTTAAAAAATCAATGCACAGAGTACCAACCTGAATACCGTTGCAAAAATATTATGATGCACAGTACACGATGGTTACGGTTCTTATTGTTCTGCTGATCCTTGTACTGCTGGAGATCGTCCTGCTGAACGGTGCCGCAGCTGTTCGAATCCATCCTCCGATGAGTTGAGACTTAAGATGCCGGGCAAAACAAAAAAACAGCGTAATTTCTACGCTGGTTCTTTTTGGTGGGCGCGGGTGGATGTCGCGAGCCGCGCATCTAAAAAAGCCCCGCAGGGGCTTTTTTGCCCGCCGGACTGTACGGCGGGCCGATGCTGTTCGAATCCACCCGCCCGATGAGTTTAGCCTTGTCGCAAAACAAAAACCTCAGCGTACTTTCATACGTTGAGGTTTTTGGTGGGCGCGGGTGGATGTCGCGAGCCGCGCATCTAAAAAAAGCCCCGCAGGGTGAGACTTTTTTGCCCGCCGGACTATTCGGCGGGCCGATGCTGTTCGAATCCACCCGCCCAGTGAGTCTGGCTTTGCAGCAAAACAAAAAACCTCAGCGTACTTTCATACGTTGAGGTCTTTTGTTTGTGGGCGCGGGTGGATTCGAACCACCGAAGCTGAAAGCAGCAGATTTACAGTCTGTCCCCATTGGCCACTCGGGAACACGCCCATATTCACTTTTTGTGTCCTTCGCCGGACGACTTGTTTATTCTATCATGCAGAAAGGCTTTTGTCAACTGTTTTTTTACCTTTTTCTTCAAATGCGTTTTCCGTGCAGAGAAACGGCAGAGCAAAGGCGGGAAAAGCCCTGCAGCCATGCAGGCACGGCAAAGTCGGAGAAAAAAGCCAGCCGGAAGAAATTGATAGGAAAATTGCAAGAAAAACTCGAGACAATATGTGAAAAGTGCAAGACTTTTTATCTCTGCATTGAAAAACACAGTAAGGCGTGATATATTTAAAAAACGTAACAAAGTGCAACAAAATGGATGGTGCTTTTGTCACTCTGTGGCAAATCAGGCGGGATAAGTAGAAAAGGAAAGGCATAGCGACAAACCATGACGATTCAGGAATGTTATAGACAGATGGGCGCAAATTATGAGGATGTGCTCAAGCGGCTTTACAACGAAGGCATGATCTGCAGATGTACGCTGATGTTTTTGAACGACGACAGCTATCCGAAACTGGAGCAGGCATTGAAGGAAGGAAATGTGAAGGAAGCATTCCGCGCGGCACACACGCTCAAGGGTGTATGCCAGAACCTTGGTTTTACCAATCTCTATCAGCCTGCCTATGAGCTGACCGAGGTGCTGCGCGCGGGCACACTGGAAGGTACCAAAGAGCTGTTTGACAGCGTGACCTGCCAGTACAAAATCACCATCAATGCGATCCGTGCGCTCCAGTAAGCTCCGCATTTGGCTCGATCTCCAAACGGCATCCTTCCTTATAAAAAGGCAGGATGCCGTTTTTTTTATTGCATTCTGCGCAGTTTTATGATATAATTCCGGACGAACTGAACAGAAAAACAGCAGGTGCCTTCTGCCGATGCTTTGCGCGGTGGAAAGGAAGGGTAAAAGGGAAGCGGGTGCAGATCCCGCACGATCTCGTCACTGTGATAAGGGAGTCCGCATCAGGGTGCTTTGCACCAGCCACTGGAGCTTTTGCTCTGGGAAGGAGATGACGGGCGGCGATCTTTCAGTCAGGAAACCTGCCTGCTGTTGGTACGGGGGTGCAAACCCCAGATCACGAGGAATTGGTTGTACCAAAAAGCCCTGAAACAACAGAGGGTTTTTTTTGTCATGCCATCCGCAGGACAGAAGGGCCTCTTTTTTTTCATCTCTCTTTCCTGTACCCTTTGTTTGGTTCAAACCGCAATTTATCCAGCAGGAAAGGACAAGAACAATGAGAAAGATCGAAACCAAAAAGCTGGCCGCAGCTGTTACGGCTCTGGCTCTGTGCGCCGGCGTGCTCACCGGCTGCGGCGGTGCTGCTTCCGGCACTGCATCCAGCACCGCTGCGTCTTCCGCTTCCAGCGAAGCGAGCAGCGAGGAGGCTGACGAAATGGCAGCAAAGAACGTGGCAGACCTGATCGATGCCATCTATGTGCAGGAGCGCAATGAGGACACCGATGCCCAGTGCGAAGCCGCCAAGGCTGCATGGGATGCCCTGACCGACACCCAGAAGGAACTGGTGGAAGGTGAGAATGCCGACCCCGACTACTTTGGCCGTGACACCGGCGATGCTTCCAAGGACGATGCCCGCAATCAGGACGACATTGGCGACAACGAGCTGCTGGTGGTCTCCTTCGGCACCTCCTTCAACGACAGCCGCGCGAAAGACATCAAGGGCGTCGAGGATGCTCTGCAGGCCGCTTACCCTGATTGGGTCTGTCCGCCGTGCATTCACCGCTCAGATCATCATTAACCATGTCCAGGCTCGTGATGGCGAGAAGATCGACAACATGCAGCAGGCCATGGACCGTGCCGTTGCCAACGGCGTCAAGAATCTGGTCGTCCAGCCCACTCACCTGATGCACGGTGCTGAGTACGACGAGATGATGGAGATGATCGACTCCTACCGCGACAAGTTCGAATCCGTCGCTGTGGCTGAGCCCCTGCTGGGCGAGGTCGGTTCCGACGCCACCATCATCAATCAGGATAAGGAAGACGTTGCCAAGGCTGTCACCGCTGCTGCCGTGAAGGAAGCCGGTTACGACAGCCTCGACGCCGCTGCTGCGGCGGACAAGACCGCCTTTGTCTTTATGGGCCACGGCACCTCTCACACCGCAAAGGTGAGCTACAGCCAGATGCAGACCACAATGCAGACTCTGGGCTACGACAATGTGTTCATTGGCACCGTTGAGGGCAAGCCGGAAGAGACTGCCTGCGAGAACGTGATCGAGGCCGTTAAGGCTGCAGGCTACACCAAGGTGATCCTGCGCCCGCTGATGGTGGTTGCCGGCGATCACGCCAACAACGATATGGCCGGTTCGGAGGATGCCGATTCCTGGCTGAGCATGTTCAACGCTTCCGATGCTTTTGAGTCAGTTGACTGCCAGATCGCTGGTCTGGGTGAGATCGAGGATGTCCAGAAGCTGTATGTCGCCCACACCAAGGCGGCGATCGATTCTCTGAACGGTTGATCAAACGAACCCTCTCCGTTTCGCGGCCGCTTTGCGGCATCCGGTGGAGAGGGTTCATTTTTTATCCGAACAATGGTATAATAAAAGCTGATTTTTTATAATGTAGAGGTATTTCCTATGAAACGCGTTTTTTTTTCCTGTGTTGTCGCTGCTTCTCTGGCGCTGAGTCTGCTGGCGGGCTGCGGCGCTTCTTCCACGGCATCTTCTGCAGCTTCCAGTGCTGCCTTCTTCCGAGGCGGCATCCCTGTGGCATCTTCTGCCGCTGAGACCGCCGCTCTTTCCCGGACGGTGTGTATACCGCCGACTTTGACACCGACAGCTCCATGTTCCATGCCAACGAAGCCTGCAACGGCAAGGGCACCCTGACCGTGGAGAATGGCCAGATGACCTTCCACGTCAGTCTGGCGTCCACCCACATCGTCAACCTGTATCTGGGCAAGGCTTCCGATGCCGCCGACCACGAGGCCGACTGGCTGCAGCCCACCACAGATACCGTCACCTATTCCGATGGTACTTCGGAGGAGGTGTACGGCTTTGACATTCCGGTCACTGCTGTGGATACGGACTTTGACCTTGCCATTCTGGGCACCAAGGGCAAGTGGTACGACCATGTCGTCAGCGTGCGTGATGCCGTGTCCGAAAAGGCTGGAACCGAGACCCCGGCAGACGGCAGCTACACCTGCGAGGTGACGCTGGAGGGCGGCTCCGGCCGTGCCACCGTGGACAGCCCCGCTGCCCTGACTGTGGCCGACGGCAAAATGACCGCCGCCATCGTGTGGAGCAGCCCCAACTACGACTATATGATCGTGGACGGCGAGAAATACTTGCCCACTAACACCGAGGGCAATTCCACCTTTGAAATTCCGGTATCGGCGCTGGATACCGCACTGGATGTCACCGCCGATACCGTGGCCATGAGCACCCCCCACGAGATCGAGTACACGCTGACCTTTGATTCTGCAAGTCTGAAGTGACTCCTCCAGTCACCTTCTTTGGCAAAAAGATAAACTTTACCGTACTGCCAAAGCCTCCCTCTATGAGGGAGGTGGCGCGGCGTAAGCCGTGACGGAAGGAGTTACCTATGAAAATCACTCGCAACCAATTTCTGAAACTGATCCCCGCTGCGGCGCTGACGCTGACCGGCTGTGGCAGCAAGGCTCAGCCTGCCAATACGGAAAGTCTTGTTTTCTCCCATCATTACCAACTGGACTATGCACAGCAGTTCACAGCGGACTGCTATGAGGGCGGCTATACCATGCTGACCATCGCGGAGTCAGATGCACGGTTCCTTGTTGTGCCGGAAGATGCTGCGGAGGTGGACGGTCTGCCTGCTGATGTGACTGTGCTGCGCCAGCCGGTGGAGAATATTTATCTGGTCTCCACCTCGGTGATGGATCTGCTTTTTACATCTGGACGCACTGGGACAGCGTGGCCTTTTCCGGCACCAAGGCCGAGGGCTGGTATCTGCCTGCAGGTGAAGCAGGCCATGGAAGAGGGAAAAATCGCGTATGCAGGCAAGTACAGCGCCCCGGATTACGAGCAGATCCTGGCAGCGGGCTGCTGCCTTGCCATTGAGAATACCATGATCCTGCACACGCCGGAGGTAAAGGAGCAGCTGGAACACTTTGGCATCCCGGTGCTGGTGGAGCGTTCCAGCTACGAGAGCGACCCGCTGGCCCGCATGGAGTGGATCAAGCTTTACGGCATCCTGCTGGGCAGGGAAGAACAGGCCGAGCAGGTGTTTTCCGCGCAGGAGACAGCCGTTCAGCCCATCCTCTCGCAGGAACCCACGGGAAAAAGCTGTGCCTTCTTCTCGCTGACCACCAACAACCTTGCCACTGTGCGCAAGGGCAGTGACTATGTGGCCCGCATGATCGAAATGGCAGGCGGCAGCTATGTCTTTGCGGACCTGACGGACAATGGCAACAGCCTTGCTACCATGAACCTGCCGCTTGAGGACTTCTATGCAGGTGCAAAGGATGCTGATGTGCTCATCTACAACAGCGCCATCGAGGGCATGATCGCATCGGTGAGCCAACTGACCGAGCGTTTCCCGCTGCTGAACGAGTTCAAAGCGGTGCGGAACGGTCAGGTGTGGTGCACCACCCAGAGCCTGTTCCAGCAGAGCATGGAGCTGGCAGACCTGATCGTGGATATGAACCGGGTGTTTACCAAGGGCACACCTGCCGCCAGTACCCTGAAATTCCTCACCCATGTGGATTAAAAAGAAGGAAATTTTACAGAAAGGAAAGCCTATGACCCGTACCAGACGCCTTGCAGCCGCCTATATTGCCCTTGCGGCAGCCGTGGCGGTGCTCTTTGCGCTAAACCTGTTCTGGGGCAGCGTATCCCTTGCACCGGGTGCGGTGCTGACGGCGCTGCTGGGCAAGGGCGGCGATGCGCTTGCGGGGAACATCATCCTGCAGCTGCGCCTGCCCCGCGCGGTCATGGCGGCGCTGCTGGGGGCAGCCCTCAGTGCAGCGGGATACCTTCTGCAGACTTTTTTGCAAACCCCATTGCCGGGCCCTTTGTTCATGGGCGTGTCCAGCGGCGCAAAGCTGGCAGTGGCCCTGACGATGGTGGTGTTTCTGGACCACGGGATGCTGACCAGCTCGGCCATGATGATCGCGGCGGCCTTTGCGGGTGCCATGGCTTCCATGGCCTTTGTGCTGGCTGTGGCCCGGCGGGTGCAGCGGATGAGCATTCTGGTCATCTGCGGCGTCATGATCGGTTACATCTGTTCTGCTGTCACCGAGTTCGTGGTCACCTTTGCGCAGGACTCCAACATCGTCAACCTCCACAACTGGTCCATGGGCAGCTTTTCGGGCATTACCTGGGGCAATGTGCAGGTGGCGGCGTGCGTGACGCTGCCTGTGCTGGCGGCAGCCTTTCTGCTCTCCAAACCCATGGCGGCCTACCAGATGGGCGAGGAGTACGCCCGCAGCGTGGGCGTGAATGTCAAGCCTTTCTCGGCAGCGCTGGTGCTGCTATCCAGCCTGCTGGCGGCCTGCGTCACCGCCTTTGCGGGGCCGATCTCCTTTGTGGGCATCGCGGTGCCGCACCTGGTCAAGAACCTGCTGGGCAGCGCAAAGCCCCTTTATGTCTTGCCCGGGTGCTGTCTGGGCGGGGCAGCGTTCTGCCTGCTCTGCGACCTCATCGCCCGCAGCCTGTTCGCGCCCACGGAGCTGTCCATCAGCTCGGTCACGGCCGTGTTCGGCGCACCGGTGGTCATCTGGCTGCTGGTGCGGCGCAGTCAGGAGGGAGTGCACGATGAAGGAACATTTTTTTGTGCCGCACAGGGTCTTGCCATCGGCTACGGCAAGACACCGCTGCTCTCGGATATTTGCCTCGGGGTGCAGCCGGGGCAGATCCTGACCTTGATCGGGCCCAACGGCGCAGGCAAATCCACCTTGCTGCGCACGCTGGTGGGTCAGCTGGCCCCCATGGGCGGCACGGTGCTGCTGGAAGGCAGAAACCTTGCCGATTACACCGGTACCCAGCGGGGCGCAGAAGCTGGCCCTCATGGCCCCGCACAGCCGCCGGATGGAGCTGACCACCTGCTTTGACTTTGTTTCGGCGGGGCGCTATCCCTACACCGGACGGCTGGGCATTTTGTCTGCCGAGGACAGGCAGCAGGTGCACAGAGCCTTGGAGCTGGTGGGCGCGGCACACCTTGCAGACCGGGATTTTAACCGCATCAGCGACGGCCAGCGCCAGCGCATCCTGCTGGCCCGGGCCCTGTGCCAGCAGCCGGAAGTGATTCTGCTGGACGAACCGACCTCTTTTCTGGATATCAAGGGCAAGATCGAGCTGCTCACCATTTTAAAGGAGCTGGCCCATACGTCAGCTGGCGGTGATCCTGAGCCTGCACGAGCTGGAGCTGGCCGAAAAAATAGCGGACACGGTGGTGTGCGTTTCGCCCGGCGGTGTTTCCGGCGTGCTGACCCCGGAACAGGCGTTTCAGCCGGAGAACATCTGCACCCTGTACGGCCTGACCGAACAGCAGTACACGGCTCTGTTCGGCACACCGGAGCCGGAAGTCGAAAAGGCACCCGCCGGAAAACCTCAGTTTGAACATTACGTCCGCAGCGGCCAGAAGCTGCTGCGCTGCGGCTACACCACCGGCACCTGTGCCGCGCTGGGGGCTGCAGGGGCGGCGCGTCTGCTGCTGACCGGCCGCGAACCGGAAACGGTGGCTCTGCGCACGCCCAAAGGGCATCGTGGTGGAGGTGGCACCCATTTACTGCCGCAGAACGGATGCGGGTGCGGTATGTGCCATCCGCAAGGACGGCGGCGACGATATGGACGTGACTACGGGCCTGCCGGTGGTCGCGTCAGTGGTGCTGGAACCGGATGCCCCCGGCGTGCGCATCTTTGGCGGCGAGGGGGTGGGCCGGGTGACGAAGCCCGGCCTTGACCAGCCCGTAGGCGAAGCCGCCATCAACCATGTGCCCCGCAAGATGATCGCCGAGGCGCTGGAACGGGAAGCTGAAAATGCTGCCTACACCGGCGGCTTTGCGGTGACCATCTCCATCGAGGGCGGTGCCGAGACTGCAAAGCGAACCTTCAACCCGCACATCGGGGTGGAGGGCGGGCTTTCCGTGCTGGGCACCAGCGGCATCGTGGAGCCCATGAGCCAGCAGGCGATTCTGGATACTATCCAGCTGGAAATGAATCAGGCTGCACTGCGCCCCCCCCCCGCCCCCCCGGCGGCTGGTGCTGGCCACCCGGCAACTACGGGCTGGACTATCTGGCCTCCGCTCTGCCGCAGTTTGAGCGGTTCCCGGTGGTCAAAACTTCCAACTTTATCGGGGATACGCTGGATATGGCTGCCACGGCCAAATTTGAGGAAGTGCTTCTGGTAGGCCACGTGGGCAAGCTCTGCAAGCTGGCGGCAGGGGTCATGAACACCCACTCCCACACGGCGGATGGCCGCGCTGAAGTGTTCTGTGCCCATGCGGCGCTGTGCGGGGCCCGGCGCGAAGTGTGCGCTGCCCTGATGGATGCCGCCACCACCGATGCCTGCCTTGACATTCTGGACGGCGCACAGCTGCGTGCACCGGTGCTGGAAAGCATCCTTGCGGCCATCCAGATGCATCTGGACCGACGGGCAGGCGGGGCCTTCCGGGTGGGCGCGGTGCTCTTTTCCAATCAGCACGGCCCGCTGGGCGAGACAAAAACGGCAAAGGAGCTGATGAAGGAATGGCAGAACTGAAAGGTACCTTTTACGGCGTCAGCGTAGGCCCCGGCGACCCGGAGCTGCTGACGCTGCAGGCTGTGCGGCTGATCCGGACAGTGCCCGGTACTGGCCGCGCCGCAGACTGCTTCCGGCCAGATGCTGGCACTGGACATCGCCCGCAGTGCGCTGGGAGAAGCGCTGGACGGCAAGACCATCGTCCCGCTGTACTTTTGCCATGAGCCGTGACCCGGCTGCGCTGGCGGCTTTGCACAGAAAAAGCCGCCCGCCGCGGTGCGGCAGTATCTGGATGCCGGGCAGGACACTGCCATGCTGAACTTGGGGATGTTTCCATCTATGCCACCTTTGGTTACCTGCAGGAGATGCCTTGCAGGCCGGGGGTTATGCCACCGCCATGGCGGCGAGGCGTGCCCAGCTTTTGTGCGGCGGCGGCGCGGCTGAATGTGCCGCTGACCGGCGGCATGGATACGCCGCTTACCATTGCGCCCGGCAGCTGGGCAGACCGCGTGCTGGATATGCCCGGCACCAAGGTATTGATGAAAGCCGGCAGGCAATTGCCTGCCTTGTTGGATACCCTGCAGCAGGCAGATAAGCTGAAAAAAAGCGCACTTGTGTGCAACTGCGGTCTGCCGGATGAGCGGGTCTGCCCGGACCTTTCCCTTGGGCAGCCGCAGGAACAGGCCGGTTATTTTACCACCGTTCTGGTAAAGGAGTGACGTGTTATGATACATTTTGTAGGCGCAGGCCCCGGTGCTCCGGACCTGATCACCCGGCGCGGCGCGGCCCTTCTGCAGGCAGCCGACTGCATCATCTATGCGGGCAGTCTGGTCAACCCGGCCCTGCTGGGCCTTGCCAAAAAGGACTGTGCCATTTACAACAGCGCTGAAATGACGCTGGAGCAGGTGCTGGATGTGATGCGGCAGATGGAAGCCGCATGCGGGTAAGATCACCGTGCGCCTGCACACCGGTGACCCCTGCCTTTACGGCGCCATCCGGGAGCAGATGGACGCGCTGGACGCCGAGGGCGTTCCCTACGATGATACCCCCGGTGTGTCCAGCTTCTGCGGCGCGGCAGCGGCACTCTGTGCAGAGTACACCCTGCCCACCGTGAGCCAGACCGTCATTATCACCCGCATGGAGGGCCGCACCCCGGTGCCGGGAAAAGCTGGCTAGGCCTTGCCGCCCATGGGGCCACCATGGTGATCTTTCTTGTCCATCGGTCTTGTGGACAAAGGTACAGGAGGCTCTGCTGGCCGGCGGAGCCTATACGCCAGATACCCCGGCGGCGGTGGTGTACAAGGCCACATGGCCGGAAGAAAAACGGTGCGCTGCACCGTAGGTACGCTGGCGGAAAGCGTTCATGCAGCGGGCATTACCAAAACGGCCCTCATCGTGGCAGGCGATTTCCTGGGCACCCGGTATGAGCGCAGCAAGCTCTACGACCCCGCCTTTGCCACCGAGTTCCGCAAGGGGACAGACCAGTGACCCGCGCCTATCTGGCCTTTACGGCAAAGGGCCTTGCACTGGCCCAAAAACTGGCGGCGGCATATCCCGGCAGTGTGACCCGCTGCGGCCATGAAGCCGGGCGTCCGGCTGGCGGAGTGGACTAGTACGCAGTTTGCCGGGAGCGATGCCCTTTGTTTTTGTAGGTGCTGTGGGCATCGCCGTGCGGGCTATTGCGCCCCACTGCAAGAGCAAGCCACACGACCCTGCCGTTGTCGTGCTGGACGAGTGCGGCCGCTTTGCCGTGCCGCATCCTCTCAGGCCACCTGGGCGGTGCCAACGACCTTGCCCGGGCGCTTGCGGAAGCCTGCGGTGCGGTCCCGGTGATCACCACAGCCACCGACGCCAACGGTGTGTTCGCCGTGGACGAGTGGGCAAAGCACCAGGGCTGCACCGTGCTGGAGCCGGAGCGCATCAAGCTGGTCAGCGGGGCGCTGCTGGCCGGGCACACTGTCCGGCTGGCATCGGACTGGCCCGTGCAGGGCACCCCGCCCGCCGGGGTGGCGTTGGCTGGGGCAGGAGAAGCGGCGGATTTTGCCCTGACCCTCACCCCCGGGAAAAACAGCCGGAAGCGCTGCATCTGGTACCCCGTATCGGGGTGCTGGGCGTGGGCTGCAAGCGGGGAACCACAGCTGACCAGCTGGAAGCGGCCTTTGCGGCTTTTTGTGCCGCCCATGGCCTTGCCCCCCGGGGGCATCCGCGGCGCGGCCAGCATTGATTTAAAACAGGACGAGCCCGGCTTGGCGGCATTCTGTGCCGCCCACGGCTGGCCCATCAGTTTTTATACGGCCCGGCAGCTGCAGGCCGTGGAGGGCCATTTTACCCCCTTCGGCCTTTGTCCGCAGCGTGACCGGGGTGGACAATGTCTGTGAGCGGGCCGCCGTCTGTGCGGCGGCAGGGGCCGCTGCAGGTGCCCAAACAGGCGGGCGGCGGCGTCACGCTGGCGCTGGCCGCAAAACCATTTGCCCCGGATTGGAGTTGGAAGGATGCAGAACCATAACATTGTTTTCGTCGTGGGCCTTGGCCGGGCGGCGGCGGATGTTTTTTGACCGCGCAGGCGCGGAACGCGCCTTGCAGCAGGCCGAGGTGTTGTGCGGCTATACGGTCTATCTGGACCTTGTGCGCCCCCTTTCCCGGAAAAAGAAACCTATTCCACCGGCATGACCAAAGAACTCGACCGCTGCCGCTGGGCACTGGAAACGGCGCGGGCAGGGCGGGCTGTGGCGCTGGTCTGCTCCGGCGATGCCGGCGTGTACGGCATGGCCAGCCCGCTGCTGGAACTGGCACAGGGCTACCCGGATGTCACCGTGGAGGTGGTGCCCGGGCTGACGGCGGCCCTCTCCGGCGGAGCCGTGCTGGGAGCCCCGCTGGCCCACGATTTCTGCGTCATCTCTCTTTCGGACCGGCTCACCCCGTGGAAGTCATCGAGACGCGGCTGGCCTGTGCCGCCAGGGGCGATTTTGCGCTGGCACTCTATAACCCCTCTTCCAAGGGCCGCCCGGATTACCTGCAAAAAGCGGTCCGCATTTTACGGACCAACGGTAAAAACGCCGGAG
>VOFJ01002192.1_pt1 | contig 17814 bp, 16 predicted proteins | sample 5384081 | NCBI WGS metagenome assembly VOFJ01 (sample SAMN12384729, study PRJNA508395) | human gut metagenome | isolation source: healthy gut I | host: Homo sapiens
ACTTCGTTCAGTTACGTATTGCTGGCGATGAGCAGTGAGCAGAGTTGAATTGCAGAAGTATAACGAAAAAGAAAGGTTTTACCTTTCCCTTATATCCTGATAAGAATCGGGCTATCTATGGCGCATTTGCCAAAAATCTGATCCCGCGTAGCTATCTGGTTGACAAGACTGGTAAAGTGGTATATGCGACCAAAGGCTATAGCGACGAGGAATTTGCTGAACTGATGAAAAAAGGATTGAAGCAGCTTTAAAATAAGGAATATGGAATATAAGAATGTACATATCATTTATTTCTCTCAAAACACATACTTCGGCTAAAGACAGCATGAAGGCAATACGGCCAGTTCAGGCCGGAAGCCGTGCTCAAATGCGGCTCTGATTTTTGACGCTGCTGGACCGTGTTGTTCCGGTCGATCAGTTCAACGTAGATATACCGGCTTTTGCCGCATCGGTGCCAGTGTCACCGCATTCACCAGGTATCCTTTGAACCAGATGTTTTCCTCCTGCGCTGTAATAGGGTTTGTCGAGTTGGAGGTAGAGCTTTTCGGCGATTCCTTTTCATACATCGAGACGAATCGTTGGAAGGTTTGTTCGCTGAAAGCGGAAGGCGTAGATTGACGTATCGCCGGTCCGGCAACTGCCGCAACGGGGTGCGCCGGAAGTTTGGCCGTGAGCGGATCCGCTACCGGTACGGTTGCCGGAAGAATCAACCAGAATATACAATGGGATAGATGCATAACTGTATGGGTTGTTTAGGTTAGTGTCTGGCAAAAGTCGTCTTTCGGGTGCAGCCGGCTGTGTTTTTGCGGTACGGAGCCAAGGTGGGGGCGCCATTGATTTCTATTGCAGAAAGTTAACAAAATATTCCGCACGGACCAATTTTATCCGGCAGCTTTCATGTCGTTTTATCGTGCTTTTTCAGTTACGTTTCTCTTAAATTGCCGAAGTGATGCGATAATTTTTTATTTCCGGGAAAATCACTATCTTTGCAGGCCCGCAAAATGTGGGCACGGATCACATAATTCACACAAGTATTAACTTTTTAAACGTAAAAAAGTGGAGTCATTAAGCTACAAAACAATCTCCGCCAACGCTGCGACGGTCACCAAGGAATGGGTGCTGATCGACGCTACGGACGCGGTGGTGGGTCGGCTTGCTTCGCAGGTAGCCAAGATCCTGCGCGGTAAGAACAAGCCTAGCTTCTCCTCACGTTGATTGCGGTGACCATGTCATCATCATCAACGCTGACAAAGTGAAGTTTACGGGCAAGAAGATGACGGACAAGGTGTACGTCCGTCACACGGGTTATCCCGGCGGCCAGCGCTACGCCACTCCGGCCGATTACTTGCGTAAGAAGCCCGAGTTCGTCCTCGAAAAGGCCGTCAAGAGCATGCTGCCCCGTACCCGTCTGGGCTCGGCGCTGCTGCGCAACCTGAAGGTGTATGCCGGAAGCGAACATCCGCATGCGGCACAGGCACCCAAAACTATCAAGTTAAACGAGATTAAGTAATGAGTATGGAAGTTGTAAATGCCGTTGGACGCAGAAAAGCTGCTGTAGCTCGCGTTTACGTGAAACCCGGCAAAGGGAACATTACTATCAACCAGAAACCCCTGGACACCTACTTTCCGTTGGAAATTTTCCAGTATGTGGTGAAACAGCCGCTGTTAGTCACTTCGACCACTGAAAATTTCGACATCACCATCACTCTCGACGGTGGCGGAATCAAAGGCCAGGCTGAGGCTGCCCGCCTGGGTATCGCCCGCGCCCTCTGCGAAATCGATGCGGAGATGCGCCCGGTACTCAAGAAGAACGGCTTCATGACGCGTGACCCGCGTGAGGTTGAGCGTAAGAAACCCGGTCAGCCCGGCGCACGTCGCAAGTTCCAGTTCAGCAAGCGTTAATTTCTGCGCCTGTGGAGCACAGAGCGGGAACAAATGCCGGAGACTGCTTTTATGCACTACTCTGTTATTGCCCCTCTGCGGAAAATCGCGGGGATTGTCCAGGACACTACCGCTGCGATTGATGTAAAGAGAATTAAAACAGAATTAAACAGTTAAACAAAATGCCAAGAACTGATTTTAATCAATTACTGGAGGCCGGCGCTCACTTCGGCCACCTCAAGAGAAAGTGGAATCCCAAGATGGCTCCTTATATCTTCATGGAGAAAAACGGAATCCACATCATCGACCTTCACAAAACGGTGATGAAGATCGATGAAGCCGCCGCCGCGCTCAAGCAGATCGCCAAGAGCGGTCGCCGCGTCCTGTTCGTCGCTACGAAGAAGCAGGCCAAGGACGTCGTTGCGGAGACGGTTGCCGCAGTCAACATGCCGTATGTTACGGAGCGTTGGCCGGGCGGTATGCTTACAAACTTCCCCACGATACGTAAAGCTGTCAAAAAAAATGGCCATGATCGACAAGATGAATACCGATGGCACTTTTGACAACTTCTCAAAGAGAGAGAAACTCCAAATCAGCCGTCAGCGCGCCAAACTCGAGAAGAACCTCGGTTCGATCGCTGACCTGACCCGCCTTCCCGCCGCTCTGTTCGTAGTGGACGTGCAGAAAGAGGCCAACGCCGTGAAAGAGGCCAAACGCCTCAGCATCCCCGTATTTGCCATGGTTGATACTTGCTGTGATCCGACAGATATCGATTATGTAATTCCGGCAAACGACGATGCTACCAAATCGGTGGCTGTAGTCCTCGAGGCTGTGACCGCCGCTATCGCAGAAGGTTTGGCCGAACGTAAGCTCGAGAAGGAGAAAGAGGCTGCCGAATCTGCCGCCAAGGCAGAGAAGGAGCCCAAACCCCGGGTTAAGAAGGCTGTGAAAGCGGATTCCGCTAAAGCTGAACCGGTAGCCGAAGCCGCTGCTGAAGAGGCTGAAGCACCTGTTGTTGAAGCCAAGGCAGAAAAAGCCGAGTCCGCAGAATAATTATCGCTTATAACAGAAAGGAAAATTATGGAAATTAAAGCTGCTGATGTTGCTAAACTCCGTGCGATGACCGGAGCCGGTATGATGGATTGCAAAAGGCGCTGGTAGAGGCCGAAGGCGATTTCGACCGCGCTCAGGATATCATCCGTGAGAAGGGCAAGCTGGTTGCCGCCAAGCGTGCCGACCGCACTGCTACGCAGGGTGTCGTTGCCTCGAAGATCGTGGGCCAGAAGGGCTACATGCTCTGCCTCGCTTGCGAAACCGACTTTGTGGCTCAGAATGCTGATTTCGTCGCTGCTACCAATGCGATCCTCGACATCGCTGTCGAAGCCGATGCGGCTGATCTCGATGCACTGCTGGCCGTTGTGAAGGACGGCAAGACCGTAGCCGAGATCGTGACCGAGAAATCGGGCCAGACCGGTGAGAAGGTCGAGTTGGCTTACTACGGCAAGATCGAAGCCCCGATGTGCGTGACCTATATCCACATGAACAGCAAGCTGGGTACGCTGATCGGCTTCAACAAGGAGATCGACAAAGAGGTTGCCAAGGATGTGGCCATGCAGGCTGCCGCTATGGCTCCCGTTTCGATCGACAAGGGGGACTGCGATCCGAAAATCATCGAGCACGAGCGTATGATCGGTCGCGAACAGGCCCGTCAGGAGGGTAAACCGGAGGCAATGCTCGATAAAATCGCCGAAGGGAAAGTTAACAAGTTCCTCAAAGAGAATACCCTGTTGAATCAGGATCTCGTGAAGAACAACAAAATCTCTGTGGGCACCTACATCAAGGAGGCTGACAAAGATGCAACCGTAATCGCTTACAAGCGTTTTTCGCTGAACGACTAATTACCGGCTATATTTCATTGAAACGGGTCCGCTCTGCAAGAGCGGACCCGTTTTGCTTGTATGCTCATAATTGTTGGAGGCGTATGGAACAGGCGGTATTGCCTGCAAGGGGATTCGATGCGTATTTCCTATACCGTTTCGACCTGCTGCAATTCCACGTACCACAGGTATCCCCGCACCGTACGGTAACCCATGCGGCGCAACAGGTCCATGTATTCGCGGATTTGCACAGCATGGCTTTTGCGCTGCACGGCTCCGAACTTGTAATCCACCACGACCGCTTCGGTGCCTTTGGTCAACACGCGGTCGGGACGCCGTACCGCACTCTCCCTGGGAACGATGATGTCCGCCTCGTTGCGCACTGTTTCCCATTTGGGGGCGAACCACGAGCGGACCAACGGGTCGGCGAATGCATCCGCAATCGTGTCGCGCAGGTGTTGCCGCTCTTCATCGGAGAGGATGCCGTTAGCCCGTAGCAGGTCCAGTTGTTCGGCAATCTGGCCTTCGTGTTCGATATTCTCGAATACTTTGTGCATCAGGATTCCGTAGTTGCGCGGAGCCAACTGTATCTCCTCCCCTTCGTCGAAATAGCGCTGGGAGGCGAATTTGAATTTCAGTTTCGTGTCGGGGCGGCGAATCGGGTAGATGGGGACCCCGGCAGGTGCAACCGGTGGAACGGCTTTCCGGTAGGGCTGTCCGAATTCATACCGCTCACCCCCGTCGAAAGTCGTGCTGAGGCCTTCCAGTTCACCGATCCGGACCGTGTCGTCGGCCGAATGTTCGAACGTCGCGGCGATCAGTCCCCCGATCGTGTCGGTCTGCCGGCCGCTGTGGAGCATCAGGTGCAGCTCCTCTTCTGCCCGTGTGGCTGCTACGTAGAACATATTGATATTGTCGATGTGGGCGAGTACCGTTTCCCGGTAAAAGGCCTCCGAGAAATAGGATACCCCCATCTCGTTTTTGTAACGGATGGGCATCTCACCCAATGCGTCGAACGGTGCTTCGTCGGCAGCGGCCCAAAGCAGCGAACCGCGCTTGGGCGAGAGTTCCCCACGTACAGTAAGGGACGATTACCGCTTTGTATTGCAGTCCCTTGGATTTGTGGATCGAGATGATTGTGATGGCCCGGCTGTTTTGCGGCAGGTTGATCGACTGGGTTCGTCCTGTTTCCTCCCACCATTTGACAAAAAGCGGCAGGTCCGCGATTTTTTGAAGCGCTGAACACGTATGTACCTGCTCTTGAATGGCCTGGATGTAAGCAATGTCTTCGGTCCGGGTGTGCAGCCGGTAACGCAGGATCAGTTCTTCGAGTGCTTCTTCGACGCCTTTGAGCCGCAAACCCTGTAAAAATCCCGTTCCCCGTCGTTCAGCGGAGCATTGAGCGGCAATCCCAGGAATTGATTGTATAAAGCGCGCCGGATCGGGTCCTCGGGATTCGACGAGAGCTTGAGCGCCGCTACGATGAACGATGCGACCGGAGCATTGCCGATGGTCAGCGCCTCCTGCGTGACCAGGTCGTAGCAGTAGGGTGATTCGGGGTGTGCGGTTTTATAGTCGAGCAGTTGTTTCGCGATCTTTACCCCCGTCGCGGTTGTAGCGTACGAGGATGGCGATGTCGCTGGGCGAGTAACCGCGTTGCTGCAGCTCTTCGACCGTTGCGATCACAGGCGGTTTGTCGGCCTCTTCCTCCTTGAATTCGCGTGCGAATTGCGTGATGCGGATATAACCGTTCTCCGGCGCTTTGGCGCTTTGTTGCCGGTGTTGTTCGTATGCGTTTGCAAGCATGTCGGTCAGTTCGGCACGTATCCCCGCAGATAAAGAGCCCTGTTCGCGCGCCGTTTCCAGCTGGCTGTTGAGCCGTTTGTTGTCGAGTGCTACACAGGCTCCGATAGCGTCGTTGTTGAAGCGCACGACGGTGCCTGCACTGCGGTAATTGACCTCGAGCGTTTGGTCGGCGACTTCCCGGAAACGGCGGTTCACCTCTCCGCCGAGAATCTGCCAATCGCCGCCCCGCCATCGGTAGATGGATTGTTTGACGTCGCCGACCAGCAGGACGGGAGATTTATCGTCCTGTGCTACGGCATTTTCCAGCAACGGGACGAAATTGCTCCATTGCTGCTGCGAAGTGTCCTGAAATTCGTCGATCATGAAGTGCGAGAAGGCGTTCCCCGCTTTTTCGTAGATAAACGGCGTGTCGTTGCCGCTGATTAGCTTGTGCAGCAGGCCGTTCGTTTCGGAGATCGGCAGGATGCCCTGTTCCCGGCAGAGTGTGTCGATCCGTTGCGAGAGGTCGGCCAGCAGGGCATAGCTGCGGAAATTTTCACGCAGCAGCGCCGTCGTGTTCAAAAACCGGATATTGTCGTCGTAGAGACGGCACGGCTCTTCGAGCCGCGGGCGCAACTGCGGGATCAGTGCCCGGATGTCGTCGATACGAGGCGATTTTTTACCGTACCACTTTTCATCCGACCCGAGCGCGTCCGATACGCGCTGTCCGTAGGCGGATACGATGCCTTCGCTCGTTTTGACGAAATAACTGATACAGCCGCTTCTGCCGTAGGCGAAATCGTCGATCGTGAGTCCGCTTGCGGCAATTAAGTCCAACGCTTCCCGTCCAATCCTCTGCATCGTGTTCGTGACAGCGCGGCTGCGCCCGATCGCTTCGCCCAGTACCCGGCTCAACTCCTCTTTGGGCAGTGAGCCCGCAGTTAGGCTTTTGTAGCGCTCTTTGAAAATCTCTGCGCCCAGTTTTCGGATATCCTCGCGGATGTCCCACCGTTTGTTGTCCTCGATCTTCTCTTCGGCGAAACGTGTGATCCATTCGCGCAGCGGTTCGTTGACGGCCATTTCTTCGATCATCCGGTCGGTGGCGCTGTCGAGGATCGAGTCGGTTTGCAATTCTAATGTAAAGTTGGCGTCGATGCCCAGTTCCTTGAGGAATGAGCGGATGATCCGTTGGAAGAACTTGTCGATGGTCACGACGCAAAAATGGCTATAGTCATGCAGGATTTTGGTCCGGACTTCCGTGGCGCGGCGGCGGATCAGGTCCGGTGTAAGCTCCAATTCTTCTTCGAGCTGCGGTAAATACGAACTCTCCGTCCCGCTGGCGAGTGCGTTGAGTTCGCCCATGATGCGCTGTTTCATCTCCTCGGTCGCCTTGTTCGTGAAGGTGACGGCCAGGATGTTCCGGTACAGCCACGGATTCGCGATTACGTGCGCGATGTATTCGTATGCAAGCCGGTAGGTTTTGCCTGATCCGGCCGATGCCCTGACGATGCTGACGCTTCCCATTCGTTCGTTTTGCTGAGGGATTCTTCCAAAGTTCCGTTTGCAGGCTAAAGTTACGGTAAAGATTGGGAATTCCCTGACAAAAGCCTATATTTGTCTAAGGGAATTAAAAAACGAAGAATATGAAAAAAAATAGCGCTGATGCTCCTTGTGCTGACCTGCTCACTGGCCGCTTCGGCCCAGCAGTCCATCGTCAGCAAACGGCTGGATGCTTTCCGTAACATAGACCTTTCGGGTAACCTGCATGTCGAGCTGATCAAGGCCGATTCTGCACATATCGATGTGAAGCTCAACGGGACGAACAGCAACCGCCTCGATTGGGGATCAAAAACGGTACGCTCAGCGTGCACCTGCGCCCCGGGGGGAGAAGGGGCCAGCGGCGATGTGAAGATCTATTACGATACGCTGTCATCGCTCAAAATTTCTGCGTCGAACGTTTCCATGCAGGGTACGTTGACGCAGGGTATGATCGATGTCGATATGACGGCGGGCGCAATTTTCGGTGCCGATCTCCAGCTTAAGGATATTTGTCTGAAAATTACCGGTAATTCGGTTGCGAACCTGACCGGATCGGCCAAGTACGGTACGTTGATCGCCACTTCCAAATCGAAGGTGAATGCCCGTCCGCTCACGTGTCAGGATGTACGTGTCGAGGCTACTTCCGGCGCCGAGGTGTATGTCAAGGCCGTCGAACGTATCCAGATCGTTGCGAACACCGGAGGGGCCGTCTATTATCAGGGCGAGCCCGAGATTTTCCGCAGTGCGACGAAAAATGATGGGTACGGTCAACAACATCGGTAAATAGCGCTTTTCTCCGGTTTTCTTGCCTCTGTATCGATAGGCTGCATGGTGAATATTGGCCCGACCGGGGAAGTGTGCGGGAAAATCTAAAGAAAGATCGGGCTGATTCGGAGTGTGTAGGATTGATGCCGATTCCATTTTGGCCGGCGGCGGGGATAAACGGGCCGGACCGTAGACGGTTGGCACGGTGGACGGCCCTGCAGCGGGCGATTTATAAAGGAGGGTTATGCGCAGTTTTATCGACGAAGTGGTTTCGTCTTTTGTACGGGCGTTACGGCGATGATATTTCATCGCTGAACCTGGTTTTTCCGAGTCGTCGCGCCCGCCTCTTTTTTTCCGACGCCCTTTCGCGTGTTACGCTCCGTCCCGTGTGGCAGCCCCGTTTCGTGGGTATCAACAACCTGATGGCAAATCTCGGGAATTGTCTGTGGTCGCATCAAATTGGTGACCGAACTTTACAAGGTTTACAGCCGGCACCACGACGAAAGTTTCGACGAATTTTTTATTTTTGGGGCGACATGTCCTTTCCGACTTCGACCAGATCGATAAATACCTGATCGATGCGGATGTTCTTTTTACCAATATCGGCGATCTGCATGCGCTCGAGGACCATCTTGCCTACCTGACTCCCCGAGCAGATTCGGCATTGTGTCGCGTTTTTGGCAAAGTTTCGGTGCGGAGAGTAATTTCTCGGACGAAAAAGCACGGTTTATGTCGATCTGGCGCACGTTGGGGACAAATCTAGCACGAATATCGGGCGGCCCTGTCCGTTCAGGGATTGGCTTACGAGGGGATGGTGCACCGTATCGCGGCCGAACGGATCGCTGCCGACGACCTGCCCGATGATGAATTTCCCGCGCCCGAGAGCCGTTACGTAATCGTCGGTTTCAACGCGTTGTCCGCTTGCGAGAAGCGCCTGTTTACTTGGTTGCGCAACAGCGGACGGGCCGAATTCTGGTGGGATTACGACGATTATTATGTCGGTAATGTCGATCATGAGGCGGGTTTGTTCCTGCGTTCCAATATCCGGGAATATCCTGCACCGCGGGATACCGGGCCGCACGGCCGTTTCGTACAGGCGAAAGAGGTCTCGGTAGTTTCGGCCCCGTCGGACAGCCTGCAGTGCAAGTATGTGCATACGTTTCTCGAAGGATTGTTGCGACGCGGTCTCAAACCGGACAAAGAGACGGCGATCGTACTGACCGACGAGAGCCTGCTGCTCCCGGTGCTTTATTCTATTCCCGATGAGATCGGTGCGGTCAATGTGACGATGGGTTATCCGTTGCGGCAGACCACGGCCTATTCGTTCGTCGAGCGGCTGTTGGAGTTGCAACGCCGCAAGCGCCGGAAGAAAGACGGCACGCTCCAGTTCTACCACAGCGATGTCGTGGGCATTCTTAACCATCCTTACATACTGAACAGGATAGTGTCCGCCCGGGGAGCTGATCGCCGATATCCAACGCAGCCAGCGGGTCTATGTGGAAGCCGGGCGGATTGCCGTTCCCGGGGTTACCGACCGTATTTTTTTCCGCTGCGGACGGATGGACGGAGCTTGCCGATTATTTGCAACGGGTACTTGCCTGTATCGGCGGATTGCCGTCAGCCGAAGACGGTCCGCGCCGGCGCGAGTTCTTTTCGGTGATTATCGATAATCTCTGCCAGGTCGGTACGTCGCTTCGGGACAGTGGCCTGGAGGTTACGGTGCCGGTCTTTTCATCGTTGCTGAGAAAAATCCTGCAAGGCGTCCGCATCCCCTACGAAGGGGAACCGCTCAGCGGAATACAGGTGATGGGGATACTCGAAACCCGTAACCTCGATTTCGAGAATGTGCTGATCCTTTCGGCCAACGACGATACGTTCCCGGGCAATTTGGCCGCCGGGGCGTCGTTTATCCCGCATAACCTGCGGCTTGCCTACGGGTTGCCTACGCCGATGCACCATGAAGGAGTTTATGCCTATTACTTTTTACCGGTTGTTGCAGCGCGCTTCGGTCGTACACATCGCTTACTGTTCCCGCAGCGACGACAAGCACACCGGCGAACCGAGCCGCTATATCTATCAACTGGATTACGAGTCGCCGCACGATGTGGTGCGGACTCAGGTGCCGCTCAGCGTAAGCCTCGCCCCGCAACACCCGCTCGCAGTGCCCAAAACTGGCGAGGTGGCGGAACGGCTGTATGCATTCCTGGACGGCGGGGGGACGTACTTTTTCGCCTACGTCGTTCTATGCCTATATCGAATGTCCCCTCAAATTCTGTTTCCGCAGTATTGAACGGCTCCGGCCCGAGGAGGAGGTCGCCGAGGAGATCGATCTGCCGATGTTCGGGACGATCTTGCACAAAGCGATGGAACTGCTTTACACGCCGCTGTTGAATATTCCGGAACCCGGGCGGCAAATCCGTGCACTGATCGGATCTGCGGCGGTTGCCGATGCGGTTACCCGGGCGGTTAGCGGCGAGTACCTGCGTGATCCGTCGCTTGGCAGCGACGAATACGGCGGGAATGTCTTGCTGGTGCGAGATATCGTCGCACGTTATATCGATCGTTGCATCCTGCCCTATGACGCCGCTCATCCAGGCTTTCGGATCGAAGGTTTGGAACAGTCGGTCACGGCCCCGGTCTTCTTCTGTTTGGGTAGTGAAACACATACCGTGACCTTTGCGGGTACGTCCGACCGGCTCGACCGGTTGACGGACGGACGTGTTCGTGTGGTGGATTACAAAACGGGAGCGCCGAAAACCGAATTCCGGGATCTCGACGCGCTTTTTTCGGCCGACAGCCGGCAGCGCAATGCTGCCGCTTTGCAGACACTGCTCTATTCGATGATGGTAAGCCGCCCGACCGGCAGTGACGTACAACCGGCGCTTTACTATGTTCGCCGGATGAACGATCCCGATTACTCGCCGTTGCTGGTCGAAGGTAAGCGGGAAGTATTTTCGTTCGCTCCGTACCGGGATCCCTTGCAGGCGTATTTGCAGACGACGCTCGCTTCGCTGTTCGATTTCTCGGAACCGTTCCGCCAGTGCGACGATCGCTCGGTTTGCGAATACTGCGATTTCCGCGAAATCTGCCGGAGATAGCTTTTAAGTACACCGGATTTTCCTATTGGTATTTGATCCTGTTCGTATTTAAACTTGCAGATTTATAGGTGATAATAAGGATTGTCAGTGCCGTAGACTGTTGATTCCGTGTCCGCTTCGGATTGCCGTTTCCGCGTATTTGCAAGCAAACCGATTGTGTTATTGGCGAGCAGGATGCCGAACGGGTAGGAGAAACAGATCCGGACGTTGTTCAGAAATGTTTTTCGGTTAGCGAGTACTCGATGGCTAGATGCGGAAACAACGGAGCGGACCCAATCGGGTCCGCTCCGTTTCAAGAGTTTGTATCGGTCGTTAGTTGATCGACATCATTTCCCGGTATTTCGGCAACGGCCACAGTTCGTCGTCGACGATCAGTTCCAGTTTGTCGATATCCTGCCGGATGACCGACATGATCGGACGTACCACGTCCCAGTAACCGTTGGCCCGTTCGATGATATTCTCCGTATTGTTGTATTTCTTGCGTGCGTCGATCATCTGGCGGTTGTGTTCGCGGATCGACTTGACGTATTTCGCGATCTTGGTGATCGCACGAATCTCTTCCGAAGCGAGTTCCATGTATTCGTCTGGCATGATATCTTTGAGCCCCTGCACGTTTTGGATCAGCACATTTTGGTACTTGATCGCCGTCGGCACGATGTGGTTCGCAGCCATATCGGCCAGTACGCGCGATTCGATCTGGATCTTTTTGATCAGAATCTCCAGGTTGATTTCGTACCGTGCGCAGATTTCCGATTCGCTGTAAACGCCGTGTTTCGTCAGCAGTTCTTTGTATTGCGGACGGTTGAACACCGTGAATGCTTCCGGAATGCTGCCGATGCTTTCCAGTCCGCGTTTACCGGCCTCGTCGAGCCATGCCTGACTGTAACCGTTGCCTTCGAAACGGATTTTTTTCGATGCGATAATGTATTTGCGGATTACCTGCAGGATCGCTTCATCCTTTTTGACTCCTTTGTCGATCAGTGCATCGACCTCTTTTTTGAATTGGATCAGCTCTTCGGCGATAGCCGTATTGATGACCGTCAGCGGCGCCGCGCAAGTGTGCGACGATCCCGTGGCGCGGAATTCGAACCGGTTGCCGGTAAAGGCGAACGGCGAGGTGCGGTTGCGGTCGGTGTTGTCGAGCAGGATGTCGGGAATTTTACCGATGTCGAGCTTGATGTCGGTCTTTTCATCGGGTGTCATCTTCTTGTCGCTGACCCTCTCTTCGATCGAGTCGAGCATGTCCGACAGGGTCGAACCGGCGAAAACCGACATCACGGCCGGTGGTGCTTCGTGTGCGCCGAGGCGGTGCGAATTGGACTGGGTGGCGATCGAGGCCATAAACAGCGTGCCGTAGTCGTGTGCGGCCTTGATCGCGTTGACGAAGAAGGTGAGGAACTGGATGTTGTTCTTCGGGGTTTTGCCCGGGGCCAATAGGTTCACACCCGTGTCGGTCATCATCGACCAGTTGCAGTGTTTGCCCGATCCGTTCACCCCGGCGAACGGCTTTTCGTGAAACAGCACCCGCAGTTTGTGTTTCAGCGCCACTTTGCGCATAACGGTCATCAGCAGCGTGTTGTGGTCGACCGCGATGTTGGCCTCTTCGAACATCGGAGCACATTCGAACTGGTTGGGTGCTACTTCGTTGTGGCGGGTTTTAATCGGAATGCCGAGCCGGTAAGCCTGTTCTTCGAACTCCTTCATATATTCCAGTACGCGGCTCGGGATCGCTCCGAAATAGTGGTCGTCGAGCTGCTGGTCTTTTGCCGCGATGTGCCCCATCAGCGTCCTTCCGGTTTGCATCAGGTCGGGACGTGCGAGGAAGAGCGCTTCGTCTACCAGGAAGTACTCCTGCTCCCAGCCCAGCGTGACGTTCACCTTTTTGACATCTTTGTCGAAATATTGGCAGACATCCTCTGCGGCTTTGCAAACCACTTGCAGCGATTTGAGCAGCGGGGTCTTGAAGTCGAGCGCTTCGCCCGTATAAGCGATAAAAATGCTTGGGATGCAGAGGGTTTTGTCGATGATAAAGGCCGGAGACGACGGATCCCAGGCTGAATAGCCGCGCGCTTCGAACGTGTTGCGCAATCCTCCGTTGGGAAAACTCGACGCGTCGGGTTCCTGCTGTACGAGCAGTTCCCCTTTGAAGGTTTCGAACGAACCACCGCCCTGCATCGGTTCGAAGAAAGCGTCGTGTTTTTCTGCGGTCGAGTCGTTCAGCGGCTGGAACCAATGCGAGTAGTGCGTTGCTCCGCGTTCCATCGCCCAGGTTTTCATACCCTGTGCGATCTGGTTTGCGAATTTGCGGTCGATGCGCCGCCCTTCGTCGATCGCATTGCAGAGGCTTTCGTAAGCATCTTTGGCGATATATTGCCGCATGGTTTCGCGGTCGAACACGTCGGCCCCGAAATAACCCGATATTTTTTGATCCGATAGTTTGGTCTCGATCAATTCCCTCCGGGAGATCTCGTCCAGTGCCTTGAAACGGAGTGTAGCCATGAATGAAATGTTAGTTTGACGGTTTCAGTGGCAAAAGTAGATAAAAAACGATATAAAAGACGATTCGGCCCCCTATTTTTTGGGGGGCGGAATAAAAAAATACCTGTTTTTACTGAAATTAGTCGAACGATTGCATACCGCTCTGGGCGATGCGGATGATTTTGCGGTAATCTTTGTAGTCGAGTTCCATAAAGAAGTAGTGTACCGGATCGATCCGCATGCCGTTATGGATAATTTCGTAGTGCAGGTGCGGGGCGAGCGACAGGCCGCTGTTGCCTGACTGGGCGATGATATCGCCGCGCCGGACGCTTTGGCCCTGTTTGACATAGATTTTGCCCAGGTGGCTGTATGAAGTTTCATACCCGTTGCCGTGATTGATGATTACGGTGTTTCCCGACGAGGTGCGCTGCGTGATGACACGGCTGACCCGTCCGTCGGCGGTGGCGAATACGCGGGACCCTTCGCTGACGGTGTAATCGACGCCCTGATGTGCGGTCAGGGTTTTGTAGAACGGATGGATGCGCATGCCATAAGAAGCGGTCAATAGTGTCAAATCTTTATTGATGACGGGTTGAATGGCCGGAATATAGTTGAGACCGTCTTTGAGTGAATCGGCGTACTGTTCCATTTCGGCGATCAGGTAAAGCTGGTCGCTGGCTTTCTTTTCAAGGGTATTGAGCTTGCTGAAGAACAGGTCCCCCAGTTCCCGGTTTGTCTTCGACAGCAACTCTTCGTGGGCCGCCAGTTCCTTCTCTCCGTAATCGTTGTCGAAACTGTAGGATCGGATTCGAACAATGTCCGGAAAATGTGCCGGTCGCGCTCGACCACATTGTCTAAGATCCTTTGTATCGTGTCGTAACGCTTGTCCAGTTTCTTGTATTCGTTGCGTAGCAGTCTCGTCGAGGATTTCATCCGGTATTCGACCGGTGTGTCGAAAAAGAACGAGAAGGCTATATAATAAAGGATAGCCATCCCGGTCCATGCGAACACATGGATGACTGCACGCCAGAACTTTTTCCTGAACGCGACCTGTTGTTCGTGCCGGTGCGGCACGAGCTCTTTGAAGCGGATATGTCGGGGTTTGTCCATGGGTTATTCCGTTTCGTATGTAGTGGCCTGTGCCGACTCGACGATCTTGGCGAACTCTTCTTCGCTCATGTCTCGGCTGAAGTAGTTGAGCGGATCGACGTGCAGCCCGCGGTAGATCACTTCGTAATGGAGATGCGGTCCCGTCGAGCGTCCCGTACTGCCTACTTCGCCGATCAGCTCACCGCGGCGGACATACTGGCCCGGCGCGACGAGGATTTTGCTCAAGTGCGCATAACGGGTTTTGTAACCGAAACCGTGGTTGATCAATACCTGTTTGCCGTAACCGCGTTCGCCCTCGTTATTGAAAGCTACCCGGCCGTTGCCCGTGGCATAAACGGGGTCTCCGACCCGTCCGCCCAGGTCGATTCCCTGGTGGCCGGCGATACGTCCGGTGACCGGATGGCGCCGGGTACCGAATGCACCGATGTGTCCGCGCAGGTTGCGTTTGTTGACCGGCCAGATGGCGGGAATCGCTTCGGCCATCATCTCCTTGTTTTTGCTGAGTTCCTCCAGCTCGTCGAGCGATTTGGACTCGAGGTACAGCAGTCGGCTCATTCCGTCCAGCTCTTTCCAGGTCGAAACCATCAGGGGCGTGTAGAGGTCGTTGTTCAGGTGTTTGTATTTGCTGTCCGGGTAGGGAGTATAGATTCCCTGCATATTCAGCGAATCGGTGCCGAACAGCGAACGATAGACGCTGTTGTCGCGGTGGCGGATCTCCTGCAGCCGGGCCGTAGCGGCGCGCAGTTTGTCGTTCAGCATGTTGTATTTGATCAGCAGTTCGTTGTTGTCACGACTGATGCGGTACATTTTGGGCGTGTAGAAAAAGAACGAAAAAAGCACGTTTACGATCGAAGCGAGGATGAATCCGATCAGCACTTTTCGCAAAGCCCGGTAGAATTTGATCCGAAAAGGGATGGTGATGACCTCGTAAGTGAGGGTCTGCGGGTTGAATTTATAGCGTTTTTTTTGCCATCGGATCATTTTATGTGCGCTGGGCACAACAAAATTAGACGAATTTATGTAATTTTACAACCTCTTTTGTGATTGCATTATTAACGCTCCCCAATCGAAGGATAGTATACCTCAATTATGGATTCGAATCAAATCAGAACGACATTTCTCGAATTTTTCAAGGGCAAGGAACACCTGATCGTGCCGTCGGCCCCGATGATCGTAAAGAACGACCCTACGCTGATGTTCACCAACGCGGGGATGAACCAGTTCAAGGATCTTTTCCTCGGCAACTCGCCGGTCCGCCACAAGCGTGTGGCCGATTCGCAGAAATGCCTGCGCGTATCCGGCAAACACAACGACCTCGAGGAGGTGGGCCACGATACTTACCACCATACGATGTTCGAAATGTTGGGCAACTGGTCTTTCGGCGATTACTTCAAGAAAGAGGCGATCTCATGGGCCTGGGAACTTTTGGTTGAGGTGTACGGCCTGCCCAAGGACCGCATTTATGCCACGATATTCGAAGGTAGTCCGGAGGAGGGGATCGACCGGGACAATGAGGCTTATACCTACTGGAAGCAATTTTTGCCCGAGGATCATATCCTGCTGGGCAACAAACATGATAATTTCTGGGAGATGGGGGACACCGGTCCCTGCGGCCCTTGCAGCGAAATTCATTTCGATTTGCGTGACGACGCCGAACGGGCGAAACTCGACGGACGTGAATTGGTCAATGCCGGACACCACCTGGTGATCGAAATCTGGAACCTGGTGTTCATGCAGTTCAACCGCAAGGCTAACGGCCAGCTCGAACCGCTGCCCGCACAGCATGTCGATACCGGAATGGGCTTTGAGCGTCTCTGTATGGTGTTGCAAGGTAAGCAGAGCAACTACGATACGGATGTATTCCAGCCTACGATCCAGCGTTTGGCGGCGATGGCCGGTAAAACATACGGTAAGGATGCCAAAGCCGATATAGCTATGCGGGTAATCGCCGATCACCTGCGTGCGATCGCTTTCTCGATCGCTGACGGCCAGTTGCCGTCGAATGTCAAGGCGGGTTATGTGATCCGCCGTATCCTACGTCGCGCTGTACGATATGGTTACACCTACCTCGGTTTCAACGAGCCGTTTATCTGTAAGCTGGTCGAAGGTCTGGTGCAGCAGATGGGCGACCAGTTTCCCGAACTGAGGGCGCAGCAGGATTTGATCACCAAAGTGATTGCCGAAGAGGAGAGCGCATTCCTGCGCACGTTGGCTACCGGGATCAACCTGATGGACGGTGTGATCGCGAAAGCCAAGGAGGCCGGAAAGGATACGATCAGCGGCAGCGACGCGTTCTTGCTGTACGATACCTACGGTTTCCCGATCGACCTGATCGAGTTGATCGCGCATGAGAACGGCATGAAAGTCGACGGAGACGCTTTCAGTAAGGAGTTGCAGAAACAGAAGGAACGCTCGCGCAATGCGGCTGCCGTAGATACCGACGATTGGGTGGAACTGTTCCCGATCTCCGAGAGTAAATTCGTAGGTTACGACCCCTGGAAGCCGATGTCCGTATTTCGCGCTACCGCCGGGTGAAGACCAAGAATAAGACCTATTACCAATTGGTATTCGATCAAACCCCGTTTTACGGGAACCCGGCGGACAGGTAGGTGATCAGGGCATCCTCGAAAGCGACGGTGGAACGGTTCGGGTTACCGATACCCAGAAAGAGAATAACCTGACCGTGCATATCGTCGAAAACCTGCCGGAAGATATTACCGCCACTTTCCATGCCGTGGTCGACAAGCAGCTGCGCGATGCGAGCGCGAATAATCACTCAGCTACACACTTGATGCATAAAGCTTTGCGTACGGTATTGGGTACGCATGTCGAGCAGAAGGGTTCGTTGGTGACGCCCGAATACCTGCGTTTCGACTTTTCGCATTTCCAGAAGGTGACCGATGAGCAAATCCGGGAGGTAGAGCGACTCGTGAACCACGATATTCGCGCGAATTTTCCGTTGGAAGAGCGCCGCGACTGTCCGATAGACGAGGCCCGCACGCTCGGTGCGATGATGCTTTTCGGTGAAAAGTACGGCGACCGGGTGCGCGTGGTCAAATACGGCGATTCGGTCGAGCTGTGCGGGGAACGCATGTCTCCGCCACCGGTAATATCGGGTTGTTCAAGATTGTCGGCGAAAAGTGCCATCTCGGCCGGTGTCCGGCGGATCGAAGCCGTGACGGGGGGTGCGGCGGAACAGTTTGTATATGGTCTCGAAGATTTGCTCCGGGCTGTTACCATTGCACAGGGGTGGTGCCACGGGAGTATTGGAGAAGGCTGAG
>VOFJ01002927.1_pt1 | contig 17811 bp, 27 predicted proteins | sample 5384081 | NCBI WGS metagenome assembly VOFJ01 (sample SAMN12384729, study PRJNA508395) | human gut metagenome | isolation source: healthy gut I | host: Homo sapiens
TCAAATTGTGCTTCGTTCAGTTACGTATTGCTACCAATCGTCATCGGGATAAACAGTCTCTCCCCCATCATCCGTTTCGTCATCGTCCTCCCGGTCACCTTGCCCACTATAAGCGAGTGACGTCACTGGCCACTATGCAGAAACGACCTCCCGCTTCTCGTTCATCTGCCCACGTATAGGACTTGGGATGGCGATTGTCAATCCCAACTATCCACATCCTCCTTCATAGCTGAAAGCAAGACAATCTCATCACCCACATGCAGTTCATCTTCTATAACGCTATCTTCAAAACGAAGGCTGCTTATCAGAGGTTTTTCAAAGTCTTCAGTTATCTGCTAAAGGCAAGTGTTCCTTTAATGTCCAATCGCCGAAAAGTTTTTCATCTTTAATATATGCAATAATATTGGCTTCGGGATGCAAAGTTACTTTTTCCACTGCCAACGCTGCTTTTAGTATAGTCCGCAAAAGTGAGTGTACCCAACGCCTGGTCAACTGCAAACGGGTCTCCACCCGTCAATGTGCCATACACCTCTGTAGCGGCAGCAACATATTTTCCATCTCCACAAGGGCAGCCTATGATACCATCACACAGTACTACTAATACCAGTCGCACCCGATAAATTCTTTTTGTAAAGCCACTTTCTTTGTCATTTTGCAACTATATGATACCTTGAAGAACGCACAATCCTCCGTTGATATCGTTCTCGTTGCCTGTCAGATAATAATTACCAACACCTTTCGCCTTGGGATGCCCCTTTGTTGCCCGATGAGGTGCAATCAGACTACCCAACACACCATCAGTACCTTTACCTCCAATGACATAATAAAATTGGCTGTACCTTTTTATAATACCCCTCAACTGAGAGTTTTTACTACCGTGGATTTCACCGATACGGATACCGCGGGTACCAGATTCCAATGCCAACATCGTACCGTCTCATGATGAGTGTCTTGTCGGCAAAGAAGATTATTGCAATTCGATGCAGCCAGATTATCGGGTTGAAAAGTACCACTGCTCATAACCAACCCATAAAATCGCAACTACCAATCACGTCTTTATAAGGATATAGTTCGATGCTTCCTTTAAAGCCACTCCAATCCGGTGTGGTGGTTCCTTTACTGGCAGAGGTTCCCAAATACGAGCGTTCACCTCCCGCATGTATTTTGAGTGTACCTCACCTGCCAATTTTACCCGTCCATTCGAATAGCGAGAGGTCAGCACATTGGCAGATTGTCCGCAGAGATATAGATATTGTCAGAAATGTTCTTATAGGAAGAAGATGTATTATTCACACAATAATTGAATGTACCATCATCTTCCACAGACACAAAATCATCATAAGTCCCAACCAATTGTATATCATCTATGTAAAAAATCCGAATTGGCGTGATGAAGCCCCCAAGCGAAGTTTGTCGGATATATTGGCGACAATCCTGCATGGTATAAGTTTTCACTTGCCATTCGTTATTACCCCCTGTTGGGGGTAGCCTTCGTCACGATATCCGTGTCACCTATGAAAGCTGCAAACTGTTTCCAATTGTCGGTGTCGACAGCACTGCGATACAAGCGATAACGTATGGAACTATAACGGTCCCGTTAATTCGTTGCCACGTAATGTGCTGTTGATTATAAACTCGAGGATGGCATCCCCAATCCTTCAATACGATATGGAGAACTTTTGTTATTAGGGTTTGTCGGATCAGCTTCCACTATGGCAGTCGAAGTGATAGTTCCACCATTACTCTGCCATAGTTTCCATTCCGTTCAATGGGATAATTCTCGAAATCACACACCGTAAGGGGTGTGGCAACAAATGCTACAGCCATTGTAGCTGTAAAAAAAGCACAAATTTCTTTTTCATCCTTAAATAATATATCGTTAAAATTTTGATTTACCGTATAGGTTGATTCATGCAGCACATGCTACAGAATCATATATTTTATAAATTCTGCTTAGTATTATTTCAAAAGTTATCATTGAAGACTTTTTTCACATTTCCAAGAAGGAGGATAACGTACTATCTGACGAAAAACAGAAAAAATAGCCCCAAAATAAACTCTAAATAAATCGACAAATACTTCTAAGAGGAAAATTAAAAACAGGCTCCGGACTTCGCGGTATATTCCCTCAAAGCATCACTACAAATATTCTTATTTATGTGGCTCAATTATTCTCCAAGATAATAAAGAGGTTACCGGCGATTGCGGGTCTACCATGCTTCGGTGAGCAATATAACTCCGGTAAAGCGGGTCTTGCATCAATGTCACACGACGCATCCTTTGCCGGAATAACTGTATGGTAAATGCGTAACTCTCCCGGAAGTGCCGTAATTAGCTCTTCACGCCAATCTCCTTCCATATCGACCATCATCAGAATATCTCCCTCAATACCTTTGGTCAGATCTTCACCTTTCCACTTCCAGATACTCTGTTTCTTTCCATTGGAAGAAGCCGCTTGCTCCCCAACGATTATCATCGCCAAATGAAAGGTTTCACGAAGCAGATTTCCCACCAACTTTCCGTCAACCCGAACGGTCACGGGTCACATTCAGTTGCTCCTCCTTTGCGGTTCACTGGCAAAGCACTCTAATCAGGATATTCCGGAGCAAAATCGGCTACCATACCATCACCTACGTGGTGTTGTATGCCCAATATCCTTACAATACCCTCTCCGGTACGAGCATCACAACAGATACCCCACGTCCATTCTTTTGGGTTCACTCACCATGAATACCTGTAATCCCTCCATATCCGGATGTAATTTACACAGATAAGCCTTATCGCTATGTCCTAATCCTGATGACCAGAGCAAAAAGTCCCATTATCGTCAAGCATACAAGAACCTAACAGTATCTCATCACGCCCATCACCGTTGGACATCTCCCGTCACCATACTATGAGCTCCCCATACTGCGCACAACCGGATTTTCTTCGTCTCCATCCCATCGCCACATCCGTTGTAACTTACCGTCCTTTAATTGCCAGGCGTCTACCACCATCAACTTATAAGTACCACGGGCAGCGAGTATAAGGCGTTTTCCCCATCCGAGCCACTCCCCATCTGATTACGGTTCTGTCGGATCAGATTCGCCATAACGATCATTCCGCTCGGGCCAGTCTACACGATCAATCTCTTTGCCAGTCATTCCGTCCAGCACAGACAGATATTCTACCACCACAAACACGTCCTTTCTCATTTTACAAAATCAGAACCGGCTGTTTTTATAGCAATTTCAGCTTTACCATCCCCATTGAAATCATAAACAATAAAGGAGAATACCAGATACCAGGCTCAATACCAGGGCCCATATCATAGGTCAAAGCCAGGTGCCATCATTCAGATAGGCAGATATCTTATACACGTTTTTCCGGTAGTATCTCCCGGCATACCCGGATCTACATTGGTTTCGGGTGTACGGATAATGTAATCATAAGCGCCATCGCCATTCAAATCGGCTAAAGCAATTTTACCAGCCTTCGCATTATCTTTCAGCCGGATAGAAGTATAATTAGTACATTTCCCGGCTTCAACTCTCTCTTTCGGATGCAACAGGGTGTAAGCCTCCTTTTACCACGGGTACTACCTCAATAAACCGCCTTTTCCCTGCAGGAGCAGCATTATCAATAAAGTCGCAGGTTTGCATCACAGGTTTGTTAGTGAGACGGCGTTTCGCCATTTACTTCCCGATAAACATGAAGGCGGTAGCAGGAGTATCTGTATTCAATAGCCGCCGCTAAGGTAAACCCCTTTCCTGTCGGGAAAGGAGCGACATAAAGTCCGCGATTCAAATGTTCCGTAATCATCGCTTTAGCAAAACCCTCCACCAGTGGTTTGGCTCATGCCGCGATCAAGTATCTCATACATATATTGCGTTCACGAGGATCCTGTGCATAAACAGCAACTACAGCAGACAAGAAAAATATCAAAACAAAAATATTTATTCATATAAAAAGTCCTTTTCTTCATTGGAATTACTTTCACCGGGCCCGAAAATCAATCCACTTGGCACAGGTTCCCCTCCATATCCAGTTTTTTTTATATCCAGACTTACAATATTGGCATCTTTAAAAATACGCCAGGGTATTTCTTTCCGGTCCATATCCGCAATGCGGTTGGCAGGTAAATTAGTCACTTCTACCTCCAGGATATTTTCACCGGGACAAAGATATTTACCTACCAGGCAACGATAAGGAACTGACCACAATGTGGCAACGTCCTTTCCATTAATACGAATACGAGCGCTCTCACGCACATCACCCAAATCGAGCCTCCATTCGGGGAATCGAAAGATCGTTCAGATTAAATTTGAATGAATAAGAGGCTGTTCCCATTGTATTCTTTACTTCTGCTACCGGAAGTTCAGTCCATGAACCCCAACGTTTAACCGAATCGGAGGAGCAGCCGAAACAGCCCGGAATGCTTTCTACAGCGAAAGCCCCATTTACCCGTCAAAAGTCAATCCATCGGCTTTTCTCGTAATATCCCCAGGAGCCTGTACATCGGCATTCGTAAACGTTTTCAAGCAGGATTGATTCTCGGATGCTACCTGTAAATACCTCCGTACATCCATTCTTCTGACGCAAAAGGGCCTTTCCACTCTCCGTTCACAGGATTATAGATCGGGCAGATGTAGCCTGAACTCCCAAAGGTATCCATCTTCCGTATCTTCTCCTTTCAAGGCAGAAATAAAAATAATGATGTCCATCTTCGTTTTGTACGACGGATACAACTCAAACCATAAAAGTTGTCTTCATCCTTTCGGGTTGTACACCTGTTTCGCCCAATGTGCGGTCATAATCCGTTCAAACAAAATACGCCCTTTACGCAATTTGTCTTTTTGTGCCATCAATTTCTTAAAAAAGCAGCACGACGTTCATTCAACCGGGCATATCCGGGAACATCTTCCGGATCTTGCTCCAGAAACACAATAGTAGCTCCCTCTATCTACAAACGGAATAATTTGGCAAGTACATCATCTCGGCATCGTTTCGCGCCCGGAATGAGTAACGCCCGATACGTGGTACCTCCGGAGGTAACTAATTTCCACCCATACAAGTAAGTACTGCGTATGAAGTTATCGGAAATATAATCCAAATCATAACCTGCATTATAAATACGATGAACTGCATCGATAAAAACGGGGCACGCTTTGAATTTTACATGAATATCAAACATCAAGGCAGTCCGTCCTGCTCGGGTTTCCCCATCTGCAGAAAACTCTGACATGGTTATATAATCAAAAATGCCGGAGCATCCCCGCCAGATATTATTTGTAGGACTCATATCAACGGAAGCATAGAACTTCCATCGGCCATACAGCCTCAACAGGCGAATAAGTGGTCCCATGAAAATAGGTGTGATTTACCCCGAGATAAACATCAGATCAATATCCGGCTTATTACTGAGAAAGTGACGTACGAAATGTTCCTGTCAGCCAGGTAAATGTTTCAGACGAAGTCGGTTTGCCGGCAATAGAGCGGCGAAGAAGCATATTTCAGCATCGACAAGTCTGAATCGTTAGACGTGTTTGAATCCCAGGCGTAAACCACGGATTCCAAAAATCAGAAATAAATACCGAAGCCCCTCGCATTCGGGAACATCTACAGTGGTATACAGATCTATCAGATTTCCAGGTGAGCCATGCTTGATTACGTGTTTTGGAACCGTGTAATGTGCCCATTCTGTCCATTGCCGGGTAAAGTTCTCTAAAAAGTAATTCGGCAATCGTCTCCCGGTAGTCGGGAAATCCAATCCGATATCCGTACGTTTATCCGACCAAGAATTCCGGAATGCTCTTCCAGTTTATATCCGCGCCGTGTGGCAAATTCATCAAAAAGATTTTCAGTCCAATCTGCCTTATATACTTCGTAAGAATCATTGAAGAAGTTATGCGGATAAGGTGCTCCCCTGATGCTTCAAAGGCACGTTCAAAACGATTCAGATAATTTTTCACAGCCCGGCCGGACAAATGATCCATCACGTATCCCTCTCCTCCGGGAGCAGCACGCTTCACTTTCTGGAATGTCTTTCCGCAAAAGGCAGCTATCAATTGCCAGTTTCCTTTGGGGCTTTCCATTGCAAAATACCGTCTTTCACTTTAGACGTGAGGTTTATGCATTTCCCTTTATCTGAAAAAAGCCATCAAACGGCTTAGCTTAGCATAGGCACGTTGCTTCTCGTCAGCAACTTCTATTTTTCTTTCAGTTGTTCACCACCCTGCAATGTATATTCCGATACGAAAAAGCTTGCAGCATCTTCTTTATGGCTACCTCGGACCTCCGAAAGGCCACCCGGTACCGGTATTCATATCAATCAATCTGCATACCCAGGCGATTCGCTTCACTCTCAGTATATTGCAGCATCTCCATCCAGTGAGAAGAAAGAAATGGAATATCATTTTCATCATTTCCTTTTACTCCATAGATAGGAGTTATTCCATCGTTCCCATTCCCGCTTTCGCATAAGCATTCAGATTATGAGTCAGATTTTTTTTATCTACGGCGCTTCCCATCCACCACCAACGGGCAGCAGGCTTCGATTCAGTGGTTATCTCCGGCCAGCTTATTGTTTGTGTGCCGCTGCAAAAGGGCACAATAACCAAAGCCAGTAACACTATTCTTATTTTTTATCCATCATCCTAAGTAATACATCACAATTAAATGATTATTTAGCGGGGTATTATTTATACTAATTTTAAATCAACTCATCTTTTTTTATCACCTACTCTCCCCAGTTCGATACATCCCATGATAAAGGACCCGTAGCTTTGGCATCGTTATCACGCATTTTCTCACCGATATAATATTCAAAACTACCATCCCGGTACGGATGTCCTCCCAGACCACCTACCGACAACAACGCGTCAACGTAAGTGTACCATCAGGATTCTCAATAAGCAGTTTGTCTTTCAATCCCTTAAAAGCTTTCTCCGCTACCTCTGTATTTCGCATCAATATATCCTTTATTTACCGCTTTGCATAAGCATACATACACTGTGAAGTTACAGATGCTTCCGAAAATTGCCTTCACGCTTCGGTTGATCAATCACCTGATACCATAAGCCATTTTTATCTTGGTATTTTGAAAGAGTCTCCGCTAATTCCTTTCGTCCATTTTAATCATATCAGCATACGGCCTGAATGATCTTGGGGAATATATTCCAAAGCATCTACCAAAGCCATAAACCACCAACCAATACTACGTCCCCAGAAATTAGGAGAATGGCCAGTTTCCGGATCAGCCCAGCGCTGGCTCCGGTCCTCATTCCATGCATGATAATAAAGTCCCGTCTTGGTATCGTATGTATGCTGATGGCAGAGAGTGAACTGTTTAACAGCCTCATCAATCCATTCGGACGATTAAATTCGCTCCATATCGAGCCATAAAAGGAGAAGCCATATACAATCCATCCAACCACATCTGATTGGGGTATATTTTCTTATGCCAGAAACCTCCATCTGTTGTACGAGGTTGTTTTTTAGCTGATCTATCAAATTCTCGATAGCCAATTTATATTTCTCCTTTTTGGTTTCATTGTACAAATCAAACAGAACTTTTCCGGAGTTAATATAATCCAAATTATAGGTTTCTTTCTTATATAAATGAATATCACCTTTATCGTCTACCAAAGAATCAGCCCATGCCTCTACATAATCAAAGTACCTACGGTCTCCTGTTTTCTTCCAAACTTGTAACATCGCACAACAACCTACTCCTTGCGCATAACCAAAATACAAGCGTTTTCCATGATCCAGTTGCCAAGCTTCCGGGAAACGACGAATTTCCGAATCGGCAAACAGACGATAATAAGTGTCGGGAGCAAAAGTATCTGTACGGAAAGGAACTGCCGGAAGTCCGGCTTTATTAAACAAATTCACTCTAAAGAAAGTCCCATAACCGTAGCGTACAGCCACAGGCGCAGAAACATAAGTTGAAGAAAGCGTTATCGAACTTCCATCAATTACGCCTTTCAGCCGGATAAAACCGCGCATCATTGCCGGCAAATAAAAAATCCTTTTACCGGTTCATTGCCGGGTGTCTGCAGGCCACCTTCCGCAAATTCAAAAATCTAATGTAATTTCTCCCCCATTCACTTTCATTGATTTGTAGAGAGGTCCTGAATAAACAATCTTTTTTACCATATTGCTTTACTAATGCCCAAGGCTGCCAGCCGTTCGCCCGGTGCAACTTTATTTCGTGGATGTATGTCGGTAGAATCGGCTGCATCCGTCACTACTGCCATACCAATATTTTCAAGTCCACTTAACCATGTTTTTAATTGTGCTTCACGAATACCTGCCGGTTGTTTGTAATGTGGTGCAATCTGTACAAAATAGAAAGGCATATCCGGTTGGTTCCATTCTTTCCGCCAACTATTTATCAAGTTAGTAAATACTTCTTGATATTTCTCATAGCGAACAGAGTTGGATTCTCCCTGATACCAGATATTTCCTTTGACTGTATACCCTAGTATAGGAGCAATCATACCATTCCACAAAGTAGCCGGAACCTTACACTTGTCTTTTTTCCCTACTCACCTTTTCCTTCGAATATTGTTTTAAGACATCAGCATACAGCGGATTAGTTTTCCATCACTTTCATACTTGTCCAGGATTCAGCATGTGTTCCTCCCCAAGTAGACTGAATCAATCCAACCGGTGTACTCAAATCTTTATACAATTTACGTCCAAAGACAAATCCTACAGCAGAAAAAGTCTTTCAGATTCTCCGGATTACAAACCACCCACTTTCCAACGCAATCTTCTTTTTTCATCATCAGGTGCCAGTTGATGCTCTTACATGAAACAAGCGGATTTCCGGGAAATCAGCATCTTTCATTTCTTCCGCTTCATTCAACATTCCTGTTTTCCATTTCACTTGCGGATTACGAGCTACGGAAATTCCATATTCGACTGTCCCGTACAAAGCCAGACTTCACCTATTAATATATTATTGATCCGGATCTTATTATCACCTTTCAACATTACAAATTGTCCGGAAGTAGCAGCCGGTGTTTGTATCATCAATTCCCAATGACCGTTTTCTAAAGCAGTCACCTTGTATTTTTATGATCCCATGAAGTCTTTACCAAAATCTTTTTCCCCGGGACGTGCTTTTCCCCAGAAACGTACTTTTTGCATTTTGTTGAAGTACCATATTATCTGATAATATAGAGGGAAGTTGTATATCTGCATGAATACCTATTGGAAAGAAACAGACCAATAACCACAGACAAAAAATAATTCTACAGAATTTCATTGTATTTTATAGTTTTAGATTCAATATTTTACTGAATGAGCACATGTCAAAGATACCGCATTACATGGTAGAGTTAAAGAAAAGGAATATGGAGAATTCGACTTTCTTATGTAAATTCATATGTGTACAGCCCATCACACGCCTATTTTGTACGATTTTACAGGCTATGTACGATTTTTTCCAGTCTTTCTACCATTCTTTTTTTAATTCACTTTATTTATCTCAACCTTTCTCATAACCAATGCATCAATAATATCTTCATCTATCTTCACATCTTTTTTTTTAGCCGTAATAGTCAAATTGTCAAAACAGAAATTGGATAATTTATATTGTTTTGATTTCTCTACAGCAAAAAAGGAATCACAATCAGATGAATATTACGCATTGTAATATAGCTGGAATACGAGACTGGCATATCCTTGCGATCTTTCAAATCATAAAAACTGTGTCCAAGGAGCAATAAAGATACAATTGCGGACATTTCCTTTTATGTCTTCAACGAGGATGTACTTATATTGTTGGGGAGTATCCGGACGCATTTTCAACCACAACAGGCGTTTAGCCTGATCCAGATTGCAGCGTCGAAGAATTATATTATGATTATATATTGATTCGCTACCACAAGTCAGCACTCCGTGACAGAATCCAAAAAGTACAGTCTTCAATGATAATATCACAATTGCCACCATTATCGGGATTTTGATCAGCCCATGGTCCTTTGCCGCCTTTTAATGCAATTGCGTCATCATTAACCGACATATAGCATCCCTTGACAAGTACATTTTTACATGCATCAATATCGATTGCATCCGTACTTGGAGCCTTTACGGGAAAAGAAGGTGAAAAAGATATGCAAATCCAAAAGTTTTACGCTATCACATTTATAAATGTGAGTTGTCCAAAAACGGAGAATTAACAAGTCGCACATCTGAAACTTGTACATTATTGCTATGAGATATATGAAGTAGACGAGGACGCAGTTCATCCATATTAGTACATTTAGGGATAACACTACGCCGTAACCAGAATGACTTCCAATATCGTTCACCGTTTCCATCAACTTTTCCTTTTCCGGAAAGGGTGAAACCATCTACCTTATCAACATTAATCAAAGCTGAAAAGTACTTTTAGGTTCTGTCCCTCCATCCGTGTTTCTATTACAGGAAAGTTGCTAATATCGTCACTACCTTTCAATACAGCCTTCTCTTCCAGATGCAGGTGTGTTCCCGGCTTAAAAGAAAAGCGCACCACTAAGATAAGTACCTTCAGGTATAACAATGACTCCGCCTCCATTATTGGACGCCAAATCTATAACAGCCTGAATTTTCTCTGTCTGTAACAGTGTACTATCATTCACTACTCCATAGTCGGTAATCAAGAAATTCTTTCCTAATCCATTTATATCAGTTTTTTTTCATTTTTTGTAAAACCAATCCGGTATAATTTTACCATCGGGAAATTTTTTCCTGACTAAACAGTTGCAGACTGCAACATGTTGCTACTATTAAAAATGCTGACTTTATCATTTTTCTATATCTCGTTACTTTTTTTTTTTTGCAAAAAGTACCGCATGTTTCCATTTGCCCCAAAGCAAAGGATATGGAGATATTGATTTTCTTATGGAGTTCTATGCAAAAGATTCAAATACTACTTATCTATATACAATATTCCATATTCAGACTTATTTTTGTACATACATCGAATTAAAATAAAACGCTCTCCACAGTATCAAAAAAAAAAAAAACGCATCCTCTTTATAAAAGAAGACACGCTACGAATAGAGTTAAATTTTTCTTATATCATTTATTCTGTGATGAACAATCCGGTAGAATATTATTTTGTAAACACAATCTCTCCTTTACGTCCGCCACCACGAAAAAAGATTTCATAAGTATTATTACCTGATTCTTTTTATTTCCAACAGATCCAAATCCGTATTTTTTGTTTGTTTCCCGCGTATAACTGTTTTTAATACCCCTCCTGTTTTCCGCCCAGTTGAAAGTCCTCCTTTCCAAGTGAGTATATATTGTTTTCCTTCTGTTAGATTAGTTATTGCTACTTTTTCTGTAGCCAAAGTCATGCACCAGTTATTGGGCTGTTCAAGTTCGACCGCAATATCCCAGGTGAAATGAGGAGTTCCGGTTATACCCGTTTCTTCCGTAATAACATCTTCCTTGCTACATGATGCGATAAGAATACAAAGCAACAGGAAAAGCATTGCTTTTCCTAAATATGTCCAATGGCCTGTTTAATATCGTTTTTCTATTCATATTCTCTTTATTTTATGAATCGGTTTCATAATTCTACATTTCTGCGTTACCTTATCACTTTCAATTTAGTTACGCCACCATTATCTGTTGTCGCTTTCAAATCAATTTCTCACTTTATAGGCCGATAAGTCCACTTGTCTATCAGAGAAAGAGACTGCCTTACCATTAATATAGAAGTACACAAATGCTTCTGCACCATTACCTACTATCTTTGCCACATTTCCCTCAACAAGTATTGCCGCATCTTCCAGCCAATCATAGCTAGTATCTTCACCGCCCCGGTAAGGGAAACAACCCATTCCGGCATTATATAATTTACTATTCGTCTTCAGCCGCAAAAATTCTACATAAGGAAGACTTCCGTCTGACTTACGAGGCAAGTAAGCTTGGGAAGCATCAAACTAACAAAATCATCATCCGTCACAGCCATGTCTACCGGAAGAAAAGAGTTGTTTGCTATTTCACATTCCGATTGATTAACGTCTATGATATGTTTTCCCGAAGACCTTGGTGTATGCGACAAGTTATTCTTTATAATATGACCATATCCCGGCACATCAACCGCTTCCGACGCAGTCTTCCTGTTCAACATACAGAAATTGGACGGGTTCTGATAACCCGTATTATTATACCACGCTATCCCTCCTAAATGATGATTGGCATAAAACCCCTTATTCTTATTCATATAAGCAAGGCAGTACTGAACAATGTGCATAGGAATTACACTTGGTGCTTTAGGATTATCACTCATCCCATATCCCCCGGACTTAAACCCGGTGCCGTCACCAGGCCTTTACCCCCGTCTTTCGTATATCCATTCAAGAAAGACCAACAGTTATCAATGGTAAAAACCGCCTGGCAGTTAATCAAATCAAAACCATCATCACTGTTATACCACGCACGACACCCCGGAATACATTGCCCGTATATTGGGGAGAAGTGAGATGTCCACCGAATCCATCTACATTTCCACCTTTACCGCCATCGGATACAGGATCATAATTATTATAGGCATCGCAATTCAGCACCAGATTGTTCTTACCCGTCACTATATAGAAACCGATCGCCATACCGTCATGCATCGACAGATGTTCGTAGATATTATCACTTCCCCCTTCATTGCGGAAACATTCCGGACTGGGTATGTCCCACAATAGTTACTTGTGTTCCCACCACCTCTATATTTCTGAAATGCAAATAAGAGCCACTTACATAAAACACAATAACACGTTCATTTTCCGGCTTTACCGCCGAAAGGTCAAAAACTGGACGCTCATTTTTATAACCGGAGTAACAAATTCGTTTGTCCGGTCCAGTTCCACTCTTTGACATTTTAAATACCCGGCTCCAAGTAGTACTTCCCGCAGTATAATGTTCCATTATCTCTGCTTCCGTCACTGATATGTACCTTGCCGGATATATACAGTATCTCCTGCCATCACTTTTGATTTGCTTTGTCCAACGTGGCAAAAGGCTTATCAATCGTCCCACTGTTTGAATCGCTTCCATTAGTAGCCACAAAATAATTCGTAGCCGAAAGAGAAAAGAGGAAACATCCTATAAAAAAAAAGAAGAAGGCTAATGCGTTTCATGGTATGTCAAAGTATTATGTAGCAGCAAAGCTACTGTTTTTTTTTATACCATAAGAGCCTGTAATATCGTACGCAAAGAATAGAATTTTGTGATAATAACGTCTATATCATTTACTTTTCATAACATATCCAAGATAAAACATAATTTATCTTGAACAAAAAAAAAGAAAAAAGATGACTCTTCTTTCATAATCTTCGTCAACGTTCTTAATAAACTATTGAAGAGTTTATTATAAACGGTATCCAAGTTTATTATAAACGATGAATCTCCGAATTAAGGATATAACCGTGATTTTTCGCAACAAAAAAGGCTGCAAATCCCATAAAGATTCGCAGCCTTTAGCTCATACAAAAACTCTCACAAAGGCTTAACTACTGTAAGGACTCCCCTGATATATTGTCATCATATTGTACTAGTTTCTTTTTTCATTCTTTTTAATCAAACCTTTTATCCATTGATATTCACACCTACAAATATACAACATAAAAAAAAAGGCTTTGTCAAGAGCTTCCTGCCTGTAAGGAGAATTATTTGTAATTAATCTCAATCTTACTATCTATATTATCCGTTTGCCGCAATCGGCTTTTTATCTTTACCGTCAAATGAATATCCTGTAACTGGAAATTTCTTTCCATAAGTTATCTTTCCGACAGATTCCACCTCCGCATTAATGTTAGACAGATAAAAATTCTCGATGCGATGACTTGCGTTCCATCCCGAAGCGGAAATAAAACGTTTTGCTCCGTCTGCTTTTACGTGAGAGAAATACACATTACGAAAAATGAGGGTACCCTTTTCCTTCGGCTCTACCGGAGTCAGCATAGTAGTCCAGTGTTCAGGAACATCTTTTCCTTCATATTCTTTCGGCAAGGCAGAATAACTATATTTCGATTCCAGTTCAAATCGACAGACAGGATATGAGTCACACCATCAGCCTCAACACGCGTCATATAGATATTCTCGACCGTTCCGCCACGGTTCATGGATGATTTCAGACGCAATGTCGTTCCTGTGCCATACGCTATCAGATCATGAGCCAGTACATTGCGGATAGAACCGGAAGTCTCACTTCCGCAAGTCAGTAAGCCCGCACCTTTACGGGCGATACAGTTACGAACCACCACATTCTCCTGTCGGACGATTCACACGCAGTCCATCCGCATCACGCCCTGCCTTTAATACAAATATTATCATCGTTGCAATCCACATCACAGTTTTTCTACCAGAATATTGGTGGATGAATCAATATCAATACCATCCGTACTTGGTCCGTGACCTCCTACATTATTATTAATAGTAAGTCCGCTCACCGAACAATGATCCGAATACAAAATCTGACAAGCCCAGAATCCCGTACGCACCAACGTAAAGTCTTTCAACGTGATATGCTTGCTGTTAGAAACCAGTACTCCCCTCACCCGCTTGCAATCATAATCCACAATCCAACGCAGATTCTTCTTCTCATATTCCTCCCGCATCGCCCAATATTTATCCCAGAATACTTTTCCGCGGCAATCGATAAAACCTTCCCCCGTAAGAGCGGCATTTTCCGCATCCAATATATTGATAACTACCGAAATACCATGTCATTTCGATACCGGCAATGCGGGAAGGAAATTCCGGATAGTCCTGAATATTATCACTCGCAAGCAAGGTAGTACCTTTACTAAGATGCAGATTCACACCACTCTTGATAAACAAAGCACCTATTTTATAATACCCCGGGGCAACAACTACCGTACCTCCTCCCTGTTGGTGACAAGCATCAATAGCGACCTGGATAGCAGGAGTACTGAATACGGAAGTGTCATTCCGCAACCCGAACTTTCCGGCATCCCATTCTGTGTTTTCCGGAGTCCTCTGCCGCCCCCACCTGATCCCCACGACAAATCCGGCTCTGCAGATACACTTCCCCAATCATAAGCAGGAATCGTCTTTTCGGAGTTGTAAAACCAATCAATGTCAATAGTACAATAGATAAAAAGATACTTCATAATTACTTCTTTTTAGTTCACGTTGCAAAATTATCGCATATCATCAAAGAGGTAATGGACAGATGTACGCAAAAAGATAGAAGATTATATCATACTGACAATTAACTTGAAAGGGTGCACAATTGTATATAGTCTTTGTACATTTCTCCATTTCATACATCACAAAAAGGGAGTAATTTTGCGAGTGAATAAATACAATAAGGTCCAAACCGATAAAACAAATATGAGAAGAATTGCAATTTATCTATTGTGCATATTCATGTTACTGCCTGTTGTAACAATGACAGCACAACCTGGTTATAACTACTCAAAGTTACAACGGGAGAAACTAAACCGCGGCGTAGTTGCCATTCGCGAAAACCCTTCAGAAGTAATCGTTTTTTCGTGGAGGTATCTTTCTTCCGATCCGATACAAAACCGGTTTCAACGTATACAGAGACGGGGAAGAAATTGACAGACACTCCCATCACTGTCAGCACCCTGTTCCGTGATAAGAATAACAGTCAGAAAACGGCTGTTTACGAAGTGCGTCCCTGTTCTAAAAGGAAAGGAGACGCATCACATTGACGGTACATACACATTCCCGGAAAACGCGCCTCTCGGCTATCTGGAAATTCCTGCTGCAAAAAACCGGCAGACGGAATAACCCGGCAGGCGATACCTACACGTACAGTCCCAATGATGCTTCCATCGGTGACGTAGACGGTGACGGCGAATACGAAATTATCCTCAAATGGGATCCCAGCAATTCACACGACAATGCACACGAAGGTTATACAGGCGAAGTATACATCGATTGTTACCGAATGAACGGAGAACAACTATGGCGTATCAACTTGGGTAAAAACATACGTGCAGGAGCCTCATTATACTCAATTCATGGTGTACGATCTGGATGGTGACGGCAAAGCGGAAGTAGTGATGCGGACTGCCGACGGAACAGTGGACGGAAAAAGGAAAAGTAATTGGAAATGCTGATGCAGACTATCGCGAAGCCGGTACTTTTGACCCAAGCAGGAATCAAATGATGAAGCAAGGACGTATTCTGAAAGGCAAAGAATACCTGACTGTTTTTTCAGGAGACACCGGTGAAGCCTTACATACCATCGACTATATCCCTGCCCGCGGCAACGTGGCTGATTGGGAGACGCAAAAGGTAACCGAAGCGACCGCTTCCCTGGCTTGTGTAGCCTATCTTGACGGAGTACACCCAAGTGTTGTCATGTGCCGAGGCTACTACACACGCACCGTTCTGGCAAAATTTCGACTGGAATGGGAAAGAACTGAAGAACCGTTGGGTATTCGACAGCAACCATCCCGGATGTGAGCAGTACGCGGACAAAACCCACAATCTGCGTGTAGGCGTGTGGACGGTGACGGATGCGACGAAATCATTTACGGTTCCTGTGCTATCGACCACAACGGCAAAAGGACTTTATTCTACCCGAATGGGACATGGAGACGCCATCCACCTGACACATTTCGACCCTTCCCGTAAAGGTCTGCAAGTATGGGACTGCCACGAAAACAAACGTGATGGAAGTACGTACAGAGATGCCGCCACCGGAGAAGTGTTATTACAGATAAAAAGCAATACCGATGTAGGACGTTGCATGCCGCCGACATTGACCCGACTCATCCGGGTGTGGAAATGTGGTCAGGAGATTCACAGGGAATTCGAAACGTAAAAAGGAGAAATCATAGCCCCTAAAATGAGAAATATGCCAACCAATATGGCTGTCTGGTGGGATGGAGACCTATTATGCGAACTATTGGATAGAAACATGATTATTAAATACGACTGGGAAAACAAAAAGTTTGTTCCGCTTGTCAAATTCACAGGAACTCTTTTCAACAATGGAACGAAATCGAATCCTTGTCTACAAGGTGACATTATAGGCGACTGGCGGGAAGAAGTACTCGTACGCTCCGAGGACAACGCTTCTCTCCGGCTCTACGTATCGACTATCCCGACCGAATACAGATTCCACACCTTCCTTGAAGAACCGATATACAGAATCAGTATCGCTACCCAAAATGTAGGCTATAACCAGCCAACACAACCGGGATTCTATTTCGGTCCGGATCTTACTAAGAAGAAAGGGACTTTCAGAGGATATCAGTTCAAGTAAGTGTTGTACTAAAAGTATCAGCGCCAACCATAAATACACATCTCTTGCCCTTGGTATTTTACTATACGAAGGGCAGATTTGTTTAAAATCCAAAGAAATAACTATCTTTGCCTGCATATAACACATATAAATCCACTATGAAGAAGAATACATTCCTTATATTATCGCTTTTTATTGCTTTATCTCTATCCACTGTCCGCCTCCGTTGAGATTCGCTCCCAATAAACTGACTACCGGAGATGGATTAGCAAATAATTCGACCCGCTATACAGGGCAGACGCATTATATTTTTTACTATATTCTCGTTTGTAATTTCCTTACTATATTATTGGTTATTAACATATTATCATTTGCTAATGTCGATTATTTTCCTTATCTTTATAAGATATATTAAAAACATAAACTAACATGAAAATTGGCATAATTGACCTTTGTAAACAAATAGAAGATCCTAGGATGAACCGCAAAAAAGTACATAAAATGGAAACTATTATCTATATATCCATTGCTGCTGTAATCTGTGGCGCTCAATCCTGGAATGAGATTGAGGAATTTGGCAATGC
>VOFJ01002563.1_pt1 | contig 17806 bp, 37 predicted proteins | sample 5384081 | NCBI WGS metagenome assembly VOFJ01 (sample SAMN12384729, study PRJNA508395) | human gut metagenome | isolation source: healthy gut I | host: Homo sapiens
AGGTAGTGTAAAGTTCCAACCTGACGTACCTGATGTCAAAAGCACGGTCAGATAAGCTGCCCGGTCAGCAGACACCGCAGGGCTGGAATGGGAACATTTTCAGCATGATACAAAATCTTTCCGATTCGGTCATTGTACCGATTGCCGGTATGATTATTACCTTTGTGCTTTGTTATGAGCTGATTTCCATGTTAACAGAAAAGAACAATATGCATGACATTGATACATGGATGTTCTTTAAATATTTTTTTCAAGATGTGGGTGGCAGTCTGGATCGTCAGCCATACATTTACGATTACCATGGCGGTATTTGATGTCGGGCAGAACGTAGTGAGCCGGGCAGCTGGGGTTATCAGTTCTGATACAGCGATCAATATAGATACGATGATCTCCACGATGGAGACAGCGATGGAATCTATGGAGATTGGTGAACTTGTCATACTGGCACTAGAAACGATGCTTGTGAGCCTGTGTATGAAGGTTATCTCAGTCTTTATTAACAGTGATTTTGTATGGGCGTATGATTGAAATCTATCTCTATTCGTCCGTTGGAGCTATTCCATTTGCAACCATGTCCAACCGGGAATGGGGGCAGATCGGGAACAACTATCTTCGTGGATTGTTTGCACTGGCATTCCAGGGATTTTTTATGATGGTCTGCGTGGGAATTTACGCAGTCTTAGTAGCGAATATCCAGATGTCCGATAACATACATTCTGCATTGTTCGGCGTGATGGCATACACGGTGATCCTGTGTTTCAGTCTGATGAAAACAGGAAACTTCGCTCGCAGTATCTTTAACGCCCACTAAGAAAGGGGAATTGGCAATGGCATTTGTATCAGTACCTAAAGACTTAACCAAGGTCAAAAATAAGATCATCTTCAACCTGACCAAACGACAGCTGATCTGTTTTGGGATTGCGGCGGCAGTGGGAGTACCATTTTATTTCCTTACCAGAGGGATCATCGGTTCCAGTAATGCAGCGACAGGGATGTGCCTCCTTTTTGATGCTTCCGGCATTTTTATTTGCCATGTATGAAAAGGATGGACTTCCGTTAGAAAAGGTTTTGAAAAATATGATCACCGTGAAATTTATCCGTCCTCCGGTACGGAAGTATCAGATGGAAAATCTGTATGAGAAGAAATTTATCATGGTCAGAAAAAAAGAAGGGAGGACAGAAGAGTGTTAAAAAAAAAAAACGATAGACAGCCACCGCAGAGATTGGAAGAAGAACGTTATCCAAATGATTACTGGCTGGATGAAGAGGATGGTGGAGAAGATATTCCAGAACCGGCGGACAGCAGTAAGCCGGTAAGCGGCAGACTGCACAGTGAGCCAATGGTAACAGGCTATGAAGCATTGGAAAGACAGAGAGGGGTACGCCGACCAAACAGAAAGCTGACCCGCAGGGGAAAAGAAGGCTTTGGAAAAGGGCACAGAAATATGAAGCGAAACTTCATAAAGAGCATGAAAAAGCAGATAAGAAAAATGCGAAAAAAAGAAGCGAAGCTGGAAGCTTGCGGAAAAAAGCAGAGAAACAGGCAATGCGTGAAGCAAAGAAAAGTGCAAAGAAAAAAAGAGCAGTTCAGCTACAGCACCGCCGAGACAGCAGACAGAAGGGAAGAAGGTTTCGGGAGGAAAAGGTAGTACCACAGAAAAGAAAGTGGCAAATGCTGCCAAAGATAAACGGATTACAGCACAGCAGTCCATTCCTTATCATGAGATGGGGAGAGATGGTATCTGCAGGGTGCAGGATAAATTTTATTCCAAGACCATCCGTTTTTATGACATCAACTACCAGTTAGCTCAGAATGAGGATAAAAAATGCGATCTTTGAAAACTGGTGTGACTTCTTAAATTATTTTGACAGCACGATTCATTTTCAGCTTTCCTTTATCAATCAGCACAGCAACATGGCGGAGTATGAAAAGGTTATCCATATCAATCCGCAGGAGGATGAGTTTGATGATCTGCGTATGGAGTTTGCACAGATGCTTAATAATCAGCTGGCGAAAGGAAATAATGGTCTGATGCGTACCAAGTATATTACGTTTGGTATTGAAGCAGAGAATATCCGGGAAGCACGACCGAAGCTGGAACGTATCGAGTCGGATATTATGAATAACTTCAAGATCCTTGGTGTAACAGCGTATCCGTTGAATGGAGCCGAAAGGCTGCAGATCATGTACGAGACATTCAATCAGGATAGTAAAGTCCCTTTCCATTTTTCTTATGATGAGGTGCTTCGGACAGGTCTTAGCACAAAGGATTATATCGCACCGACCAGCTTCGTATTTAAGAATGGAAAAGACTTTCAGATGGGTGGAACGATAGGAGCCGTTTCTTATCTTCAGATTCTTGCACCAGAGCTTACGGACAAGATGCTGGCAGAGTTTTTGGAGATGGACAGCAACCTGATGGTGAATTTCCATATCCAGTCCATCGACCAGATGAAAGCGATCAAGCTGGTAAAGAGCAAGGTGACCGATATTAACCGGATGAAGATTGAGGAGCAGAAAAAGGCAGTTCGTGCCGGATATGACATGGATATTATCCCGTCTGATTTGAATACTTACGGAGGGGAAGCAAAGAGGCTTCTGGAAGATTTGCAATCCAGGAATGAGAGGATGTTCCTTGTAACGGCACTGTTTTTAAATACGGCAGAGACAAAGCAGGAGCTTGAAAATGTGGTATTTCAGACCGCAGGTATTGCACAGAAATATAATTGTGCATTAAAGAGGCTTGATTATCAGCAGGAACCGGGACTTATGAGCTGCCTGCCGCTTGCTATGAATCTTGTGCCGATCAAAAAAGGGAACTTACCACAACATCTACGGCAATTCTTTGTTCCATTTACCACACAGGAATTGTTTATGGGCGGGGAATCCATTTACTATGGTTTAAATGCCCTGTCCAATAATCTGATCATGGCAGACAGAAAGAAACTGAAAAACCCGAATGGTTTGATTTTGGGTACACCGGATGCCGGTAAGTCATTTTGCGGCAAAGCGTGAGATCACCAACGCATTTATCGTGACAAAAGATGACATTATCGTGTGCGATCCAGAAGGAGAGTATTATCCGTTGTTCCGGGCATTTCATGGACAGGTTATCCGCATTTCACCGACCAGCCATGATTATATCAATCCGATGGACATCAATCTGGATTACGCAGATGATGATGACCCACTTTCCTTAAAGTCTGACTTTATCCTGTCTCTTTGTGAGCTGGTAGTTGGTGGGAAGAATGGATTGGAGCCGGTAGAAAAAACAGTTATTGACCGTTGTGTACGTCTGGTGTATCAGGACTTTCTTTCTGACCCAGTACCGGAAAAGATGCCGATCTTAGAGGATTTATATAATCTTCTCCGTGAGCAGAAGGAGCAGGAGGCACAGCGTCTTGCGACTGCATTGGAAATCTACGTTAACGGTTCTCTGAAAGTATTCAACCATAGAACCAACGTGGAACTGAGTAACCGTATCGTATGTTTCGACATCAAAAACTTAGGAAAACAGCTGAAAAAACTGGGGATGCTGATCGTACAGGATCAGGTATGGAACAGAGTAACGATTAACCGTTCAGCGAATAAGAGTACCAGATATTATATTGATGAGTTTCATCTGCTTTTAAAAAGAAGAGCAGACAGCTTCGTACAGCGTGGAGATATGGAAGCGATTCCGTAAGTGGGGCGGTATTCCGACTGGTATCACACAGAATGTAAAAAGACCTGCTTGCCAGCCGTGAGATAGAAAATATCTTTTGAAAATTCTGACTTTATCCTGATGTTAAACCAGGCATCCAGTGACAGGCAGATTCTTGCCAAACAGCTTAACATCTCTCCGCATCAGCTTTCCTATGTGACAAACAGTGGAGAAGGTGAGGGACTGGTCTTTTTATGGCAGTACCATTATCCCGTTTAAGGATAAATTTGATAATTCTCTGATGCTGTATGCGTTGATGACTTCTAAGCCAGATGAGGTAGAGAAGCGTAAAAAACTTTGGTATCGGAGAAAGAGATGATTAAAAAAATATAAAAAACAAAATAGAACAAAAGCAGGGGATGAGCCGGAAAGGATTTCCGGCCTTTTTTCTGCCCAAAAATGAAATGGAGGATTACTACATGAGAGATTATACGAATTTTGAGAGATGCAATGGAGAACCTTGCTGTGTATTTGCAGAGAGGATCTGTGCAGACAATTATAAAGAACTTTTAGAAAAAAAAGGAAAGGACAGTAACGGGGAGGAGGTGTTTGGCGAGATGTTAGATGATCTGCTGTATTTAGCGGAACTGATTGACTTTATGGGGATTACTTCCTGTCTGGCTGCAAGAGGAACATTGAGTGAAAGGCTTACAGATAAGCTGACAGATTCCATTGCAGGACTGGCAGATGAGGTACTGGAAAAATGGGAGAACTATCAGGATAAAAGCAGAATAACAGGTAAACAGTAAAGGGGATGGTGAGATTTGCAGGAGCATGAGTATAAGGCGAGAGATAAAACCGTCCAGAAGATGAGCCGTGATGGTCTTAGAGAAGAGAATCTTCGGAATAAAGAAGAAAAAAGGATCACTGGACGGGACATGGATACAGAGGTTTCCCGTAGTGAAAAAAAAGGATGAACTGGATTTCAGTAAGAGAAGGCGTGAGCATAGCAATGAAAAAAAGGGAAACAGAACATCCGGAGCGAAGTTCCAAAAAAACCAGATATAGTAGAGAATCTGTACTGGATGAGGAGTCAGAACAAGATATAGATGGAGAACTGGATGGGGAACAAGTAGCCGATGAAAGCACAGCTGCAATGAAATCCGCATTTCGCAGTGAGAGCATCCGTGGACAGCCAAGGGGAGAACGGGCTTATCTGGAAACGGTTGCAGACAGCCGGGATCTCCGTAAGAAAAAAGATGGTCAGAGATTATGCGTCAAAAGAAAGACGGAAGGAAAAGGAGGCTTCCGAAGAAAGCAAGACGGCAAAGAGAGAAGCTGCCCGGTACAGGGAAACTTCTTCAGAAGTGGCAGAAGAGTCTCTGGATGGATTTTCGGAGGAAATTAAAGGCAAAGCGAAGCGGGAACGTGTGCTGAAAGAACAGCGGAAAAAAGTTCCAGATTATCGTTTGGCGATGAAAGTGATGGCATGGTACATGGAGCCGGTATCGGTATCCGAAGTTCTGCATCTGCCGTGAAAGATGCTGCGGCTACGGCGGCTCATTGGAAAACCCATGAGGCAGAAGATGATAATGCTGCGGTAGAAGGGGCACACCGGGCAGAGCTTGCAGGAGAAAGCCTTGCAAGAAAATCCATTTATACAAAGGGAACGCTTAAAGCAAAGGAGGGAACAGTCAAAAAGACTGAAAGAAAGCGTTCTTGATGAAGCAGAAAAAGCAGGTTGATGTTTGAATCTGTTTATGGAAATGAACAAAAAAGATGGTGAAGAAGGAAGCGGAGCAGAAAAGAAAATCTGCATTGCAAAAAAGCTGTTCCAGAAGAAACGTTATCAGAAACAGTTATCAGGCAGCAAAGCAGAGCAAAAAGGCAAAGGATGCGGCGATTACTTCAGCACAGAAATTTACAGAGAAAGCAAAAGATGCAGTCAAAATGATTGCGGCACAAAACCATGGGATTTTTGCTACAGTTGCTATCTTTGGATTAATCTTTGTATTGATTGCAGCAAGTTTTACCAGCTGCAGTGCATCCCTGCAGGGAGCTTCGTCTGCCATTATTTCCACCAGCTATTCCAGTACGGATGAAGATATTTATGCCGCTGAAAATGCATACCGGGCATTAGAAGAAGCCTTAAATACGCAGATCAATCAGATGGAATCCACGCATCCGGATTACGATGAATACCGGTACCAGATTGATGAGATCGGACATAATCCATATCAGCTGATCTCTTATCTGACAGTTAAATACGGTGGTTTTACTTATGATGAAGTAGCAGAGGAGATAGAGTCAATTTTTCGTCAGCAGTATGGGATTACGACAGATTCTACCAGAGAGACAGTTACCGAAACAAAGACAGTCCGGGTAGGAGAATCACTGGGACAGGTTGTCACCAGTGGGTATTGTAACTGCTCCATCTGCTGTGGGCAGTGGAGTGGGAGGACCGACAGCCAGCGGTGCGATGCCGACAGCTAATCATACGATTGCAGTAGATGCTTCCAATCCTATTTGTGCCAATGGGAACCCATGTCATTATGAATGGTGTGGAATATGTAGTAGAAGATACCGGAGCTTTTGCAAGATATGGTGTTCAGTTTGATGTTTATTATGATGATCATGCTTCTGCATCAGCACATGGGCATCAGACCTGGGAAGCGTACATAGCAGACAGCAACGGAAGTCAGGAAGTGCAGGTTACGACAACGAAAGAAGTAAACCGTCTGGATGTGACGATGACAAACCGCAATCTGGATACCGTATTGAGAAGCCGCATGACGGAAGAAGAACAGGAAAGATACGATGCATATAACCGATATTATGGAAATCGTGATTACCTGTTTGACTTTAAATAGCATACCCACCGGAAGTGGTGGATTTGGTTACGACATACCGGCAGATGCTTTATCTGATCCACAGTTTGCAAAAATGATACAGGAAGCAGAAAAATATCTGGGAGTTCCATACGTATGGGGTGGTTATTCCCCAAGTGGATTTGATTGTTCCGGATTTGTAAGCTGGGTTATCAATAATTGTGGAAATGGATGGAATGTCGGAAGATGTACTGCCGATGAGCTGCGGTCACACTGTTCGCAGGTATCACCATCGGAGGCAAAACCGGGAGATCTGATCTTCTTCCAGGGAACCTATAACACAAGTGGAGCGAGTCATGTTGGAATCTATGTCGGCAATAACATGATGATTCATTGTGGTAAGCCGGTGCAATATACAAGTATCGCAAGTGCCTACTGGCAGGAACATTTTATGGCATTTGGTCGTCTGCATTAGAGGAGGTGACAGGCAGATGAACATGAAATTGAAAAAAAGATTCTGGATGATATTCAGGAAGACAGAGGATAAGATTGCAGAGCTTCAGGAACATCTGAAACGGCAGAATACTTTAAAACAACAGATGGAAGATGTGGAGATTATCAAATCTTTCCGTTCTATGAAACTGGACAGCCGGGAGTTACTGGTACTGCTTGACGGGATTCAGAAAGGAACCGTTACGATTCAGATGAATGAGGACGGCGGTATCACAGTGGAAGATACCAAGGAGACACCCCCAAAAAGAAAGCGATAACAGACCACCTGTGGGGCAGGTGGCAGAAAGAGAGGTTTTAGACGATGAGGAATAAAGTGGTAAAGAAACTTCTGATGATTGCTATGGCGGTAACAATGATTTCGGGAACATCCCTTGTTACTGTTTATGCAAATGCAAATCCACCGGCAGAAGAGACAACGACAGCGGTGGTGGAAGAGACAACAACAGAAAAGAGTAAAGATACGGAGAAAGCAGAGGATACGGGAAGAGTTACCGGAGAAAGTAATAATTCTGCTTTTTCTACACCGGGAAATGCCCAGCTTGTAGATGATAAGGAAAATGATGATACAAAACAGTTCCTTACTATCCAGACGAAAAAGGGGGAATACTTTTTACATGGTCATTGACCGTTCCAGTAATACAGAGAATGTGTATATGATGTCTCTGGTCGATGAGAATGATCTGGCAGAATTTCTGGATGAAACAGAAAAAAGACAAAGGAAACTGAAGAATCAACCGTAGTGATCCCGGAAACCACACCGGAGACTACACCAGCAGCAGAGGAGGAAACCGAAGTGAAGAAAAGAAGAGAAAAGCGGAATGAATGTGAAAGGTCTTGTAGCTATCGTAGTTGCAGCAATCTTAGGCTTTGCAGGAATCGCAGTCTATAAGAAACATGGACGCAGTAAGGATGAAGATTATGTAAGTGAACAGCTTGAATTTTCAGACGGTCCGTATGTAAATGAAGAGGACGATGAAAAAGAAGAATAAGCGTTTTTAAGAGATGGAAACAGTAATTAAGGACAGGGGCAGCCAGAAATCTTGGCTGCCTTTTTTGGTAGAAAGGAAAGGATTATGTCCTAAATTTTTAGTGATCGCAGAGAAGCCAAGTGTAGCACACAAAGTTATGCGAAAAATCTGTCCGCTTATAAGCGGGAGGACGGTTATCTGGAGGGAGAAAGCTGTATTGTCAGCTGGTGCTTAGGACATCTGGCAGAATACGCACAGCCAGAGGAATATGACCCGAAATATGAAAAATGGCAGTTCGATGATCTGCCAATCCTTCCAGAAGCATGGAAGTTGAAAGTTTCAAGGATAAAAAGAAGCAGTTTGATGTCTTAAAAGGTCTGATGAACCGAAGCGATGTGGAATATCTGGTCAATGGCTGTGATGCAGGAAGAGAAGGAGAACTGATCTTTCAAAGGGTGTATGTGCTTGCCGGATGCAGGAAACCAGTGAAACGTCTGTGGATCAGCTCGATGGAAGATGCCGCCATTCAGAAAGGTTTCCAGACAATGAAAAGTGAGGAAGAATATAAGAATCTCTGTATGGCTGCGGTGTGCAGGGCACAGGCTGACTGGCTGATTGGAATGAATGGAACCAGAGCATACACCACGAGATATTTTAAACGATTGGTTGTGGGCAGGGTACAGACCCCAACCCTTGCCATGCTTGCAGAACGGCAGGAGAGGATCGAGCATTTTCAAAAAAAGAAGCGTTTTTATAAGGTAGCACTGACAGACGGAAAACTTACAGTAGTTTCCGAGAACATTGCAAATGAAGAAGCTGCGGATCTGCTTGCAGCGTTATGTAATGGTTCGACCGCTGTGGTCACACAGATGAAGAAAGAACGTAAGAAATCATTTCCACCGAAACTTTATGATCTGACAAGCCTGCAGAGAGAAGCCAACCGTTACTTTGGATATACAGCAGAAACACACACTGGATATGTTACAGGAATTATATGAAGAAAAGCTGATTACTTATCCAAGAACAGACAGCCAGTTTGTAACGGAGGATATGAAAGATTCGGTAGAGGAACTGGTAGAAAAAATGCCAGTATTACTTTCGTTTGTAGATTATGAACAGTTGGGGCATGGCATAAAAAAAGGGTAATCAACAATGCAAAGGTATCTGATCACCATGCGATTCTTCCGACAAAAGAAGCCGTGGAGAAAGGAATTGCTGATTTACCGGCAGATAAAAAGAATCTGATGATGCTGATCTGTCAGCAGCTAGTACAGGCAACTGGAGAAGAATATCTGTATGAGCAGACAGATATTACGGTAAAGTGCCAGGAACATGATTTTAAAGCCAGAGGGAAGATTCCAGTACAGATGGGATTTAAGGAAGTAGAAAAGGCATTTAAACAGCTGTGTGTCAAAGCGGAACCAGTGGAGGAAAAGGAAAAAGAGACTTCGATTCCTGCTGGGTATGAAGAAGGAATGAGGCTTTTTCCAGTAAAAGCAGAGAAAACCACACATTATACCTCTCCGCCGAAACCATTCAATGAAGATAAACGCTCCTTGCTGCAATGGAAACAGCCGGTAATAAGGAGTTTGATTCTGAAACAGAAAAGAAAGGGCTGGGGACTCCGGCAACAAGGGCAAGTACCATTGAAAAATTGGTTTCTTCCGGTTATGCACAGAGAAAGGGTAAGCAGATATTACCAAGTATCGAGGGAAAGGAATTGGTAAAAGTCATGCCAGAGTATCTGAAATCAGCAGTAATGACAGCGGAATGGGAGAACCAGCTGTTGATGATGGAAAAGGGACAGATTACAGATACTCAGTTTATGGGAGAGATTACTTCTCTTGTCCGTAAGATTTTAGAGGTATGCAGGGAGATACCGGAAGAGGAACGCAGGAGATTCCAGACTGCAAGGGAAGTGATTGGCAAATGTCCGGTCTGTGGCTGTGATGTTTTCGAGGGGAAACAGAATTTTTACTGCTCAAACCGTCAGTGTGATTTTGCTCTTTGGAAAGAAAAACCGTTTCTTAGGAAGCATGGAGAAAAAATCTGGATAAAAAGATGGCAAGAGAACTTCTTGATAAGGCTTGTACCCATGTAAAAGGTCTGTATTCTAAAAAAGAAAGATATGAAATTTGATGAAGATCTGTTACTCACACTGGAGGATGGCAAGCCGAGATTTCATCTGGAATTCCCAAAGAAGAAAAAAAGAAATAAGACAAGGAGGTAAAGCGATATGTCTAAATTACAGGACATCCGGGATCTGGCACAGGAACATGCGGTATCAGTGAGTGGTTCCCCCAGAGACTGGATGGATTATATGGACACAGCATCAAGGTTATATCGGTATTCTTTTTTCAGACCAGCTTCTGATCCATGCACAGCGTCCAGACGCAACAGCCTGTGCATCACTGGAACTATGGAATGAAAAGATGTTACGCTGGGTAAATCGTGGTGCAAGAGGAATTGCCCTGTTTGATGAAACCTGGCAGAATACCAAACTTCGTTATGTGTTTGATATTTCGGATACCCATATGGTAGCCGGAGGCAGAAGCCCGTATCTTTGGAAGATGCAGGAACACCAGAGAGAAGAGATCCTCACCCATCTGGCAGAAGTCTATGCTCTGGAAGAAAAGGATGCGGCAACTTTGCAGGACGCATTGATGGCGGTCGCAAGGGAAATGGTCAATGACAATCTGGAGGAATACCTGGATGGATTGGAATATGCTGTAGAAGGTACTTATCTGGAAGATCTGGATGAGGTGACGATTCGCAGTGATTTCCGTCAGCTGGCAACAGACAGTGTTTACTATCTGCTTTCCAGGCGATGTGGGATTGAGCCAATGGAACTTCTGGAAGAAGAGGACTTCATGCATATCACAGATTATAACCATCTGTCAGTTCTTGCCTTCCTTGGAAATGCGGCAAGCCAGCTCAGTGAGAGTATTCTGATTGATATTGGAAAGACCGTACATAAAATTTCTCTGGAAGAAGCGAGAAAAGAGGTTGAAAATTCCAATGAAAGGAATTATAATAACTTTACAACGTTAATTCGTGAAACCAAATATCAGGATGCAGAAACGAAAAAAAGAAGAAAATATTGAAAATGGAGGAGGAACCGATTATGGAATTGACATATCATCGCAAGGGAGATTACCTGTTTCGAATCTGACCGTAGAGGAGGAAGAAGTGACGATAGGGAAATATGGAATGCTGCGGAGGACATTTCTGAAAGAGTACAAGAACAGCCTGTACCAGAGCCTGTTGCTGACCGGGAAATTGAACAGCCATCTGGAGGAGATCGAGAAAGCGGCACAGGAGAGAATGGACAGCCAGATGGAGAAATTACTGGAGAAGAATCCGGCACCGGACAAGGAAGCAGATCCGATGGCGTGGACAGCACATATGAACAGTCTGACGGCAACAGCGGAAGAGAGCATCTTGACGGAATTGGTATACAGTTAATTGAAGATACAAGTGAAGATCAGTTAAGTAAAGCAGAGGAAGAGATCGCCTCTGCTTTATCTTTGCCCGAATATCCAACTGCAGATGAACAAAGGCGGAACATCGAAAAAGGGCAGCTGCCCTTTATGCAGGAGAAATCCCGATTCCAGAGGAAGTTGTTGATGAGATCTTACGGACAGGAGGAAACCGGAAAGCCAGCCAGCTCCGGATCATCTATAATTTCATGAGTGAACAGACACCGGAGGAATATACGGAGTTTGTAAAGCGTGAATACCGTAAAGGTGGAAAAGGCTTTCAGATTGATGGAAAGGAATATTCAGTCTGGTTTGATGAAACCGGGATGCAGATCGCAGTGGGGCATACGGTTACAGACCATATCTTAGATAAGGCGTTTTTATCTTGGGAAGATGTGAGTGGACGTATCCATCAGCTTTTGAAACAGGGTGAATATGCACCGCAGTCTGTATTGGATGCGGCAAGAAGTAATGCAGTAAAAGAACACGCCCAGGCTCTTGCCTATATGAAAGGGGATATTGCAGAAGGAGTAGCCGATATTGTTTTTGACGAAGAGGACTTACACCACATCTTCGCAGTATCTATCCGGAGATCACAGATTATCTGGAAGAAAAATTGGAAGATTCCCAGTGGCTTTCGGAACTAACTGAAAGACTGGATGCACTGGCAGAAGCCTATGCGGAAAATCATTCCATTATGCGTTTCCATCATTATAATCCTGTAAATATCTCAAAGCAGTTTCAGAAGTTTGCGGATGAGATCATCCCTTATCAGGCAAGGGATGGGTTTGCCTGAAAAAAGAACATCCGATGTTCATTACACAGGATGAGATTGATGCTTATCTTGCAGGAGGTGGAGCGTATTCACAGGGCAGGCTTAGGACGTATTCTTTTTATCTGCTGCATGAGGATGAAAGAGCGAGGACAGGTTTTATCAAGGAACAGTATGGGATTGGTGGAAGCAGTCATGCACTGTCTGGTGCCGATGATTCACACGCAAATTATGATGGAAAAGGATTGTTTCTTGCAAGAGGTGCTTATGGGAAATCCATATACATCAGTTTTATTATCTTGGAATAAAGTTGCAAACAGAGTAGCTTATCTGATCAAGAATGACCAGTTCCTGCAGGCAGAAGATTATGCTCGTATGCCGGAATATGAACGGGAACAGATGGCGAACAAGGTACTCCGCTTTTATGACCGTCTTCCGGAAGAGATAGACAGACCATTTACGGATGATTTCTTCTGGGAAAAACCAGGAAAAGAAATGGAGGCAGTATTAGAGAATCCAGAGCAGACAGAGGAACTGTTACAGAAGATGGATGCAGCATTGGCAGCTCTTCCATTGGATTTTTGAAGCGTATGGGACAAACTATCAGCAGAAAACAGAACTTCTTTCAGAACTCCACCAGTATGTAGAAGGAACCTATACGATATTCCCGACACCGGAAGTAAAACCGTCTTTTGCGGAACCATCCGGGCACCAGATGACCATGTTTGATTTCTTAGATACGAAGGCAGTGACAGAACCGACCGTAGTAGATATGTCAGATGTAGAGGAAATAGAAGAGGAAGAAGTTACTGCTGAAGAATCTATTTCAGAGAGTCAGGAGCAGGAAATAATAGAAACTTCTGAGGAACAGGAACAAAAAAGAACCAGAAGAAGAGGTAACAGCTAAAAAACAGCAGAAGAATTGGCGGAGTCCTGGGATGAAGGTGTTTTTGCGTATCAGGGGTATCATTTTGAAGCAGTAGGGGTATTGCCGGAAGGAATAGAAGGAAAAGATCTGGTTGCACAGACCCGTTCCAATACAGAACTGCATTTATCAACCTACCATACAGAAGATTTCCCAAAGTATTCGTATGATGATTTTTATGCAGTCAGCAATGCACCGACTGCCGATGTGTTCCGGTGTCTGGAAACCGGACGCAATTATATTCGGAGAAAATGAACTGTTTGGATATGAGGGAGAATTCCAGCCATATTTAAAACCGGAAGTAGAAAAGATTGTAACAGAACCGCATAATTTTCGGATTCAGGATAATGACCTTGGGGCAGGGCGGTCCGAAGGCAAAGTATAAGGCAAATATGGAAGCCATCCATTTGTTACAGACTTTGGAGAAAGAAGAACGTCTGGCAACACCCGAAGAACAGGAAATCTTATCCCGTTATGTTGGCTGGGGTGGTATCCCACAGGCATTTGAGGAAAAAATAACAGCAGCTGGGCGAATGAGTATCTGGAGTTAAAGAATACCTTATCACCAGAAGAATACAGTGCAGCAAGGGCATCGACCTTAAATGCTTTTTATACGTCCCCAACCGTGATCCGAAGTATGTATGAAGCACTTGGAAATATGGGACTGAAACAGGGAAATATCCTGGAACCGTCTTGTGGAGTAGGTAACTTTATGGGACTGATCCCGGAGAGTATGAGCAAAGCCAATATGTACGGTGTAGAACTCGACCCGGTTTCGGGCAGGATCGCAAAAACAGCTTTACCAGAAAAACAAGATTGCCGTGCAGGGATTTGAGGAAACCAGTTACCCGGACAACTTTTTCTGATTGCGTAATCGGAAATGTACCATTTGGGGCATACCAGGTCAGTGACCGCAAGTATGACCGATACCATTTTATGATCCATGACTATTTTATTGCAAAATCCCTTGATCTGGTGCGTCCCGGTGGCGTAGTTGCAGTAGTAACTTCCAGTGGGACGATGGATAAACAAAATTCGGCAGTCAGACAGTACCTTGCAAACCGGGCAGAGTTATTAGGAGCAATCCGCCTTCCCAATAATGCGTTCCAGAGAAATGCCAATACAGGTGTTGTTTCCGATATTTTATTTTTCCAGAAAAGAGACAGGGCTTCCATTGAGGAACCGGATTGGATACATCTGAAGGAAACTGACGAGGGATATTCGGTCAATGCGTATTTTGCAGATCATCCGGAAATGGTGCTTGGAGAGTTTACAACGGAGAGTACCCAGTATGGAAAGCAGGAAGTAACCGTAAGACCAAAAAGAGGGAGTCACTTTAGAGGAACAGTTAAAGGAAGCTGTAAAGCCAGCATATACATGGTACCATTACGGAACTGGAACTTTCCGATACCGAACTGGAAGAAGATGTGGTGTCCATTCCAGCAGACCCGGAAGTAAAGAATTTCAGCTTTACGGTGGTCAACGAGGAAGTGTATTATCGGGAAAACTCAGTGATGAACCGGATGGAACTTCCGGCGGCAACGACCGAGCGTGTAAAAGGCATGGTAAAGATCCGTGATGCAACAAATGCCCTTATCCAGTGCCAGATGACTGAGGGAAGTGATGAGCAGATCACACAGCTTCAGGGGAAACTCAATGAAGAATACGATACATTTACCGCAAAATATGGTCTTATCAGCAGCAATGCCAATAAGAGGGCATTCAGTCAGGACAGCAGTTATTGTCTATTGACTTCTCTGGAATTTCTGGATGATAAGGGAGAACTGAAACGGAAAGCGGATATTTTTACGAAGAGAACGATACGCCGGGCAGAAACCGTAACTTCCGTCGATACAGCCAGTGAAGCACTTGCCGTATCCATCGGGGAGAGGGCAGACGTTGACCTTGCATATATGTCACAGCTTTCCGGGAAAACAGAAGAGGAGCTTACCGAAGAACTGGCAGGGGTGATCTTTAAGAACCCGATCGGTGAAAAATGGGAGCCATCGGATGAGTACCTTTCCGGAAATGTAAGGGAAAAAATTACACATTGCAAAACAGTTTGCTGAGAATCATCCAGAATATATGGTCAACGTGCAGTATTTGGAGCAGGTACAGCCAAAAAAGATCTGGATGCGTCAGAGATTGAGGCAAGACTTGGAGCAACTTGGATTTCGGAGGACTATATCACACAGTTTATGGCAGAGACATTCCATACACCAAGATATTATGTCGGTGACCGGATTAAAGTCCAATATGCCGAAGTGACCGGGCAGTGGAATGTCACAGGAAAAAAAGTATAGACAGCTATGGAAATGCTCTTGTTACTTCTACTTATGGAACGCAGAGAGCAAATGCGTATCGTTTGCTGGAAGATGCCTTAAATCTTAGGGATACCAAGATTTATGACACGGTGCAGGATGCAGACGGAGAACACCGGGAATTGAACAGAAAAGGAACGATGCTTGCACAGCAGAAACAGGAATTGATCCGGGAGGAATTTAAGTCCTGGATATTCAAAGACATGCACCGCAGGGAAGATTTATGCCAGATCTATAATGAACGATTTAACAGTATCCGTCCAAGAGAATATGATGGCAGTCATATCCAGTTTGTCGGTATGAATCCGGAGATCGCCCTGATGCCGCACCAGAAAAATGCAGTGGCTCATGTATTGTATGGAAATAACACTTTGCTGGCCCACTGTGTAGGAGCCGGAAAGACGTTCCAGATGATCGCAGCCGGTATGGAATCGAAGCGTCTGGGACTGTCACAAAAGAGCCTTTATGTGGTTCCGAACCATTTGCTGGAACAGTGGGGAAGTGACTTCTTACGCTTATATCCGGGAGCAAATATTCTGGTGGCAACAAAGAAAGGACTTTGAACCGGCAAACCGAAAAACGATTCTGTTCCCGTATTGCGACAGGAGATTACGATGCGGTCATTATCGGGCACAGCCAGTTCGAGAAAATCCCGCTTTCCAAAGAACGACAGATTGCATTGCTGGAAGATCAGATTGCAGATATTACATTTTCCATTGAAGAAGCAGGACGACAGGCAGGGCAGGCAGAATTATACGGTCAAACAGCTGGAAAAAAAAAAAAAAAGAGCTTACAGGCAAAGATGAAAAACTCAATGACCAGACCAGAAAGGATGATGTCGTGACTTTTTGAACAGTTGGGTGTAGACAGGCTGTTTGTGGATGAAAGTCATTCATTTAAGAACCTTTTTTTATATACAAAGATGCGGAATGTGGCAGGAATCTCCCAGACTGATGCACAGAAAAGTTCGGATATGTTTATGAAGTGCCGGTACATGGATGAACTGACCGGCGGCAGAGGAATCACCTTTGCTACAGGTACTCCTGTAGTCAAATAGTATGACCGAGCTTTTTACACTATCATGCGTTATCTTCAGTATGACACACTCATGCGTATGGGTATGGGACACTTTGATTCCTGGGCGGCAACGTTTGGGGAGACAGTGACCGCAATCGAATTATCACCGGAAGGAACGGGCTATCGTGCAAAAACACGGTTTGCCCGTTTTTTTAATCTTCCGGAGCTGATCTCCATATTTAAGGAGGCTGCGGATATTCAGACATCGGATATGTTGAATCTTCCTGTACCGGAAGCAGAGTTTATCAATGAAGTCTTAAAACCAAGTGAAGAACAGCAGGAAATGGTCGGGGCATTTTCGGAACGTGCAGAGAAAGTGTAAGAGGCAGGTCTTGTGAATCCAACCGAGGACAACATGCTGAAAATCACGAATGATGGAAGAAAATGTGCCGTTAGGACCAAAGGCTTTAAATGAACTTCTTCCGGATGCCGAAAAAAGCAAGGTCAATACCTGTGTGGAAAATGCTTTTCAGGTATGGGATGAGGGAAAGACAGACCGGACAACCCAGCTGATCTTTTTGTGATTTTTGTCATTGAAAGAGCGGATTGCCAACAGCAGGTAGTAAAGTTTGATTTGGGACGTTTGCACAGGAAGAGGTAAAGAAACCATTCCCGAAAGAAGCAGAACTGAATGAAAAGATGGAACGGTTATCCGAGTTAAATTCCCTGCTGAACATGGATGAAAAGGGCAATGAGACGATTATGGCGGATGAGGATATTGGCAGAGAAGGAAGCAGCACAGACAGCAGGGATGCCGTAGAAGAAAAAAGAACTTCCGGAAACAGCAGACAGAATCCATACGCCATCTATTCTGGAACGCTTAAAGCAGGAGAAGGCACAGCAGAATACAGCGGAACAGACCGTTACACAGAAGGCTGCAAAGAAAAAAACACGAACAGGAGTTATAAAAGATTTCCCGTCAGAGTTTTCTCTGGCGGGGACATAAAATGGAGGGTTTGTTTATGGCAAATAATATAGAAAAACAGTTAAAAGAAAATATCGGAACGGCTGGAGCAGGGAGTAAAGGAAATCTTTACATCGGAGCGATATACCGAATATCTGAATACCATGTCAAAATTTCATAATTACAGTTTTAATAATACGCTGCTGATTGCCATGCAGAAGCCGGAAGCTACGCTGGTGGCAGGTTATCAGGCGTGGCAGAAGAAATTTAACCGCCATGTAAAACGTGGGGAAAAAGGAATCCAGATCATCGCACCGGACCCATCCGTGAGAAACAGGAGATTGAAAAAGATTGACCCTGTAACAAAAAGAGCCA
>VOFJ01001372.1_pt1 | contig 17796 bp, 24 predicted proteins | sample 5384081 | NCBI WGS metagenome assembly VOFJ01 (sample SAMN12384729, study PRJNA508395) | human gut metagenome | isolation source: healthy gut I | host: Homo sapiens
GTGTCGGTTAAGATTCCTGGCAATCAAGGCCATTGCAAAGCCGGAATACTGGCCGTTACATTACAAATGGTGCCCTACATGCAAATATCGCTGTTTGCAGCGAGCGGGAATTTATGAGCGAGCACGCGATGCATTGGCAAAATACGGAATATACATTCCAGCATCGCCAACAGAAACGGAGATAAGGGAGTGATATTATGGCCGAGAGGCACTGCTTTTGGGAATCAAGGAGGTGAAGGGGTAGAGATGGCGAAATTTTTTATGGACGGAAAAGTCTATGATACCGAGCAAGCTGAGAAGGTATTCGCTTCACGTGGTTATGGATTTATGTTCGAACTGCCGGAAAATCTTGCAATTTATCACACGAAGGCAGGAAATTGGTTTTCCACGAAGGAAAGTCTCTTGGGGAAAATAAGCGCACAAATTGAAACAGAAGAAATCGAAACGTATGAACGTTTATTTGGGGAGGTAGAACGGGCATGACTAGAGAGAGTAATAGCTCTGCCAGCTTTGAACCTGGGGACTTTTGCTTGTACGCATTTGGCAAAGAAAACAAATCCAAAGCCGTGGTGGAAGTCGTAAAGGTATTGGACGATCCACGTGGAGTGGCGCAAGTTAAATTTCACAGGGTTTTGGCGGATGATACCGGTAACGGCTTGTTCAACTATCTGCGCCGTACAGGCGATACGATGAACGCCAGCTTTGAATATCTTAAAAAAGTTGCCCCGAAAGCAGGTGAAAAAGTGACCGTCAAAGATGCCGAGAACATATCTTTTGACCCGGATGTCTACTCTCGGTGCGTCGCCACGGCAAATGGGATATTACCGGATGTTGCAACGCCAGAAAGAGATCGAAGAGGAGATCATCCACGAGACGCATGCGCCGGATGGGCAACCGAGGGGCAGCGGTACGGGGGACCCTACCGGGCGGAAGGTCGAGAAGATCCTCCAGAGGCAGCGGGAGAACGACCGGAAAATTCGGGCGGTGGAACAGGGCGTGGATATCGTTTCAAGATAAGCGCGTAAGGATGTTCATCAAAAAAGAATTTTTTCGAAGGGCTGCTTATGCTGGGGGAAATGACTGCATCATAATGCCCGAAGGCACACCTATGGCAGAAATCACAATGAAACGGTATCGTAAGAAGTTTTTGATACGTCTGGCTGAAAATCTTTTTTGAAATTTAATTGCGCATGATACCTATTTCCCGAAAAAGGGTCTATAATTGGTATTGTGGAATGATTGCAAGAACCTTTTTACTTTCAGTTTTCTCCTTTCTTCCCGCCTCCCCGGGGCGGTAATACCGGGGACTATCGTGGGGCAACAGGTCGAGACCGGGTTCGAATCCCGGAGCCCCACCAAAAACCTTGATTGCCGAAAGGCTGACTTGCGCGGGGAAGAGCAACGCGAGGCTCCGCCGGAGGCCAGTATTCCGGCAACTAAACCAATACCAGCGGACTGCCTTTCCCCAGGCGGTTCGCTATTTTTGTACCGATATAAGTTATAAATGAGGTGGTGAGGTGGCGAATGGTAAATATCAATACTGGCTGACAAAAGACGGTTTGACGCTGCTCACTGCATGGGCGCGGGATGGCCTCACGGATGAACAGATTGCAAATAACATCGGGATTACGCCTTCCACGCTCTACGCTTGGAAGGGTAAATTTTCGGAGATTTCGGAGGCCTTAAAAAAAAGGCAAGGAAATTGTGGACATTGAGGTTGAAAACGCGCTGCTTAAACGGGCTAAGGGATATAGCTATGTCGAAAAACGTGCCGAAACGGAAAACGGCCGGATTACTAAAATCGTAACTGTGACAAAAGAAGTCCCTCCGGATGTAGGCGCGGCTGCCATGTGGCTGAAGAACCGGAAGCCGAAGATATGGAGGGACCGCCCCGAAATCCCAGCTGGAGAAACGCCAGAAAACAACCTTCTACAAGCTATCCAGGAAAGCACGAAAGATGGTGAATAAATGCATTACGAACCATTCAGTAAAAAGCAGCTGATAACGCTTTGCTGGTGGAATTCCGATAAATACAAGCACCATGACGCGTTGATCTGCGACGGTTCCATTCGCTCAGGAAAAACGCTCTCCATGTCCGTTGGATTTGTGTTGTGGAGTATGACACAGTTCAGCGGGCAAAACTTCGCCATCTGCGGTAAAACAATCGAATCCCTACGCCGCAATGTGATCCTCCAGCTCCCCCATTGGTTAGAGGGGTTGTTTTCGTTGTCGGAACGGCGCAGCGAAAACCTTTTGACGATTACTGCCGCCGGGAGATCAAACCGGTATTTTTTGTTTGGTGGACGGGATGAAAGCAGTTACGCGTTGATTCAAGGCATGACGCTTGCCGGCGTGCTTTTTGATGAGGTAGCCCTTATGCCGCGCTCCTTTGTAGAGCAGGCGTTAGCTCGTTGTAGTGTTGCGGGGAGCCGATTCTGGTTTAACTGCAACCCGGAATCACCCTCGCACTGGTTTTACGAAGAATGGATATTGCGATCACGGGCAAAAAATGCGTTGCATTTGCACTTCACGATGGACGACAACCTTTCCCTGTCGGCCGAGATCAAGCACCGCTACGAATCCTTGTATTCTGGTGTTTTCTACGACCGGTATATTCGCGGGGAATGGGTTGTTGCAGAGGGTCGGGTCTATCGGCAGTTTGCGGACAATCCGGATGCCTTTATCCTGCGCGGGCCAACCGCTGGTATGGACGGCCAATTTTACATCAGCATCGACTATGGCACGATTAATCCGTTTTCGATGGGCCTCTGGTGCGTGCAAAATAAGCGCGCTACTCGCATCAAGGAGTGGTACTACGATTCGCGTAAAGAAAGCCGGCAGAAAACGGACGAGGAATATTATGCGGCGCTCGAAACGTTCGCCCAAGGCTACTATATCCGCAAGGTAATCGTTGACCCATCCGCGGCAAGCTTTTTGGAGACGATACGCCGCCACGGGAAGTTCTCCGCCTGGGACGCGGACAACGACGTGCTCGACGGGATCCGCGTGACCTCCTCCTTGCTTAGCGCCGGTATGATTCGAATCCACGAATCCTGCAAGGATGCGATCCGGGAATTTGGGTTGTACCGGTGGGACGAAAAAAAGAATTCTGACACAGTGCTCAAGGAAAACGACCATGCAATGGACGATATCCGATACTTCTGTTATACGATATTGGCCCGTGAATTCCGCTGGGTCGAATGGAAAAGAGGTGCTTGACCCCCATGTTTGAACGAATGTTGAAATGGCTGCGCCGGATGCTTGCATCCCTCTTTGGGGAGGATCGTGGCAGTGATAGCGTGGACGTTATCATTTCCGGCAAGATGGAGAGCGCGATTGCGCGCTGGGCCGCCGAATATGAGGGCAAGCCGCCTTGGGCGGGGAAACGGGTAAAATGCATTGGGTTCCCGGCCGGAATCGCCGCCGAAGTTGCCCGGATGGTAACGATGGAGGCTAAGCTGTCCGTTGCCGGGAGTGCGCGGGCGGAATACCTGAATATGCAGTTAAGCCCGTTCCGGGACGCGCTGAGAAATAACGTGGAGCTTGCTGCTGCCCTGGGCGGGATAGTCTTTAAGCCCTATGTATGCGACAACAAGCTTGTGATTGATGCAGTGCAAGGGGGATTGTTTTTACCCCACTTCCTTTGATACGTCTAACCGGATGACCGGCGCGATCTTTGTCGATCAAATCGTTCGTCGGAATACGGTTTACACCCGGCTGGAACGCCACGAATATGCCGCCGGTACGCACATTGTTCAAAACAAGGCGTTTTCCAGTGGGAACACGATGAACCTTGGAAAAAAAATATCGCTGCAATCCGTACCGGAATGGGCGCAGATCGCGCCGGAAGTCTCCTTCTCCGGCACAGACCGCCCTCTCTTTGGATACCTCAAAAATGCCATTCGCAAACCGGATCGACAGGCATTCTCCTCTTGGAGTTTCTGTTTTTTCTGGGGCGGAAGAACTGATACGGGATGCAGACGAGCAGTATGGGCGCTATCTGTGGGAGTTTGAGGGCGGAGAACTCGCTATCGACGCAGCGGCAGATTATTTAATGACCGCGCAGGACGGTAAACAGGTTTTGCCGAAAGGGAAGCAGCGCCTATTCCGCGCGCATAACTCAAAAGACGCAAATTTCTACGAAGTGTTCTCCCCAGCGCTGCGCGACGAATCCATCAAGCGCGGTTTCAACGCGATTCTGCAACGCATTGAATTTGCTTGCGGCCTGGCCTACGGAACACTTTCTGATCCTCAGACGGTCGATAAAACGGCGGAAGAAATACGAGCCAGCAAGCAGCGCTCTTACTGCACGATTAAGAGCGTACAGCGTGCCGTTGAGGCTGCAATTGACGATCTGGTGTATGCGATGGATCAGTTAGCCAGCGCCTATCATTTGGCGCCTTCCGGTCCCTACGAGGCAACATATGACTGGGATGATAGTATTATCAACGATCCTGCCACGCATAAACAACTGTTCTGGCAATACGTTTACAATCCGGGAAATTTCCTATGTGGCGATACCTGGTTAAGTTTGAGGGGTATAGCGAGAAGGAGGCGAAGGAGATCGCGGGTGAAGGCAGTGGTAGCCTCTCAAACCCGTTTGGTTTTGAGGCGGGTGAAACCTAATGCTGGATCCCGTTTATCTTGATCACGTCTCGGATGATATGATTGAACTGTACACCGAGCTGGATCAAGCCATTGTCCGCGATATCGTCCGGCGGCTCGTCAAGACGGGGGTCATTACGGATACCGCCCGCTGGCAGATCCTCCGGGCGCAGGACAGCGGCTTGTTGTATGATGAGATCATTGCGGAGGTTGCAAAAATCTCCGACACATCCGCAGCTCACGTCCAGGCGATGTTTGAGGATGCCGGCATCAAGGCGGTACAAAACGACGCAGCAATATATGAGGCCGCGGGCAAGTCCCCATTGCCGCTGAAAATGTCCCCCCGCGGCTATGGGTGTGCTGAACGCAGGGCTGAGTAAAACAAAACGGCCATCTGCGCAATCTCACAATGACAACCGCAAGCCAGGCACAGCAGGCATATATCCGCGCTGCGACGCTTGCGGAGATGCAGATCGAAAGCGGCGCGTTTGACTATGCAACGGCAATCCGCAACGCGGTACAAAGCGCCGCGCAGGAGGGCGCATGGGTATCTTACCCGAGCGGTCATAGAGACCGGCTGGACGTAGCGGTTCGCCGGGCTGTGCTCACCGGGGTCGGCCAAACCACCGGCCAGATCGGGCTTGCATACGCGCAGGACATGGGTTGCGATCTGATGGAGATTACCGCGCATGCGGGTGCCCGGCCGTCGCACGCCGCTTGGCAAGGCAAGCTTGTCAGCCTGTCAGGGCGCACAGGGTATTTAAGCCTTAGAGACATTGGGTATAACACCGGGCCGGGGTTCAAGGGCTGGAACTGCCGCCACGACTGGTTTCCTTTCTTCGAGGGGCTGTCGGAATCCGCATACCCGCGCAGTGAGATTGAAACAAATGAATAATGCTAGCGTCGAATTGGACGGTAAAAAAAAATCCCGCTGTACGATGCCACGCAGAAACAACGTGAAATGGAGCGCCGGATTCGGGCAACGAAACGGGAACTGGCGGGTCTTGACGAGGGAATCAAGGTGGCAGAAACAGACGAGCTGCGCAATGCCTTACGTGCAGATTTTAACGGCGCTTCCGTCCGGCTGAAAAAGCAGGAAGCAGCCTTGAAAGAATTCCTGCAAAAAACAGGGCTTCAAAACGATTCCACTCGCGTCCAGACGCGCGGTTTTGGCCGTAGTCAGGCGCAAAAGGCTGTAGCCGCTGATAAAAAGATAAGATCCTTCTCCAATGATTTGAACGGCGTGAAAACTCCGGCAGGCGTTACCGTATCAGGCGCGACAATGCACTTTGGCGAACGTGCCGTCGCTCGTGGGCTGTCAGGGAAGGATATCAGAGACGCTTTGACATCCCCGCTCCGAATTGGTAAAATAAAAGTAGACAACAAAGGTCGCAAAAGCCTTGAGTTGACGGGAGAAAAAGCCCGCGTCCAGATCAATCCGGATGATGGCAGCCTCATCACCGTCTGGAAAACGAGTGAGAAACTGAAACACCGGTTGAAAGGAGAAGGAAAATGAAATTCAACAGTGAACAATCAGCTTTGCTTCGTAAAATCGATCCGAATATAGATCTTACCAATGAACTTTCCGACGATTTTTTGCTGGAACTTGAAGATAAAGTATCCGACTACTTCGCCCTTCACGGTCTTGCGAATAAAAATCAAGTGAACGATACAGGCCGGATATGCGAAGAAATTATGGATATCTTGGCCGACTAAACCGCTTTGCATCAGCAGAGCGGTATTTTTTATGGAAAATCAGTCAAAAAGCGTTGCCCAGGAGGCAGCGCTTTTTATATATGCGGCAGAACCGCAAAGGAGGAACAGCCAGATGCTGAAACCAATGAACCTACAGCTTTTTGCAGAGCCCGGTGATCCGGTACCCACAAGTGAACCGACCCCCGCCGCCGGAAAGACCTACTCGGAGGATTATGTCACCGCCCTGCGCGGGGAATCCGCCAATTACCGCACGCGCGCCAAGTCCTACGAGGGCGCCCTGCGTACCGTGCTAGGTCTAAAAGATGGCGAAGAGCTGGGCGACCTGAACGCGCGCTTAAGCGCATACCAGCAAAATCAGACAAAGCAGCAGTCCGCCGCCCTGGAGGCGGCAAACAAGCGCCTGATCGGCGCGGAAATGCGTACCCTGGAGGGGTACGATCACAAGCTGCTGGAAAAACTGATTGACCTGTCGAACGTCAAAGTCTCTGAAGATGGCACGGTAACGGGACTGAAAGAGGCGGCTGAAGCGGCCGCGAAGGATTTCCCCGCCGTGCGTAAAACACCCCCGCAATTTTCAAGGAGCACAAAGGGTCCTACTCAAAACATGGACAACGGGAAGGACCGTGCGAACGCCGCTCTGAGGGCGGTATTTGGAAAGGAGTAATTTTATGCCTATCAACAGAACCGAAGCCGAGGCGCTTATCCAGGAGCAGGTTGTTAACACAATCTTCCAGGATGCGCCGAAGCAATCCGTATTTCTTTCTATGGCGCGCAAGCTGCCGAATATGACAAGCAAGCAGACGCGCATCCCCGTGCTCGATATGCTCCCCGATGACCTACTGGGTCAACGGAGACACCGGACACAAGCAGACCAGCCAGCAGGCCTGGGATAACGTCTACCTCACTGCGGCGGAACTGGCTGTGATCGTGCCGATTCCGGAGGCAGTGCTCGACGATGCAAGCTTTGATATCATCGGCGAGGTCACGCCGCGCATCAACGAGGCAATCGGACAGCGTGTGGACAGCGCCACGATCTTTGGCGTCAACCGCCCCTCCGAGTGGCAAAACGACATCATCACGCTGGCCCGGCAGGCCGGGAACAACGTGTCCGGAGGCATCACCTACGATACCCTGCTGGGTGCGAACGGTCTTTTTTCAAAGATTGAATCGTCTGGCCGGATGGCGACCGGGCTTATCGCATCCATGCAGACACGCGCCGCTCTGCGTGGTCTGAAGGATAATGATGGCCGCCCACTTTTCAAGACGGATATGCAGGGCGCGACGCCTTATGCCCTGGACGGCGTTTCCATGCAATTCCCGCTTAATGGTTCCTTTGATACCTCTGTCGCGCAGATGGTAGCAGGTGACTTCTCGCAGGCCGTTTATTCGATTCGGCAGGACGTCACGGTTAAAATCCTCGACCAGGCAACTATCGTTGAACCGACAACCAAGAAGGTGCTTTATTCTCTAGCCCAGCAGGACATGATCGCAATCCGCGTTGTATTTCGCATGGGCTGGGCGCTCCCGAATCCCGCTACACGGATGGACGAGAACCGCTTGGCGGTCCCCTTTGCGTACATCGAAGCATCTACGCCTTACACGACGCAGAAGGTCACGCTGACAGTCAAAGACAACCAAGAAGAACCGGCCGCCATTGAAGGAGCAACAATCAACGTCAACGGGAGTCGTAAAAAGACGGGAGTGGACGGAACAGCAGAATTTAACTTGCGTGCGGGCAACTACCCAGCGAAAATCAGCAAATCCGGTTACACAACGCAGCATGCAACATTGACTGTAGCTGCCTCCGCTGTTACGCAAACCATCACGCTTCCCGTCTCTACTTAAAGGAGAGCGCTTATGTACGCCGATTATGTGTTTTACGTGGAGGCCTATGGCGGGGAGAATATCCTGCCTCTCGATTGGCCGCGTATCTCCCGTCATGCGGATGCGTATCTTGACCGGCTTACCTATAACCGCATGAAGAATGGCGCTGTCGTAACGGACGCGGTACGCATGGCGGCATGTGCGGTAGCTGAAGTGATGTGCCGGCACGAGGAAACGCAGACGGCAAATCCAGCGGGGATCAAATCCGAATCTGTCGGTGGCCAATCCGTCACCTATGAGGACGTGGCGGCACTCAGTGAACGATACGAGGCCGAATTGCTGGAGGCCGTCGATCTCTGGCTGCCCCGGTCGGACCCGCTGCGTTATGCGGGGGTGTATGGATGCTGACCAACACGGATTGTACCCTGTATCTCACGGAGGACGGCAAGGCCTACTGCCGCGTGTACTGTCCCGCTTGCCACTGGGAGAATACGCGCGGCCAGAATATCAACAAAACCGGCAGTACGGCGGTGGACAGCGTGCGGGTGTTCCTGCCGTTGTCTGCCGCCGATCTGGCTGGCGTCAAGGGCTATCTGGTGCATGGAAATTGTGCATTTTCCCCGTCGGGCGATCATCCCATTCGGGAGTTGGTGACGCAGGGAAGCGTCCTGACGATCACGAGCGTATCCCGATATGACTTTGGCAGCCCGGCCATGCGGCATTGGGAGGTGTATGCCAAATAGCAGATCAAATCAAAACCCCTCGGGGAACGATCATCAAAACGAAGGACGGAACAACCTGTAAACTGGTTTGGAACCCAGATTTCGCACCGCGGCGGGAATCAGCAGTACACGCGTGCGCAAAAATTTGTAGATCTTTCAGTCCTTCGCCTCTCCGCCCCCTACGTACCGATGCGCACTAGTATGCTCCTGAAGTCCGGACAGCTCGGCACGGACATCGGCAGCGGAGAAGTCCAATATATCGCTCCTTATGCGCACAGGCAATACTACTCTCCCCGCAAGCCGGGCAGCTCTACGGGTGCATTACGCGGCCCGCTTTGGTTCGAACGTATGAAAGCGGATCACGGCAAGGAGATCATCGCAGGGACGAAAAAAAAAAATAGCAGGAGGCGGTTAAAAAATGGTATCGATAGTACGCGCTGTACAGGAATGGCTCAACGGCTGTCCCTATCTCACGGATTTCACTGGCGGGCAGCACATTGACTGGACGGACAGCGCGCCCGGGAACTACGGGCTTGCACCGACAGGCAATTCGGTTGTCGAGGTCTCTGAGGACGTCCTCGGCAACCGGACCGTTTACAAGCAATATAACCTCGCTCTTTACGCCCGGAACTGGACGGTGGACGACGTGATCCGCCTGGAAAACACCACCTTCCTCGATGATTTCCAGGCGTGGGTTGAAGAGCAACAGGCTGCGGGGCTTACGCCGAAATTTGGCGACGACCCGGACACGGAGGAAATCTCCGCCCAAAACGGCATGCTGTTTGAGCTTGCGGAGGATGGCCAGACAGGGCTTTATCAAATTCAGATCAAAATTAACTATCTAAAACGCTATGAAAGGAGTGGTTCATGATGGCAGCAACCTATGCGACCGGAAAGGCTCAGCGCAAAACACTGATGTTTTTCTTCAAGGTCCCAGGCGGCAGTTCTCCGGCCTATGAGATCATCGGCAAAGGCATCGAGGAAGCCGGAATCAGCCAGTCTGCAAACGTAGAAACCGTAGTAGATATCCTCGGGAACACCGAAACCACGCTTGACCAGTACGAAAAGACGACTGAACTTGATCCGATCTATGTCACGGGAGACAGCAAGTTTTCTTTCAGTGGCTGGACGAAGTGGAGGAAAAAGAGAAGATCCTCGACGACGCGCAGGCGACCTTCCTAGTGGTCAAGGCGTACAAGACCACTGGGGAAGGCAAATATGTTGCCTGGGAGCAGAAAGCGGTAGTAGAACTGACCGACTTTGGCGGTGGGACAAAGGGCGTAAACCTGCCCTGCACGCTACACTGGTGCGGTCCCCCGCACCCACGGGACATTTGACCCGTCAAATCAAACATTTACGGTCGATGGATCCGTTTCAGTGGAGTAGTAAGGAGGATTCGCATGAATGCTAGATTACCTGAAAAAAAGATTGATTCTATCCGCATTGATACCGGCGCCAAGCGTATTGAGGTAAACGACGAGGGCGAATACATCACGCTGAACTTCGCCGATCAGTCTCTCTCTACCCGGTTCTTTGCGATGGCCGACGATTTCCAGGCGAAGGAGCCGGAATACCGCGCTAGAGCCGAGGCGCTTGACGCCAACACGGAACTGACGGAATACGAGCGGATGCGGGCCGCCGCGCAGTTAAACCTCGAATTTCACACCTATTTCAAGGAGCAGATCGACGCCCTCTTCGGGGCGAATACCTGCCGCAAGGTGTTCGGAGATATCGTACCGGGCGTTGAACTGTATGGAGATTTCCTGACCCAGATTACGCCGTATTTTGAGAAGTACGGTAAGGAGCGCGCCAAGAAACTCCAGAAGAAATACAATCCGGCGCGCAAGGGCAATGTTTAACCTGCTGCTCGACGCCCTGCCCACCGAGTATGAGGGCTATCTCATCCGCACGGATTACCGCATCGGCATCCAGATTTCACAGGCGCTGGAGGATGAGAAGCTGGAACCATATGAGCGGATCGGCATCGCCCTCAGCCTGCTCTACGGGAACGGGATTCCGCCGGCGGATATCGCTTATGCTGGACTGCGGTGGTTTTTAAATGCCGGGCTGGATCAGTCCCAGGACGAAGAAGATACCGGAACCGCGCCCGAAGAGGACGACGGCATCCGGTATTTTTCGTTTGACTATGACGCCGCGCGGCTCTACTCTGGCTTCCGCCGGGCGTACGGCATCGAACTTGACCGGGCTGAAATGCACTGGTTCCGCTTCCTTTCCCTGCTGGGCGATCTCGGCGAATGCGCGTTTACCCGCGTGGTGGATATTCGCAGCGCAGATCTATCCAAGATGGATAAAGAGACAAAGCGAGCATATGCAGCCATGCGGCGAAAGGTTGCGTTACCACAGCCGAAGAGTCCGGAGGAAGATGAGTTTATGCGGCAGTTGCGCGGGGAATGAAAAGAGGGCTCCTCAGTTTGAGGAGCCCTTGCATTCATAGTTTCCAACGGTGCCCGCAGTTGAGGCAGGACCCAAACTTTTTGGCACCGATATTCCCGGCGACAAGCCCAATGCCTCCCGTCAGTGCAGCGCCGACCACGGCCTTGCCAATTCCAAAGCCTTTTTTATTGGATGAAAGTGACGTCGAACCGCACTTTTTGGGACAGCAGGCTACGCCGTTTTGTTTGTTTTCCTTGATGCGCTCGCGTTTGCTTTGCGGTTTTGACGTGGGCCAAGGTGTGTTTTTTACTGTAACTGGTTTGGAGAGAACGTTCCCCTGATTATCAACCAAAGCTTTTGCTTCGGAAAGGCCCAGCCCCGTTACCGCTCTCACTTGCTTAATCGCTTTTATTTTATCGCCACCGCACGCATCTAATATTTCCTGCACATCAAGCCCTTGATCGAAATCGCTTACATCTGCATCGATAGAACGAGATGCAACAGACGCTCCACATTCGGAGCAGAATTTTGAATCGTCGTCAATTTGTTTACCGCAATTTTTGCAAAACATAGCAAAACCTCCTTCTATATTACAGTTAATACAATAACATGATAGGAAGATTTTGTAAACCATCGTTCCGCGCGCCATCGAATGCTATAAAAGAGGTGATGTGATTGGAAAAGGTAAAGTGCCCGTTTTGCGGGCACGAACAGTCGGTTTTTTGCTCGTCCAATGCGCAGTGCCGAGGTCTTTGGGTGAAATGCAAAGCACGACACTGCGGGAAAATTTTTGAGATCAAATTGCCGGAGGAAAAGCTCAATCCAGTAGACCGAAACCCGTAAAACGCAATCTAAAAATACTCAAGTAGTGCCTCTGCGCCGATGAGTAGCCTATGGAGGTGGGATCATTGGCAGCAGGATACGATGGCAGCATACGCATTAACACCAAAATTGACAGCAAGGGCTTCAACCAAGGCCTGAACGCAATCACTGGCTCCCTGAAAAAAACTGGCCGGGGCAGTAGGCGTCGCTTTCGGTGTCGCATCGCTCGTTGCGTTGGCAAGCAGGCGGTGCAGATTGCCAGCGATTTAACTGAAGTTCAAAACGTTGTGGAAACCGCGTTTGGAACGATGTCCTCACAGGTTGATGCCTGGGCGAAGAACTCCATCAAACAGTTTGGCATGAGCGAACTCGCCGCCAAGCGTATGGCCTCCAAACTTATATGGCCATGAACGCCGGCATGGGGCTTAACGGCCAGGGCGCCGCTGACATGGCGATGCGGACCGCCGAACGCGCAGCAGATATTTCGTCGTTTTACAACAAATCAATTGACGAAAGTGACACGATGCTGAAAAAGCATCTGGACGGGCGAGACCGAAAGCCTCAAACAGATCGGCGTCGTCATGACGCAGACAAACCTGGACGCCTATGCCCTCGCGAACGGCTTCGGCAAAACCACGCAGCAGATGACGCAGTCCGAACAGGTCATGCTGCGGTATCAATATGTCATGAACCAGACGCGGCTGGCCGCTGGGGATTTCGTCAAGACGCAAGACAGCTGGGCGAATCAGACCCGTATTCTCTCCGAGCAGTGGAAGCAGTTCCTCGGCATCATTGGCCAGGGTTTGATTCAGGTGCTCACGCCGGCGCTGAAATTTCTGAATCAGATGATGGGCGTGCTGATCCAGTGGGCGCAGACGTTTGCCGCGGTCACAGGGGCAATTTTTGGGAAGCAGGAACAGCAGGCGTCCTCCACCGCTACAGCCGTGGGAACGGTTGCAGCGGCCTCAAACGAGGCAGCGGGGGGGCAGGAAGCCCTCGCAAAATCCACGCAAAAAGCAGCCAAGGCCGCGAAAGCAGCACTCGCTCCTTATGACCAGCTCAATATCTTGGAGCGAAAAACGGCGGATGCAAGCGCTGCCAATTCCGGCGCAGTGTCCGGTACAGGGCCATCGGTATCAGTGCCTGCGATGACAGGAGAGATCGGAGCCGATGTTAAGCTTTCACCTAATGTCCAACATGTTATTGATACATTCAAGGGCTTTATTGATGGATTGAAAGTCGCGGCTCAGCCTACGAAAGACGCCATTCAGGCCCTTTGGGGCGAATTGCAGCGGCTTGGCAGCTTCGTATGGTCTGGATTACAAGATTTCTATAGCGATTTTCTAAAGCCCGTGGGAACCTGGGTGCTGGGGGAGGGCATCCCCCGCCTTGTGAACGCCCTGAAAGACGGTCTCTCAAAAGTAGACTGGGAAAAGATTAATGGCGCGCTTGATCGGCTTTGGAAAGCGTTAGCACCTTTTGCGGTAAACGTTGGCGACGGTTTGCTATGGTTTTGGGAGAACGTGCTCGTGCCTATCGGCACATGGACAATGAATAACGCTGTCCCAACTTTTTAGACCTTTTGTCTGGCGCGATTAATGTGTTGAACAGCGGTCTCACAGCATTAAAACCGCTCGCACAGTGGCTATGGGATCAATTTTTGCAGCCTCTTGCGGAGTGGACCGGCGGAGTCATTGTCAGCGTACTTGGTGGGATTGCGGACGCTCTGACAAGGATATCCGATTGGATCAACAGCCACCAAGGCTTAGTACAAGGCATGACGGTGACTGTTGCAGCATTTTTTGCAGCATGGAAAGTTGTAGAGCTTTTGTCATTTATACAGCAGTCTGGAGGCGTGGTTGCAGCTTTAAAAAGTATTACAACCGCTATAGCTGGCAGCACACTTGCCAAACTGAAGGACAAAGCGGAGACAGCGGCTTTGAATGTAATGTATGCGAAAGACTTTGTAGTGAGCATTGCCAAAAGTACCGCTGCGCTGGCAAAACAAGCCGTCCAGTGGACGATTGAAACCGCAAAAAAAATAGCAAGCACTGCAGCAACATGGGCGCATCAGGCGGCAACCCTTGCGGCTACTGCTGCCACATGGCTATTTAATACAGCTATGACGGTGTTAACTTCTCCAATCACGCTTGTTGTTGCCGCTATTGGAGCTCTAATCGCCATTGTCGTCCTATTAGTTAAAAATTGGGGCACCGTAAAGGCAAAAGCCATAGAATGCTGGGACAAAATCAAAGACGCCTGGGACAAAGTGGGTAACTGGTTCCACGAGAATGTCACAGATCCGATTGCAAGCTTTTTCACTGGTATGTGGGAAGGCATCAAAAAAACGTTTCGTATGGCTGTTGATTGGATCAAAAAAGTATTTACCAGTAGCGTTAATAGCTGGATTTCCATCATTGAATCCTTTATTAATTTCTTCATCAAGGGAATCAACGTATTAGTTCGCGGCATCAACAAGCTCAGTTTTGATGTGCCTGATTGGGTACCTGGAATTGGCGGTAAGTCGCTTGGATTCAATATCCCGCTAGTCCCGCAAGTCAAAATTCCACGCCTTGCCCAAGGCGCTGTCATCCCGCCTAACCAACAATTCGCCGCTATCCTCGGCGACCAGAAGCATGGCCGTAACCTCGAGGCTCCGGAAAGCCTGATCCGCCAGATCTTCCGGGAGGAGATGGGCAAGCCAAACGGCGGGGATTGGCGCATCTACGTAATGCTACCTGACGGAACAATAACGGGGGAAACTGTTATCACAGCGGCCCAGCGAGCGAATCAGAGAGCAGGCAAAACGATCATTCCCGTGGAGGTGTAATCATGGAATCGGTTAACCCGATTGAGTGGGTCAGGCACAGTGAAAACGGGCCCAATTTATATGTTCCCGTTCCGCATATTTATAGCGTCAGTGGGGAAAAAGCTGTCTAAAGACACTGCGACGCGAACAGAATCGTATTATATGCATCCGGACTTTGTCGGTCGCGATCAAATTATCCATATCGGATGGGAAAAGCCAACTTTTGAGCAGGGGAAAACAATCCTAAATGCTTTTGACCCCGACCGGCTGCAAGGGATTTGGGTGAAATTTCTGTCCCCCTGGTATGGATGGATCGTAGAGGAAATGTATACAGGAGACGTGCCAGCTCCTATGATGAAACGCAGCAAAGTGTATTGGGAAACCATTGAATTTGACCTCACCACGAAACAAACAAAATGGAGGGACGCTTAGTATGGAAATATCGCAGCACGCGCTTGACTGTATCCGGCGCGGAGATCCTTTGAGCGTCTCTATAGAGGCTTCCGGCGTGTCCGGAAATATCACACTCACTGAGCAGGACATCTTACCCGGAAGCCTACAAATATCCCGCATGTCCATGTCCGTGTCCGGGAACCAGATTGAGCTTGGGAGTGCTATATCATCCGAATTAACGATGAAGCTGTGGAACGACGGCGGGAAATTTGATGGTTTTGCGTTTGAAGGGGCCGAGCTTTACGTTCGTCTGGGCATCAAACTAGAAGATACTACGACGGAATACATACCGATAGGATACTATACCGTCGACGAGCCGCCCCGAAAACTCTCCACGATCTCGATTAAGGCCCTTGATCGCATGGCTCGGTTTGATCGTGTATACGATAGCAGCATGACATATCCTGCATCTCTGTATCAGATCCTCTCTGACGCATGCGCGAAGTGCAACGTACCTCTTGCAACGCCGGACAGCGATCTGTTGAACTCAGCCTACTCTCCAGCTACCCGGCCGACAGAAGACGGGATCACATACCATCAAATTATCATCTGGATTGCAGAGCTGACCGGGAGCTGCGCGTGGATCGATTGGGACGGCAAATTGCGATTGTCCTGGTATGAGAGCTGCTCGACCCAGATCACCGCGGATGATCGCATCAGTTCTGACATGCAGGAAAACGATATTACAATCACCGGTGTACAAATCACGGCAAACGACGAAGGGAAAACAGTCTATTTATCTGGCTCGGACACGTACGCTCTGTGCATCGAGGGAAACCTCCTCGCTCAGGACAATTTGCAGTCGGTTGCCAAAGCTCTCGGAGATCAGCTGATCGGGTTTACCTACCGCCCATATAACTGCCAGGCGCGGGGGCTACCGCATCTCTGGCAGATGGAGTGCATCTCCTACGTCGACGCCGCAGGGATAACACACCCCTCAATTATCAATCAGCACACGTATACCTACAACGGCAAATCCACAATCGCTGCCAAAGGCGAGACCACGCAGCGAAATGGCTACGCAACCTCTGCACCCCTTACATCAAAAGAACGGGCCATTTTAGAGCGTATGAAGGCGCAGACCAACCGCAAGTTGTCTACCATGCAACAAGCCGCCCTTGAACTCAACGAAACAATGGCAAACAGCATGGGGCTTTATAGCACGACAACCGTAAACCCCGACATGTCCGTTACCGCTTACTGGCACGATAAACCTACGCTTGAAGATTCTCAGTACATTTACACCCGAAACGCCGGGGGATATGCGTGGACTGATAGCGGATGGAACGATGGGGAGCCCGTCTGGCAATACGGAGTGACCAAGGACGGCATTGCAATCCTCAACGTACTCCATGTCTACAAGCTGACTGCGGATTATCTCGATGTGCGGGGGCTAACTGTTACCAATGCATCCGGGACGGAAACCCTGAAAATATCCCCACAGGGCGACGTCTCCCTCAACGTCAAAAGCTTAAGCATCACGGGGAACCAGGTGGCGACGCAGGGGGATTTGACGAGCGGGATCAATGGGCTGCAAATTGGAAGCCGGAATTATATTAAGGACAGTGTATCAAGAACTTTAACTGCCAATTCCACGAGTGATTGGTATTATAACAACCTATACACACAGGCTTAGAAAATACGCAATACACGTTTAGCGTGTAGGCGCTGACGGCGGCCGTAGGGCTGCTGTCGGTGGTCGACTCGATCTACTACCAGGCGGTCACCGTGGCGCAGGACGGATTCGAAATATCGTGGATGATCTCCTTCGGCACGGGCATCGCGGCGCTGGCGATCCTCGTGGCGGGCAGCCTGCTGGCGGGCGTCATCCCCGCGACCCGCGCCCTGAAGATCAAGGCGGTGGACGCCATACGCGAAGAATAGAACTGAAAATTAAAAACCATATTTGCGGCTATGAAAAAGTTTCTGAAGATTTTTGCCGGAGTGCTCTTTGCAGCGCTTTTACTGGGAACCTTCTGGTTCCTGTGGCGAAAACCCGTCCGGCGAAGGTCGTCTATACGATCGTGGAGCCCGAGCCGGACACGCTCAAACAGTTCGTGGTGGCCACGGGCAAGGTAGAACCCCGCGACGAGGTGATGATCAAACCCCAGATTTCGGGCATCATCTCCGACGTTTACAAAGAGGCCGGGCAGCTCGTCCGCAAGGGCGAGGTGATCGCCACGGTGAAGGTCGTGCCCGAAATGGGCCAGCTGTCGAGCGCCGAATCGCGCGTCTCGGTGGCCGAAATCTCGCTGGCGCAGACCCGCCGCGAGTACGACCGCACGAAGGCCCTCCACGAAAATGGCGTCGTCTCGGACGAGGAGGCGGAGCAGGGCCGCACGGCCCTCGACAAGGCCGAAGAGGAGCTGCAAAACGCCCGGGAGAACCTGGAGATCGTGAAGAACGGCATTTCGAGCCGCTTCAAGGAGTTGAGCAACACGCAGATCCGAT
>VOFJ01002158.1_pt1 | contig 17790 bp, 29 predicted proteins | sample 5384081 | NCBI WGS metagenome assembly VOFJ01 (sample SAMN12384729, study PRJNA508395) | human gut metagenome | isolation source: healthy gut I | host: Homo sapiens
TGTAAAGATCATAGTAAATACAAGAATTACACTTAAAGCCGTTTTCAAATTCTTCTTTAGCATCATACTTTTACCTCTTCTTTCTTTAATATTATCACTGCTGCTGTAAATATAATGCAGCAGTTTTTAAAAACTGGAACGAAAATGTTGCGCAGCTTTTAAAAACAAATTATTTTTCATGATAGGTCGGACAAGCTAGCGGTGACAAGGTGTCCACATCGCGTCCAAGCCGATCATGACTTGCCGTTCTGCTCCAAGATCCCTCGGAGACCTCCTGCAGTTCTCTTGCCAATTCCACTTCATCTACCCCCGATACTTTTTCCATCTCGCACGACACACTTGCCAGCAACGTACACCCGATCCACTGAATGTCGAGTAGCACTATAGATGATATTCTTTACCACATCGCGCACTGGGCTCATCTCAATAGAATTCAGCTGGAACACAACGAAATCAGCCTTACAACCCTTCTCTAATCTGCCGAGATCGTTCCTTCCGAGAGCCTTTGCACCATTGACCGTTGCCGCATAGAAAATATCTCGCGCGGATACGGCGAAAGTGGTTCGTTCTACAACCTTTCCAAACATGCTGCATAACGCATTTCCTGAATAAAAATCAGATGGAAATGTATCTGTGCCAATGGTCATGTTCACCCCATATTCTTGGTATTTTGTGAAAGATTGCAGGGTATTCCCCTGATCTAGCCAACGCCCAAGGGCAATGAGCAAACCGTGGTCTTGGAATCTCCCAGAAGGCGAAAGTCCTTATCTCCTGCCATATTGATCATGTTGTGCCCTGTGATATATAAGCAGTGGGCAACTGTCACATCTTCTCCAAGCATACCGGTATCTGCCATCAGCTGAACAGGTGTCTTTCCGAACATTCTGATGCAAGACTCAAACTCGATCGGCGCTTCCGCACCGTGAATAGTGATTCGCATGTTCATCTTATCTGCTCGTTTCCGGACTTCCTTCAACATCGCCGGCGTACATGTCATAGTCTGCGTCGGCGCCCATATTCCTCGTATCCTTCCTTCGTAAAAGTCCCATCTATCTCCTCCAAAAGATGCTGAGCCTCTTCGATTCTTTTAAAGCCCTCTTTTTTCATCGAAATTGTAAAATCAGAGAATGTCCGTCAGGTGAATCCCATATGCTCCGTTCCTCATAACGATCTCCTGCACGTACCGGACCGCCTACATAAGCACGCATTCCCATTTCTCCAGCCAGCTCGCCTTCCGTCTTCGAATAACCGCCTCCGTAAATCAGAGTTGTCGTGCACCCACTTTTTAAAATTTCCGCTAAATTTAATTTAGCTTGTAAGTACGCACCCCTCTCCCCCAAAGACATCACCAATGCATAATCATACAATGTGCCTTCAAAGAAATATGGATTACCAATATCTTCAGCGATAGCTTAAGCTGTACACTTCACATGGGTGTGTATGCATATTGATGAATCCAGGTGTAATTGCCACATTTCCCAAATCTTCAAACGGAGCATTTTTTTCGAATTTTTGTGAAAAATCCAGTAACCGTATCCCCAGATACACCTAAGTATCCATTTTCCAAAAGTTTTATGCTGGCCTTCGTCCCAGACAATGATATATTTTGCTTTATAAAACTTTACTCCTTTGCATGGTTTTTCCTCCATAATAATCAAACATATCGAGGATAGGTCATCGGATAGATTTCATCCATCCGGCGGCCATCCTCTGCCCGAAGCACCTTCCAAGCCGCTTCACAGATTTCCTGCAGCTCTTTCACAAAGGGCTGCTTCATCAATTCGCACGCTTTTCCATCTCTTACAATACATTCGCCTTCAACATAAACTCGAGATACGGAATGTCTTGTTCCACTATATACCACATTTTTAATCACATCTCTGGCAGGTGTCATCTCAATGGTTGAAAGATCCATTACGATGAAGTCTGCTTTTTGCACCATCGCAGAGACGACCGATGTCTGTACGGCCAAAAGCTTTCGCACCGCCGAGAGTTGCAGCATGAAAAACATCCTTTGCCTGAGTTCTGTATGTTGTGTGTTCCATAGCCTTCGCCATAAACACGGCCAGTCGCATTTCCTGCAGCATATCAGAAGGGAAGGTATCATTTCCCCATTCCCATATTCACACCTGCATCTCGATACTTACCAAATGATTCTAAGCAAGTACCCACACGAATAAATGGTGTCGGACTATGAGCGACATTTGTGTGAGAATCACCCAATAACTTCAGATCTTGCTTTCCGCGGATAAACACCTGGCTATGTCCTGTAGTAAATACACAATGGGCAATTACTACATCTTTCTCCCAACATTCCCGTATCCGCACAAAGTTGTATTGGTGTTTTTTCCCCATGAATTCTTGCACAACCTTCAACTTCACTGCTAAATCTTCCGCTGCATGGATGGTAATACCAACGCCTAAACGATCAGCCAGCCGCCTCGTCTCTTTAAGCATTTCCGGTGTATAAGTCATGGTTTGTGTCGGTCCCAACATGATATGAATACGTCCGTCGTATTATCATAGTCTTTTACCAAAGACTCAGCCTCTTTAATCCTCTGAAAGCCCCTCTTTCTCATCAAAGTTATATTTGATTGAATGTCCGTCTGGAGAGTACCAAATACTCCTTTTTCTTCCATACGGTCTCCTGCACGAATTCCTGCACCTACGTACGCTCGAATTCCCATCTTTCCTGCAGTTTCTGCCTCCAATCTGAATATGGTCCACCATAAATCAAAGAGGTTGTACATCCGCTTTTTACCAATTCAATTGTTGTTGGGTTTGCAGTTCTGCTCCCCGTTTACCCAAGGATGGAAACGGATAATCCATCAACGTTGACTCATAAAAATTTTGGATTCCCGCAATCTTCTATAAAACTTTTTGATACTGAAAACCTCTGACGGGTGGGTGTGCAGATTAATAAAAACCAGGTAAAATCGCCGCATTTCCTAAGTCCTCAAACTCTGCTCCCTCTGGCAATTCTTTGAAAATTCCTTTAATGACCTTTGCCTTTCACGGACATATATCCATTCTCCAGGATTTTATGATCTCCATCCTGATATGCCACGATATACTTTGCTTTAAAAAAACTTCAACTCCTGATTCATTTATTTCCTCCTTTCAATTCAATGTCCCTTGCTACGGATAATCAACGTAGTTCTTATTCTTATTTTATTGTCACTTTGGACAACTTAGCGGTGATATAACGTCAATAGTCCGATGTTTCGGGTCCTCTCGCTTATTTTACTCCAGCCGTCTCTGCCAATTCCCTGTAGCTGCCCTGTCAGATCAGCCTCATCGATACCGGCTACGACACCGTCTTTCATGATGCACTTTCCATTAACATAAACCCGTTCCACACTATGGCGAGTCGCACTGTACACGATATTTTTTTTACCACATCCCGCACTGGAGACATTTCCACAGTATCTAGAGAAAATACGGAAAAATCGGCTTTGCTATGAACACAGAGTCTACCCTAAATCTGTTCGACCGAATGCGCTTGTGCTCCATTGATGGTCGCAGCTTGAAAGATATCCTTCGCACTGGTAGCAAAAAGTACTGCGTCCGGTAATCTTTCCCATTACAGCTGCCATTCGCATTTCTTGTATGAAATCCGATGGAAAGGTATCTGTACCGATAGCTAAATTGACCCCAGCCTGTTGGTATCGTTCAAAAGTCTCTAGTGTATCACCTTCTCTTGCTAATACAATAGGGCAATGGGCAACAGTTGCTTTTGCTTTTTTGACAATAGATCCAAATCCTTTCCTCTCATAAAGATCTGAGAATGGCCCGTGATGCAGCAACAATGAGCAATTATTAAGTCTTCTCCCAGCAGACCTGTCTCTGCCATAACCTCTACCGGCGTTTTTCCACGCATCCTAATAGATGTTTCAAACTCAATAAAGTCCTCGCTTCCATGGGTTGTCAATCTGATACCATATTTATCTGCTGCTCGTCTTGTCGCCCGCAGCATATCTTCTGTACAAGTCATCGTCTGCGTCGGCGCAAGTAATCCCGTTATCCTTCCTTCATAGCTTCCTTCCAGATTTTTTGCAAAGGATACAGCTTCCTGAATTCGTTCAAAACCAGCGGTTTCATTAAATTGATGTGAGACTATGACCATCCGGAGAATCCCAGATGCTGATTTTCTTCCTTTGCGTCTCCTGCTCGAATGCCCCATCCTACATAAGCACGAAGTCCGATCTCGCCGGCAAGGCACGCCTCTAACTCCGAACAAGGTCCGCCAAAAATCAATGCCGTAGTACAGCCACTCTTAATAATTTCCGCTAAATTCAGCTTTGCTTGAATAGCAGCGCTTTGTTCCCCGAGAGAAACCAATCCTGCATAGTCATATAGAGTAGAGTCATAAAAATACAGATTCCCACAATCTTCCTTATAACTTCTTCCACCATAAACTTCCGACGGATGGCAATGAAGATTTAAAAACCAGGAACAATGGCTACATTACCAAGATCTTCTGCCTCAGCCCCATCAGGCAGGACCGAATATATCCCCTGCTATTTCGTTTCCCTTCACTTCCAAATACCCATTTTCCATCTGTCTATGGCTGTGCCCATCCCATATAATAAGATATCGTGCCTTTAGAAAATAATGTGTTTTCTGTTCATTTTCATTTTCTTTTCCTTAATTCTCTTTATGCCAAATGACACGCAACGCAATGATTCGGTTCGATTTCCCTCAGCTCCGGCATTTCTGTCCTGCAAATCTCCTGTGCATTGGCGCATCTTGTACAAAAATCTACATCCTTTTGGTGGATCAATTGACTTGGCGTATCTCCTTGTATAATTATCCGATCTTTCTTATGCTTCGGATCTGGAATCGGAATTGCTGAGAGTAATGCTTTTCGTATAAGGATGCAATGGATTTCTATAAAGATCATCCCGATTTGCAACTTCCATGACCTTGCCCAAATACATAACGACGATTCTGTCACAAACATACTCCACAACAGACAAGTCATGGGAGATAAACAATACCGTCAAATCAAAATCACGTTTTAGCTCTAACAGCAAATTCAAAATCTGAGATCGAACAGATACATCAAGCGCGGAAACCGGTTCATCACAAATAATGAACTTTGATTTGCAGCAAGTACACGAGCAATACCAACCTTGCCGTTGGCCGCCAGAAAATTCATGAGGGTAGCGATAAGCAAAAGACTTCTCCAGACCTACAATTTCCAAGAGCTCCTCAGCACGACGAATCCGTTCTTGCTTTGTGCCTCTCTTTTGTATTTCCATTGGCTCGATAATTGTATCGATCACCCGTATTCTTGGGCTCAATGAAGAATAAGGATCTTGAAACACGATTTGTAAATCAGATCGCATTTTTTGCAATTCTTTCTTCTTCATTCCTACCAACTCTTTACCTTCAAAATGTATACTGCCTTCCGTTGGTGTGGTAAGACCCAAAATTGAACGGCTTATAGTTGTCTTTCCGCACCCGCTTTCGCCGACAAGACCCAACACCTCATTTCGATAAACATCAAATGATACACCATCAACTGCTTTTTACGTATGATGTCGGTTTCCGAACAAACGATCGTCAACAGGAAACCATTTTTTATGTCTTTTACAGATAACAAAATTTCCTGATTCATTCTTGTTCACCTGCCTTTACTGTCTGCATATCCGGCTTTTCCAAATGGAGCCAGCAACGTACTTTTCTCCCATCGCCGATATCTTTAAGTTCCGGCTCTATTTCTGAACAAATGTCCATAGCGTAGGCTGTAACGAGGACAGAATCGACATCCTTTTTGATTTGGTTTGCACCGCTTTTTAAACGGAATCATATATAATTTTTCATGTACTCCGATTTTAGGAATTGACTTTATTAAGCCTTCGGTATATGGATGAAGCGGTTTTTTCAAATAAAACTTCTACATTAGCCTCTTCCACGACTCGACCTGCATACATAACAACTACATATTTTGCGACCTCTGCGATAACACCCAAATCATGAGTAATCATCATAATAGACATTCCTCGCTCTGTTTGCAGTTTTCTGATCAAATCTAAAATCTGTGCCTGAATAGTAACATCCAAGGCTGTGGTCGGTTCATCCGCAATCAGTAACTTTGGTCTGCAGGATAATGCCATGGCAATCATAGCTCTCTGCAGCATGCCGCCTGACATCTGATGAGGGTATTCTTTGATTCTCTTTTCTGGGAAAGCAATTCCTACCTCTCTAAGAAGTTCTACAGCCATATGTTCTGCTTCCTGCTTGCTCTTCTTTTGATGCAAGACAATAGCCTCAACAATCTGCGAACCAATAGTGTACAGCGGATTAAAAAAAGATGTCATAGGCTCTTGAAAAATGACAGAGATTTTATTCCCACGAATTTTCATCATCTCTTCTTCTGATTTTTTTTTTTTAAAAGATCCTCTCCTTCAAAAAGTATCTCGCCTCCGCTGATTTCTCCGGGCGTCAGCCGCATAATTGACATAGCAGATACACTCTTTCCGCTTCCAGATTCGCCTACAACTCCCAGAACTTCTCCTTCTTTAATCCGAAATGTAACATCCTGTACTGCATTATTCACATTTTTTCCGTTATGAAAAAGTCACGGACAGATGGTTAACCTCGATTAAATTTTCTTTCTGCTGATGATCCATTTGATTCATCGTTATAACCATTCCTTTCACTTCTCTCAGGCACAAAACGTTATAAAAATGTTTTTCCTGAGCTTTTGAGCACATAATTTTTATCTTTTACATTCTCGGATCCAAAACATCTCTAAGACCATCTCCCAATAAATTAAATCCGGTAACAGTCGCAAAAATGAAGATCACAGGGAATCGCAACATGAGGCGCAGATGTGATACAGTTTTTCCCTGTACTTATCAACGCACCCCATTCTGGAATCGGTGGTGTTGCTCCAATTCCAAAGGAAACTTAGTGTTGAAATAGACATGATAATCCACGCCATTTCCAGCATAGAATATACAATTATCGTAGGTATGCAGTTTGGCAATATATGTTTTTAACATAATTCTTGCGTCCGAAGCGCCTGCCGAAATGGAGGCCTCGATATGGCATTGTCTTAAGTGACAGCACTTGTCCTCTAATCAAGCGTGCATAAGCCGGCATGGAACCAAGACCAATAGCGATAGTGACATTTTGCAACCCTGGTCCTAAAGTTGCTACGATAGTGATCGCCAATAACATTCCCGGGAAAGCCATCAGAATATCCATAAACCGCATGATCGGGCTGTCCAAATGTCTGTAATAACCGGACAGCAATCCTAACGGTACACCGATGATGATAGCCACCAATAAAGCTAAGATGCTGTAAGGAATTGTGATTCTTGCGCCATATACCATTCTGGAAAACAGGCAACGGCCAAGCTCATCGGTTCCGAGTGGATAACCTTCCATTGGACCCATTAGTGCGATTGTACTATTCGTTTCCGTGGGGTCATGTGGGGCGATAAGTGGTGCAAATATGGCAATCAAAATCATGATCAGCAAAATCACACTGCCAATTACAACCCCACTGTTTCCCAATAACTTATCCAGTAATTCTCTCCTCGAACGATTATTTAATGTCTCCACTTTCTTCACCGCCTTAATATTTTATTCTCGGGTCGATAGCACTGTATGTCAAGTCAACAATCAGATTCACGACCAGAAACATAACCGCAAATAGAAGAATACTCGCCTGAATGGCAGGGTAATCACTTCCCAGAATCGCCGTAATGGAATATCTGCCTAAGCCAGGCCATGCAAAAAATGTTTTCGATAACCACTGACCCACTCATCATATAACCAGTTTGGGTTCCAATAACGGTAACAAGTGGCAATGCAGCATTCTTTAATGCGTGCTTGATGACAATCGCGCTATAACGCAAAGCCTTTCGCTTTTTTGCCGTGCGGATATAGTCTTGCCGCAATACTTCCAACATTTCGGGCGTGTCAATCGAGCAATCGATGCCATTTGTGGTAGACCTAGCATAAATGCTGGAAGGAATGTATGTGCAAAGTCCATCTAGACTGAAAAAAGAACTACCCATTCCCGACAGCGGAAACCATCCCAACTGCATGCTGAAAATTTTCATCAGCATCAGACCCAGCCAAAACTGCGGAATTGATACACCAGCTAAGGAGATAAAGTCATACATGCCTTGTCAATCCAGGTATTCTGCTTCAGGGCTGCAATAATTCCAAGAGGAATGGCTGCAATGATCGACCAGATTCTTGCAAAAACCATCAGATATATTGTATTAATCAAAGCCTTTAGAATATCTTTACTAACTGCTGTTTTCGTTAGAAAAGATCTGCCAAAATCCCCATGAAACAGGTTCACGATATAGTTCCAAAACTGTTCTAATAGCGGTTGATTCAATCCCAATTGTTCTCTGATAGCTTCAATGTCTTCTACGCGTGCATTCCCACCGGCCAAAACGAACCGCAGGATCGATCGGTGAAAGTTGAATAATCAAAATGTGACAATGATAACACCTAGCAGAATAAACGGTAACTGTAATAGTCTTTTTACTACATTTTTTTCATTTGATTGCCCTCTTTCATCTTTCAAATATATGTCAGTGATTCTTACCCCTGCTATTCCTCATATCGTGAAGCGTAAGGCTTTGCCGAAATAAACCTGCCCTGTCCCAGTTGTCCTGTGAACTTGGCGTTTTCGACAACTACATTACCGCGAAGCAACACCGTTTCGGTTCTTCCTATCATTTCATGACCCTCATAAATGTTGTAATCAACCCCATTTGGATTATCTTCTAAGCGTATTGTTCCTCTATATTCAGGGTCAAATATAACGATATCTGCATCAGAGCCAATCTCAAGTGCTCCCTTTCTTGGATAAATGCCGTTAATCTTAGCAGGTTCCGTTGCAAAACCTCCACCAGTTTTTTCTTTTGAAATTTTTCCCTTTGCAACACCCTCCGTCCATAACATATGAAGTCTGTCGCCGGCGCCGGGTGCTCCGTTTGGAATATTAGTAAAGTTATCTCTTCCCGCCTGTTTCAATTCTGCCAAATCGATTCCACAGTGATCCGATGATACTGCTGTAAGAAGACCCCTGTTCAGTGCCTCCCAAAGAGCATCCAGATGTTCCTGACTACGTAGAGCAGGCGAGCAAACATACTGTGCAGCCTTATTGAAGTCCGGATCGTCCAGCACATCCTTGGTAACTGTAAAGATAGTGAGTACAGGTTTCTCCGCCAACGTTAATTCCTTTTCCCTGTGCCTCCTGTATTTCTTGTAAAAGCCTCCTTACAGGTTACATGTACTACGTAAAGCGGCGTTCCTGTTTGCTGTGCCAGATATATTGCTCTTCGCACTCCCTCCGCTTCTGTAAATGGCGGGCGGGAAACATAGTGATATTTAGGTGCAAGCTGACCTTTTTTTACACATTCGTCCCGAAGGAAATTAAGAATCTCCCCATTTCTGCATGGACAAAAAACGGTCAGACCTACTTTCCCGCTTTCCTCCAAAATGCGATAAAATGATCCATCATCCCACATGAAGTGGTGAGCCGTTATATGCCATAAAAATTTTAATGCTCGAAACTCCTTTTGAGGCAGCTCCTTCACCTCGTCAAATACGCTGTCCATTAGATACGTAACCATTCCATGAAGAGCGAAATCGACACATGTCTTTCCCTTTAGCACGCACATTGATCCGGTAATCTATAGAATCCAAAAGTCCCGTACCTGGATCCTGAGGAGCGAAATCTACAATAGTCGTCGTTCCTCCAACGATGGCAGACATGGTTGTTTCATAGCCTGCCGTATCCCTATCTCCTACGTTGCACAAAGCGGAAAAATGAGTGTGCTCATCAACTCCGCCCGGCATTACATATTTTCCCGATGCGTCCAATATTTTTATCTGCCGTCTCGCCGTCCAGCTTGCCTATTGCAACTATCTGTTCGTTCTCCACCAGAATATCTCCTTTAAAGATCGGGCAGCCGTAATTATAGTTCCGTTTTTTATCAGTGTTTTTTTCATCTTATCTACCTCATTTTTGTATTATATTATAAATCCGTCTTTCCGATTAGTTCATCAAGGCGATCCACTCTAAGTAATGTCTCCAATAATATATTAGCACCGTCTGCAATTGCCTTTGGGCTGCTGTATTCGTCAATGCTGTGACTGATTCCGTCCCGACTCGGTATAAATATCAGGGCTGATGGAGTGAATTTTCCCATATTTATCAAATCATGCCCTGCCTCGCTGTGCATTTCCATTCGCTTCAATCCTAAAGAATCCGCTGCCCTCTGACTATTTCCAAAAGCCGCAAATCACACCACGTCTCCTCTTGATCGATATATGGAGAAATCGTCAGACCGCGATCTTTCCGCCGCTCCATCTATCTACTAACCCGTACATGGTTCTTCTGTCCATGTCACGAAGCTCCACGATAAAATTTACCTCGCCGGGTATGACGTTAACGGCACCGGGATGAATTTCCATGGTGCCTACGGTACCTACCATTGTATCGCTTTCCTGCGAACTCTTTCAAATAAATCAGTGATGCTCAGACAGGCTTTTTCCAATGCGTCGTCCCGCAGTCTCATAGGTGCTTCCGGCACTGATTTGCCTTTTCCCGCCATCCTGACCTTATATCTAAGGATAGCCACAATTCCGCTTTGCGACGCCGATATCCTTTGTTTGTCGCCTTGTTCGATATGCAGCTCCAGATAACACAGATAATCATCTTTATTCTTGCGCAGCATTTCTAACATCTTCCATTGTAATTCCCTGCTTCTGCATTCCAGGATCATTGCGTCGTCAATCTTATTACCCGTAAAAAGCCTTACTGCCAAAGGTTCCTCCCAACCACATTTCCTTCTTCATCCTCAAAAAGCGATGATCTGAATGGTATGCTTCGGTCTGTACCCCTGTTCCCTTTAAAGTCCTTTACGCATTCCACTGCCGCAAGCACCCGAGAGTTCCATCATATATACCTCCGTTTGGGACGGTGTCGATGTGGGATCCGAGAGAAAGAATTTTTGCTATCCAGGATTTGTACCTGCCACGTTCCCATCATCAGATTTCCCACCGTATCTTTTCTGACGGAAAGACCTGCCGCCTCCATGAGGTCCGCCTTTACTGTCAAAAAGCTGGTGTGTTGGTTTCGTTCCCTTTTTCTGGTTCGTAGCCTATTCTTCCTAGCGTTTTTATTCTCAACAAGCCTTTTTTTGCATTGATCTCCATATTTTTTCTCCTATCTGTCTACTTCATTCGAACCATCTGCCGGCTAAAAAGCAACATGCATCTTTATCAAACATTGGAAACCCCTTTGATTTCCTTATTCTGGTTTTTTCCATGTATTGATTTTGTTGGTAGAAAGCCCTGCTCCGACCATAGCCTCTAGCGAATGCCGGTACTACCCCTGTCCAGTACAGGTACTCCGAGAGTCTTTCGCAAATCCCACCAAAATCCACGAGCCCGCGCAGCCGAGTAAGATACATTCAGCTCCATCCTCCCTTACGGCTTTTTCAGCCTCTCTTTTCAATGCCTCAAGCCCTTTTTGAGGATTGCGATTGAACTCAAGGACCCAAGGCCTGTGGAACGAACAGACTTGCAGCGCCTTCTGCCCCCGTATCCATAAACTAATTCCTCGTAATTTGAACGGAGCGCGATCCAGAATCGAAAAGCTGAAAGTGCAACCAAGTTCAGAGATTAAAATAGCTGCCTCTGCGATACCTACTACAGGCTTTTGTGGTCACTTCCCTCGCCGCTTTGAGGCCAGGATCTCCGAAGCAGGCTATAACGTAAGCGTCCGCGTGCTCTTTCTGTCTCCGTCAATAATTTCCTTCAAAACGCCGGGAACCGCTAGATAATCGTCCATAGGTTTCTATGCTGTCAGGTCCCGTTTTGGGACTGACTGCGATGATTTCCGTCCCCTGCTGCCTTATATTTTTCCGCCACAAGACGGATACTCTCTGTCATCTCCAGAGTAGTGTTCGGATTGATCAGCTTAATTTTCATCCTGCTCTCCTATGTAAATTCATTTTTAGGTTTTTGAAGTTTTTTAATTTTACGCGTCTGTTAAAAATTTTTCAATTATTTCATCTTCTGATTTTTTTACTCATTATAAGGAACAGAAGTAGAAACTATTTGATTATTGCTATTCTTTTTATATAAATTCTTTTATCCTAAAGTAGTATTGAATGAGCACCGTTTTATAAAAAAAATAACTTGCACGATATTTTAGCATAATAAAAAGCAGGCTTTCTTCCGGTTGCCTGCTTCTGTTTCACTCTATTCTTTTGTTTTTTGTCTTATAGTTTATCATAATCGATTTTCTCTGAGGATAAGGGCAGGCACTGTAAAAAGCTGAACGCGGTTTTTAACCCCCATTTTGGAATAAATGTTCTGAAAGATGTTTCTTAATTGTATGAATGCTGACATTTTCCTCTCTGCAATTTCTCCGTTGGAATAGCCTTGAATCACCTGAATGAATACATCTCTCCTTCTGCGCTCCGTTAAATTATATTCTTTTTACAATTTCCTTCGTAATATCCTTTAGCAAAAAAAATACCAGTATCGCCTTTTTTTTGACCTCATAACTGAACCGATATGCGAAGTGCTTTTGAAGTTGATCCAGTGCAAACAGATCCCTTCTGGTAAAACTACCCGACTCTTTTGTTCTGAATAGCTGAATCATTCCCATAGGTTCTTCCTTAAAAAGTAAAAACCATACTCATAGAATAATAAAAACCATTTGTTTTGATAAATTCCTGAAAAATTCGCTGTTCTTCCCACTTCTGTTCTGAAAATCGATCATTATCAATAAATGCGCTATTTCTTCCGCTAAAAAATAACCAAAGATTTTTACTCGTTTCCTCTTCCCACACCCCATTGTTCTTTCATCAATACCGCTGCTAGTTGTCTTAACGAAATAAAGTTCTTTTCTCCAGTCTTCTTTGTCCTCACTATTTTCTTTGAACTTTTGTAATTAAAGCACCATCAAATCCGATAAGCAGCTTTTAAGCCAAATCAGAATTTCATTCTTCATATCTTTTCAATTTATAGATAAATGAAAATATTTAGCAATTTCATTTAATAATATCCATTCATATTCCTCAAGATAACCCATTTTTTTTACCTCCGTCCCTGCGATAAGCATTTCACTTGATGGTCAATAACAACATTAGTTTTAAAAATACTTAAAGCCGCTGTTCTCTAGACAAAAACACTCCCTTCCGTGAAAAATCTTCTTTTTTGCACGGAAGAAAGTGTCTAGTCTGGCGTTATAAACAACAAAAAAAGGCGAGTATTATTCGCTATATAGATGCTAGTTTTCTGCTGCGCTGTTAAAGTTTTCATTTTTTCTCGTTTTCTTATGACTATCTTTTTCAATTATTATACATTATTCGAGGGGCTCGGTCAAGATTGTTTTTTAAGGATTTATCACAGAGGCACATACTCACAACGCTCGAGGCTTTTGCTCCATTTCTGCGGGCTTTGCAGATCTCCCGATATCCCCATGACCACAGCCGCTTCGTCAATCGTTTTTCGCGAAATTGCACAACTCTCACAAATCCTGTAAGTCTCACAAGCCCCGCGTGTTTCGTGGTTTCGTGGTTTCGCGGTTTTGCGGAATCCGTACTGCAGCATCCGTTTTACGAAAGGCATCTACGGAATCTGATGAAACGCTTTCGCCTCGCGGCAGTCTTTGGCAATCTGCGGAAAGTTCCTCAATCCCGCCGAATTTCACCTCATCGCGGGTCTTTTGATAAATTCGACCTTGATCATCTTGCCGTAGAGCTCCTTTGTCAAAGTTGAAAATATGGGTTTCCATGTTTTTCTGGAAAGTGCCGATGGTCGGTTTGATGCCGACATTGGTGACGCTTGGATAGCGTACCCCGTTGTAGATGCAATAGGTGATGTAGACCCCTGTTCGGCGGCGTCACCATGCTTTCATCAATCATGATATTGAGGTCGGAAACCCGATACTTTCTTTTGCCCAGGCTGGTTGCCGACCACGACTTCTCCGCCGATGTCGTAATTGCGTCCGAGGAATTTGCTGCATTCGTCCATTTCTCCCGCCATAATCAGACTGCGGATCAGCGTCGAGCTGACCACATCGCCGTCCACCGTCACTGCAGGCATCGCGTTGACATGAAAACCATATTTTGCACCCAAAATGCGCAAGCACTGCACATCTCCCCCGACCGCGATAGCCAAAATGATAGTTGAAGCCGCAGAACAGCTCTTTCGCGCGGATCGCATCCACTAGGAGATTTTTTGACAAAGGTCTCCGGCTCCATCGTCATAATGGCTTCCGTAAACGGAATGTCCACCAGATAGTCCACAACCCATCTGTTCGATCAGGGCAGCCTTTTTCTTCCCTGTAGATAATATTTTTGACAGGTTTTGCACCCGGGATCAGATTCTTCGGATGGCTGGAAAAAGGTAAAGACACAGTCTTGAGGCCGCGCACCTTCGCTTTTTCGACTGCTGCTGTGATGATCGCCCGATGTCCCACATGTACGCCGTCAAAGTTGCCGAGTGCGACTGCGGTTTCGCATGTCTTGGATTTTATCTAAACTGTCGTAAAATACGATCATAATTCCTCACTTCAAAAAAACTTTGTCCGCCACCAGCTTTTTATACTGGTGATGGTAAAATGCCACGCCCAAAAGCGGCGGCCGTCCGGCATCTCCGGATTTTTTTCATACATTTTATATGCGCCGCGGTATTCCGGTCGAATTTCAAATTCCGGTTCTCGATAGCGGTAGCGTGGATTCTCTGTGATCTCGCATTCCCGCAGGGCGATATGCCAGCCGTCGGTAAACTTCCGCGCAAGCTGCGGCTCCAAAAGCGCCGTACCGAAATGTGAGCGGCATATCCATCGGCTGTACCAGCTTTGCGATCTCCGCAAGCCCGACCTCCGATGGGAGTCAGCGTATATCGCCCATTCTCCTTATAGGTCCGGTGACTGTAGGCATCGATCGCGTCCAAGCTGACTGCGTCCTCAAGGCGAAACGCTCCGCTGGGCCACGCGGGCACAGACTCTCCATCGCCGCGCCGCAGCCTAGGGTCTGTCCGACATCCTGACAGATCGTCCGGATATAGGTCCCCTTGGAGCATTCGACCACAAAGGTTATTTTTTGATATTGCTGTCATGTGCGAAGTCCATCAGCTCGATATCCAGATTGCGGATATAGACCCTGCGCGGCTGCACACGCTCTGCGATTAGATCAGTCTCCCCGGCTCTGGCATAGTCGTAGAGCCTGCGTCCGTCGATGCGCACCGCGCTGTACATCGGCGGCAGCTGCAGGATCTCTCCTTGAACGGTGCAAACGCCGCGCGGACAGCCGCCTCTGTAATATTGGCAGTGTCGCGCAGCTCCAGTACTCGCCCCAGATGTCCTGCGTGTCAGTGATGACTCCCAAAGACATCGTGCAGCGATAGGTCTTAAAGTCCATGTCCATGTATTCTGCCACACGGGTCGCCTTACCGAGGCAGATCGGCAGTACGCCGGTCGCCATCGGATCGAGCGTTCCGGTATGACCGATTTTTTTTCATGCCGAGCAGGCGTCTGAGATCGCCGATCACATCGTGCGAGGTCATGCCCGCCGGCTTATTGATATTGGTGATTCCGTCTTTTCATGTTCTGTGTTTTGTTCCCTTTGAGGCAGGCGGCAGCTTTTGATGCCTCGCAAGCAGTGCCGCCTCCAGCTGCTGCACAGCCTCGGTGATCGGCATCCGCAGCGTTGCTCCGGCAGCCTTGATATGGCCGCCGCCACCGAATTTTTCCGCGATCTCCGCGACGTCACCCAGCCGCTTGGCGCGCAGGCTGACCCGCACGCTTCCGTCCTGCTGTTCCTTGAGGAAGGCTGCGTATTCCACACCGCTGATGCTGCGCATCTGATCGACCACATCTTCGGTCTCCTCTGCCAGCGCGCCGGTCTCTGTGAGCATAGCCTGCGTCATATAGCAAAGCGCCCCTCTGCCCTCCGCGATGAGCCGCATGGTCTCCAGCACCTTTGATCTCGATTCGCTTTGTGCTGCGGGCGCACGTTTTCATACAGCCCACACTGACGTAGTTGCTGTCGATGCCCCAGTCACAGAGCGCAGCGGCAATCGCAAAGGTCTGTTTCGTCGTATTGAATACTGAAATTGCCCGTATCCGTTGTCATCGCCGCAAAAAGTGCCTCGCCGATTTCGGCATCCGGCTGCGTGCCCATCACCTGCAGGAGTTGATAAATCAGCTTCCGGTAGCCGCCGCCTCCGATCCACGTAATTGTAATCGCAGAAGCTGCTCGTCGTATGATGGTGATCGATGCAGACCGTTGTTTTGCCTTGGCGGAACGCTTGCTTCCCTGCCCGGAAAGCGGCCTCGTCGCCGCAGTCCACGCAGACAGAGACATCGACCTCCGCCAAAATATCCGCATCCGTCGCTGCAGTAGCCCCGATCCAAAAGCGCAGATTCAGCGGAATCTCCTCTTCAATGAGGATATAAGCCTTTGCCCGCTCTGCGCAGCGCCTTGCAGAGCGCTGCACAGGAACCGAGGGCATCGCCGTCCATATGGATATGCGGGTACAGCAGCAGCTTCTTCGCCGCGAGCAGTACCGCACTGATCTCCTGAAACGTATTATTCTTCATCCTGTTCTTCTTCGTCCTTCTGATAGCTGTCAAAATCGATCCCATCTAGAATCTCGTCGATGTGCCGCCGTAATCCATGGAGTGATCCATCTTAAAGATCAGCTCCGGAATATGGCGGACTTTGACCTGTTTTGCAATTTTGATGACGCCCTTTGGCGCTCGTAAAGTCTGGCGAGCACCTCGTCCTCCGCCTGCTGCTTCGCCTCTGCGTCCTGTGTCCCCGCAAGCAACGACAGATAGCAGGGTCGCATAGCTGCCGTCACGCGTCACGCTGACGCCGGAGACACTGAGCATCTTGCCTGCCAGGCGCGCGGATCCTGATGCCGTTGATCAGCATTTCGCTGACGATCCGGCGGATCTCCTCACCCAGCCTGCCTTGTCTATAACCTTTTCCCATGTGTTATTTCCTTTCCACTTCAACCATGTGGAAACATTCGATGACATCGCCTTCTTTGATATCGTTGTAGTTTTCAATACCGATACCGCATTCGTAGCCCCAATGCAACTTCCCTTTGGCATCGTCCTTGAAACGCTTGAGCGAAGAGATCTTGCCTTCGTGAATGACGATACCGTCACGCACCAGGCGGATCTCCGCGTTGCGGAGCACTTTACCCTCCTGCACATACGCACCGGCGATGATGCCGACATTCGGAACCTTGAAGGTGTTTCTGACTTCTGCTTTGCCGAGCACCTCTTCCTTTGGAATTCGGATCCAGCATACCCTTCATCGAAGTTGTTACGCACCTGTATCACCTTGTCCCCCACCCGAAACCCGGGCGCGGCGCTTTGCAGCTGGGGCTTCGCTTTTGGGGCGGGTTGAGCAGGTTTTGCAGCCCATCGTTCAGCGCCTGCGTGCCGGTAGGGGCCAAGCTTTGTGGGACACAGCACCTGAATATCCCGGATGGGGTCAAAGCCGTAGCTCCGGGGCAACCGGGTGGTAACAAGGTCACACACACCAGACGCTGCGCAGCCTCGCCGTCCGTTTCCAGGAAGAAGAAGTCGTCGGTCTTGCTGCCCCTTTGCAGCGGCTCGCCGGAGATGATATGGTGCGCGTTTTCCACGATGAGACTGCGTTTTGCCTGCCGGAAGATCTCGTTCAGGCAGACAGTTGGCACGCAGCCGGAGCGGATGACCTCGCTGAGGATGTTGCCCGCGCCCGCGCTGGGCAGCTGGTCGGCATCGCC
>VOFJ01002034.1_pt1 | contig 17789 bp, 25 predicted proteins | sample 5384081 | NCBI WGS metagenome assembly VOFJ01 (sample SAMN12384729, study PRJNA508395) | human gut metagenome | isolation source: healthy gut I | host: Homo sapiens
GCCGTCGGCAAGCAACGTCCGGGGACAGGCTATATTCAGACGAATGAACCCCTCTCCACCAGGACCGTACAGTGTACGAGAATTGACCATCAGCTTCTGGGTCCCTCTTGCAAGCGTAGGGTCATGGCATCCGAGCCGATACTCGATGCTCGGCAATCTATCCGAATAGGTTCCTTCGAGTGGCAACACAGGATATTGCGGTAGCCGTTGCTCGAAAAAAGCGGCAGAGGTATTCGTAATTCTCCCGCAGGTACTTCCGCAAAGCATCGAGCCACGCGCCGCTTTCGTTGTAAGCGGCTATCGTGGCGATAACGCCGAACGGATTAACGTCGCACACTTCGTTGATGTTGATGGCGCGGTCGATACGGCGGCGTACCCCTTCATCGGCAGCGATGATGTTGGCGATTTGCAATCCGGCAAGGTTGAATGCCTTACTCGGCGAAACGCAGGTTACGGAGTTTTGGCGGAAACGTTCGGACAGGGAGGCGAAAGGCGTGTAGTCATGCCCTTCATAGACCAGCTCACAATGAATCTCGTCTGCCACGACGAACACCCCGTTATGCAGGCAGATGTCACCGATGCGCCACAGTTCCTCCGGCGTCCAGACCCGTCCGACCGGATTGTGAGGATTGCACAGCAGCAGGATTTTCGCCTTCGGATCGGCCGCTTCGCTTCGAGATCGTCGAAGTCGATCGTGTAGCGACCATCCCGGTAAACGAGATTATTGGCCGACAACTCGCATCCGTCGTTGCGTATCGACGAATAGAAACAGTTGTATGCCGGCGTCTGGACGATGATCTTGTCACTCGGTTCAGTCAGCGCTTTGATAATAGCGGACAGAGCTGGCACGACACCGTTCGTATAGATAATCCACCGGGGATCTATCTGCCAGCGATGCCGGTCATCGAACCACCGGACAACCGCGTCGTAGTAGGCTTTGGGGACTTTGGTATAGCCGAAAATACCATGCGCTATCCGCTTTTGCAAGGCTTCAACAATAGCTGGTGCTGTACGGAAATCCATATCCGCCACCCACATGGGCAGCACATTTTCCTCTTCGGGTGTGTCCCACTTGTAAGAGTTCGTCCCGCGACGCGGGACAATCGTATCGAAATCGTATTTCATAACTTATCTATTTATTCGTAATGTATAAATCCAGTTACCACTCCAAAGCCTGACAAGAAAAATCGTTCCCTGGAAGCAAAGCCCGATATCCAATATATCAAAGCTCCCATGACACCCATAATCAGCATCCCCGACCAGCCAACTGGGAAGCATATCACTGATGGTAATACCGGTAACCGCCAGCAGCGAACTGAAAATAAGCGTGGCCGTAACCGATTGGCGGAGTATCTTTCTGGCTCCTGCGAAATCCCCGGCTCCGATCCGGTGTGCTACCTGCACGGAAAATCCTGTTGTGGCTGCTGCTTCAGCGTCATACTCTTCCCTTCGCGGATAAGCGACAACAAGTAATCGGTCTTTCCTCTTTGCCGTTTCCCATTCGGTTATTTTCAAAGGGTATCAGTCGGTGAAACAAGTTTTCTCATCCCAGAGTCTCAGTTCACAATCGGCAGGCGCCTTTATATTCTCATCGAGGATGATCTCTCCATAGCTCTCGGCGGTAATACAGCCTGTCCGCGGATTCTTCACTCCGCCTATTGCTCCTTTGATGGTTGCCTGCACCGAACTGTACTCGAAAGCCCGGTCACAATCTGGGCCGAAAGTGCAATTCTCCAGCACCAGGTCGTGCGCATAGCAGAGCGGCTGTTCGCCGGTAATGTGACAGTTCACCAACCGGAGGTTGTGCGAATGCCAGCCCAAGTATTCGCCGTTCAGTTCCGAGTCGTAGATCGTCACGTTCTCCACCTCCCAGAAAGCGTCTTTCGTGGTAATTTTGGCATTATGAATCTCCACGTCTTTTACGTACTGGAAAACGTATTTGCTGTCGCTCTCCAACCGTCTATACGGATGTTGCTGACTGAACATAAACGGATAAAGTTCCTCCATGCAGTTTCAGATTCTTTTTTGATGTTCAGTTCTGGCAACGCCAGAACACTTCATCAGCATCGTTCATCTCTACGTTCTCGATTTCGATGTCGTGCATCTCGCGGAACATTTTGGGGGCGTCGATGCGTGTATCGGTCATTTTCAGATGGTCGGAGTACCATAGTGCCGAACGTCCGCCTATATCGAAAAAAGCAACGGTCAATAACGAAACCATGCACGTGCCAGAAAAGGGTAGTTTCCTTCGAACCGGCAATCAATGGCTTCGATGTTGCTGCATTCCTTGATGGCCGACTCCCCGGCACGGATGACGACGTTCTCCAATCTGAGATTATGTGATTCGAACAAAGGTCTTTCTCCGCCGAATTCTGTGCTTGATATTACTTCCATATATTCCGTTCTTTAATTGTTATATAAATTATGTTTTGTCGGCCATGCCCTAATCTCGTTTCGCAGTGAGCAGCCACCGCTGTCATGCGGGCTTCGCTGACTGAAGTCGAGATTCCGCTACTGCCGCTTGTGGCGGACAGAGCGATTCGTTTACCGGCGAGTTTTCCTTATTTTGTTCGAGTTTGTCATACTCTTCGTCCGTGACTGGTTCGAGCCATTCGTTGGATGTCTTTTCTCCCGGAACCTCGAAAGCCGATAGTGCAAACCAACTGTCGGCTGCCGCTCCGTGCCAATGCTTCACGTTAGCCGGGATATGGATGATCGTACCGGGTAGAATCTCTATCGCCGGCTTGCCTTCTTCCTGATACCAACCTCGTCCGGCTACACCGATAAGCATCTGTCCACCCCCTTTTGTCGCTTTATGGATATGCCAGTTATTACGGCTGCGAGGCTCAAAAGTTACGTTTGCTATCGGCACCTGTTCGCTCGAAACGGGTGCGAGGTAACCGTTACTAAACTGCGGTCACGCAGGCCCAATTTATTAGTGCGGCTCCACACTTCGCCGAAAAGAACATCGTCGTTGAGTTCCGCAAATTTGGGTGCGAACTCAACGAGTTGGGTGCGTCCTGCTGTCTGTACTATTTTTTCCTGTGCCATAACATTGAGTGTTAAAATGCTGAATACTGAAATTAAAAAGATCTTGTTCATAGTTGTTTTATTGTATGAAATTATTGAGTTTATTAGCCGGATTGAGCGGCGTCTGGTCAGACAATATTAACGACTTGACCATGTGCAGCGTCTCCAGCTTGTACCTCTGAAAGTGTTCCGATGCGATATGTTTTTCATAAGCTGCATGACTCGCATACGTTTCAAGAATCGTTATATTGCAGGGATTCTCCTTTTCACCAATCGCATACATTGTCAATACGCCCGGCTCGCTACGCAGGGATATTTCGCCCACTTCGGTCGCATAGTTTATGTACTTGTCGAGATACTGCGGATAAACCTCTATTTTCGACAGCCTTATGATACCATCGGCCGTCATTGGCTCTTTGGCACACATACCTGGCAGCTTATCCAGATTCAAATATTTGCCGATGCTCTCTCCTGTAGTACGGGAAGCATCTGTTGTTGCTCCGACTGTGAGCAATGTAAAACTCGATGCCGTCCTTAAGAAATTTCTGCGATCCATCATCTTTTGTTTTTTTCATTGTTTTTTCTGATTGCAAATTTATCGCGGTCGAATAAGCCGACTTGTATACGATTTACGGATATTTATACCCGAATCCTCGATTCAGTAATAACGCTGTATGTAATTCAATTCAAATGAATTACTTTTTGCTCAAAAAAGAAATAAAAAGAAAAGCTTATGGAAGAAGTTATAAAAACTCAATGAGGTAGATAAATACAACAAACTGTTCGGACTCGAAACACGGCATCCGTTAGTAAGTGTAGTCGATTTGTCGAAGGCGACGCGGTGGCCGGAACATTTCAAGGTCAACTACGGCGTGTACGCTCTTTATCTGAAAGATACCTACTGCGGGAATATCACGTATGGACGTCAGAGTTACGACTATCAGGACGGTACGATAGTCGGTTTCGCCCCCTGGTCAAGTTGCGGAAACCGAGATGCTGAAAAATATCCAGCCGAATGCTCACGGCATTCTGTTTCATCCCGACCTGATTCGAGGAACTGCTCTCGGTCAAGAAATTAAGAACTACTCATTCTTCTCTTATGAAACCCGCGAGGCGTTGCATCTTTCGGAGGATGAGCGTGAGATTGTAATGGACTGCCTACATAAAATAGAGACGGAATTGAAGCATAGTATCGACAAGCACAGCCGTCGGTTAATTTGTGCCAATATCGGACTACTGCTCGATTATTGTATGCGTTTCTATGAAAGGCAGTTCACGACACGAGAACAGGTAAACAAAGATATTATCGTCCGTTTTGAACGACTATTAGACGATTATTTCGACAGCGATGGTCCCTTACGGGAGGGGTTGCCGACCGTCAAGTATTTTGCCGATAAGGTGTTTCTGTCTGCGAATTATTTCGGAGACATGATCCGTAAACAGACAGGGGCAGACTGCCTCTCGGAATATATTCAAAATAAACTGATCGAACGGGCTAAAGAAGCCTTACTTGGCACAGATAAAACAACAAGTGAAATTGCTTACGGGCTGGGATTCCAATATCCGCAGCACCTGAGCCGGATGTTCAAACGGGTGACAGGTTATACTCCCAATGAATTTCGTTCTCAAAACTAGTCTTTATATAGTAAACTATGAACGAACTGCAATTTCCTGGGCTTTATATCGACGACACAGCTAACCCTCATGCAATTCTTTCGTTCTTATGTCAATCGGGATACTATTGTCTGATATTAACGGATTTTCTTGCTGAATTCGGAACAAAGTGTGGTCGGGTGTATTGCGACTACTGCGACGGAACACTCATCAGTTATCGTCCGGATACCGTCTGTGTGGAAATTCCGCACCTTGCCTATGGATGGTTGCGTTTCACCCTGATCTGTTCAAGGGAAAAATGCTTGAAAAGACTATTGAAGAATACACGTTCTTTTCGTATGCACTCAAGGAAGCGTTGCATGTATCCCTAAAAGAAAAACGGATACTCTCTTCATGTGTTGACGATATTCGTAGGGAATTTCATCATGGTGCAGATTCCTACAAACGGACTATCTTGATACGGCATATTACCCGTCTGTTGGATTATACCACTCGTTTTTATGAACGGCAGTTCATTGTCCGTGAATTGAACAATGAACTGCTGATACGGCAATACGAAAAACTTGTCAAACAATATATTGGAGATGGAAAACTTGCACAGAAACCGCTTACTTCTGCCTATTGTGCCGGACAACTTCATTTGTCGGAAGCCTATTTCAATGATCTGCTCGAATTGCAACTCGGACACACGCACAGCTGCCATCTTCAATTGAAACGTATCGAAATGGCAAAGGAGAAGCTACGTTCCTCAGGAGAATCCCTTTCTCAAATCGTTCATGAACTCGGATTTCCTTCGATACAGTATTTCAGTTTTCTTTTTTCAAGAAGATGACGGGGATAACGCCAAAATAGTTACAGATCATTAAATTAACAATGCTTGATTTATTCAGCCATTCCTATTCGATACTGCCCAGCTTCTGTTCCGTCAGCACTGTCCGGCATATGTTTGTCCAATACATAATTTTGTATCCATTTATCCAATAAATCGGCAATTTCGGCGTTATTGAGGTCAGACATCAGGAAATGCGTATTGCCTCGGATACCGATCTTAGGAAGTTCTACTAAGATCGCATTCCCGCCATAACGGTTGATTGCTTCTACAAACTTGCGTCCCATCTGTAACCGTACCCGCCAATTCTCACCACCGAGTTTATCAGTGGGCTCTTTCGGGAATATAGTCACCGAAATAAAGTACAATAGGAATTCGCGTCAGTTTTAGAAATTCATCCATTGGAACACCTGTTCCTGAAAGAGTACCCCCGTCAAGCTTGACATCGGATCGGGGACTTCTCCTTCCGGGAAAAGATATCCGCCCGGTTCTAAAGAGACAACAGCTCGGATATTCGGGTTCTCAACTACTGCCAGCCATCCGGGGAATCCACCGGCCGAATGTGTTACAAGAATACCCTCTCCGATACGGTCGAACAGTGAGCCGAGTGCCGCGATGTCGGTTTTTATATCATGATTACTAATGTCAGGCGTCATTTGGCGAAAAAACTGATCGAGCGAAATGGAATCGGTCGGGAACTGAACTCCGGAATTGAAAGATGGCCACTCGCCGATACGCCGATATCAAACCATAGTTGCTCGTCGGCTTTCGGTGCCAGTCTTGTTTCAGCTGATGTGCGTCCCGCATCTCCGCGACCGGGCATATCGACAACATAAGTGCTGAAACCGCGCCGCAGCATTAAGGTCTGAAATCCTTCGCGACCGTCGGGAGTCATTTGCCAGCAGCGGCCTGACTGTCCGTACCCATGAACGAAAACCAGCGGCATCTGGTGGGCCTTGGTCGGAATCTGGAAATCGATGACAGCATGGTCGGCATGATAGCTCTGTCCCTGTTCAATGGGGGTGCTCCAGTTGATAAAGCGACTGTTGTCATATTTTCCGGGACGATGTAATACTGTTCCACCAACAGCAAAGCTACCCTGACGGGCTATTGTAATCGGGGTCTCGTTGGGAGAAGTTGCTTGCCCGTATCCTGTCACTCCCAGCCATGACATGAACAAAATCAAGATATTTCTATTCATTTCTCTATTCTTTATAATTATTGTATTCTTCGTTTGTTACAGGTTCATACCACTGTGTAGCACCCAAATGAACTTTTGTATTGATAGCTATATGTGTGAATCCGCTGTCGGAAGCTGCTCCGTGCCAATGCACCACGTCTGCCGGAATAGCGACTACGTCTCCGGGATTCAAAATTTGTATGGGCTTCCCCTTTTCCTGATAGTAACCTTTTCCGGCGGTGGCAATCAGAATCTGTCCGCCCGGATGCGAATGCCAGCTGTTTCGGGCTTTCGGCTCGAATATCACGTCGGAGACTACCACATCGAATGTTCCGCTGTCGGTCATCAACCGTTGGAGGTATGCCGTTCCGTTGAAATTGCTGCCCTCGATGGCATCTCCTTGGGGAAAGAGAGAGGCTGATGCTTTTGGGGGTGTTTCAATCTTGTTTTCCGGTTTCGGACTGCAAGCACCAAGTGTTGCAGCCAGTAGAAATAAGTAAGTCATCTTTTTCATCTTGAAGAGTTATTTTAAATGTTGTTTGAAGAAAGTGTCCAGTTTCGGAAGCGTGATTTTCAGATATTCCGGTTGGTCATACAAATCCACGTGCGTTGCTCCGGGTACGACAAACAGTTCTTTGGTTCGGCGGCTTTCGCGTATGCGTCCTCAGAAAAATATTTCGATACTGCATTTTCTGCCACTATGAAAAGCAACGGACGCGGCGATATGGTCTCGATTTGCGCAAACGGGAAGAAGTTCATCATCGGTGCAAGGCTCGTGTAGGAGTAATAGCCCGTAGAGTTGGGATGCTGGCCACGCTCAGGATTGTCGTAATAGTCGAGGAAGTCGATTGCAAACTTCGGTGTGTTCTCATCCACTTTTTCGGGCAGGGCACGGATATCCTTGCGTACAGCCCCACCATATTCCATCGTACGCTGGCGGCCGATTTCATCAAGGATAGCCATACGCTGTTCGTAAGTCTGCGAGTCGCCTACACCCTGACGGCGGGCGCGGCCCATGTCGTACATACTGATGGTGGCAAGAGCCTTGATGCGATGGTCTATCTGTGTTGCACTGACAGAGTAGCATCCTCCGCCACAGATGCCGATTACTCCTATCTTATCAGCATAGACAGCCGGATGGTTCGTGAGGAAATCGACTGCCGCACTGAAGTCTTCCACCCGCACTTCGGGCGATTCCATGCGACGTGGATAACCGCCGCTCTCACCATAGTAGGACGCATCGAAAGCCAATGCCACATAGCCTATTTCCGCCAACTTACGGGCATGAAGCCCCGAAGTCTGTTCTTTGACACCACCAAAGGGATGACCGACGATGATGGCGGCATATTTCTTTGTGGCATCATAGTCTGCAGGGAAATAGAGGTCGCCAACTATATCAATCAAAAAACGGTTGTGGAATGTCACTTTCTGTTTCTTCACGTCATTCTCCACTGCTACAATCGGGGTTTCCGGTTTGATAGTCAACCCTTTGCTTTGCAATAATTCGTTCAATACTTGTTTGCCATTATCGGCTTCGCTACGTCCGATATTCTTTTCAATGATAGCCAGCACACCGCGTAATTCGTCTGGTGTTATGCCTACGTTCAGCGCAATACCCATGTGCCCTTTCAGCATCGGTTCCACGCCTTTGCCCAAAGAGGCGATTACGGCAACGGTCGTCAGTTCCCGTTCGGCGTATGTCAGCACGTCCCGTTCGAAAAGGTCGGCGAAGAGGTGCTCTTTAAGGAATACTTCGATTTCCGGAGCCAGTACAGCATAATCAGCTTTTGGTGCATCTGCCGGAATACCCGAGATCTCTGCAAGAATGTCGCGTCCGCGCTCGTATTTGCTGCGGGTATCGGTTATCGGTGACGCTTCGCGTCCCCAGTCTCTGATGCCTTTTGCTTACGCTCGTCAAGTACCGCAACCAATGTTTGCAGTCCGCGCAGGGCACGCGGAAAACCACAATAGGCGTAGGAATGGACCATAACTTATTTAAGCTCGCTGACAGCCATGCCGTCATTCAGCCCGTCGATAAGGACGATTTTCAGTTTGTCGAGGTCACCCTTACCCGTAAGGGCTGCGACCTCTGCGATGTATTGTCGTTTACTGTTCATGGTTTGTTCTGCTCTCGGTGTTTGCGAGGCTACGATTCCGCATCCGAAGAAGACACCGAGTAACGTTGTTATAATTTTCAATTTTATATTCATAATCTCTATTATTTTATTTATCTGTTTTTACTTGGTGCAAAATTAGGCTGAGATTCCCGCCTCGACCAGTCGTGGATTACGGTTTGAAGGATAATTATTACGGTTTTATTATTTACTGATTGCAAAAGCGTATACAGTAGTTGAGTAGCAGTTCGATATGTGAAGCGATGATTGATGCACTATGTCGGTCAATGGCATGATGTAACTCTTCTCCGATTTCCCGCAAGTTATCGGTTATGATGTTTCTTTCGTGCTCCGACAATGTTCCTTTACAGCAACAGCGTTTCGGATAGGTTTCGATACGGTTTTCGAGCGATGTGTCGCATAACAAATCGGGATGAAACAACACGCCCGAACAACATCCGGTATGTCGATGTCGGTTCAAAGGGATTTCGACTGTTTCACCGGGATAAATCAGTCGCAACCACTCTTTTCCCGATATTTTGTCTTGTTCTGGATCGTTGTAATACAACAACCCGTAAAAATCACACATCATCCGGATATCCTCGTTTAGATTTGTTCTTGACAAATCTACCATGCAGATCAACGGATGCAGCGTTTCATGTCCCGTTAATTTATTGAATCGGTCGATGGTCATAAGTCCTGAATTACTCATTTGTATCATTGTTATTTCTTTTATTCAGTTTTCCACGATGCAAAATTATAGGCTGTCCTAGTACCTCATAGGGTATGAATCACGGTTTCATGCATAATTATTACAGATTGGAACGGAGATAAGCCAAAGATATTTTCTACATTTGCACAGAAACAATGAAATAGACTGTTATGGAGAAGATTATAAAGCTAAATACTGTCAAGGATTATAATGACTTTTTGGGTATAGATACTCCGCATCCACTAGTGGGCGTAATTGATGCTTCAAAAATAAAACCACTGCATCATATCCGCAAGAGTATCGGGTTCTATGTCATTTATCTGAAAGATATAAAGTGCGCCGATCAGATAAAGTATGGTCGGAAATTCTACGATTTTCAGGAAGAAACCCTGGTATTCGCAGCACCGGGACAAGTCATCGGCAATGATGATACGGGAGAGCCGTTTCAGCCAAAAGGCTGGTGGCTGACATTTCAACCCGAATTGTTACATGGTACCCCCTTGAACCGTCACATGCAAGATTACACATTCTTTTCCTATGCCGTCAACGAGGCACTGCATCTCTCGAAGCAGGAAAGACAGACCGTGATAGACTGCATGATGAAAATAGACGATGAAATCAAAGGTGCTACGGATAGACATAGCAATCTGATTGTCGTTTCTGCCATCGAGCTGCTGCTCAACTATTGCATTCGTTTCTATGATAGACAGTTTACTACCCGTAAAAAGGAGAACAAGGGCATGCTCGGCTCTTTTGAAGCATTGCTGAACGACTATTTCATATCAGACAAACCCTCCAAATTCGGTACACCGACCGTAGCTTATTGTGCTGACCAGTTGCATCTGTCTGCAAATTATTTCGGAGACTTGATTAAAAAGGAGACAGGTTCTTCTGCACAAGAATATATATTGGCAAAAACAATGGATACTGCAAAAGAGTGGCTGGCAGATCCGGATAAATCGATCAGTGATGTTGCCTTTATGCTTTGGGCTATCAATACCCGCAGTATTTCAGCAAGCCTTTAAAAGAATTGTCGGATGTTCTCCGAATGAATACCGAACCTTAAACTGATTTTCCATTTCGTTAAATTCGAACAACCTTTCGTCTCTTTCGTTCTTTTATCCCTTTTGATTAAGAAAAACTTGTACAGCGGCAAGGATATAAGGCACATTGTGTATATATCCTTGTCACTGCACAAAATGAGTGACCTTTATATATCGCAGTTTTCTTTATGTAAATCCTTGCTCAGCCGCATGGCACAGAAGTTGGGGCCGCACATCGTGCAATATTCACCGTCCGTCACGGCACTGTCCTTGTAATATTGAAGGGCGCGTTCCGGATCGAAAGACAGATTGAACTGGTCTTTCCAGCGGAATTCGAAGCGGGCTTTGCTCAGAGCATTGTCACGGACTTGTGCTCCGGGATGTCCCTTTGCCAGGTCGGCGGCGTGGGCGGCGATCTTATAGGTGACGACACCCGTGCGGACATCTTCCTTATCCGGTAAACCGAGATGTTCTTTCGGAGTGACGTAACAGATCATTGCTGTGCCGTGCCAGGCAATCTGGGCGGCTCCGATAGCCGATGTGATATGGTCGTAACCTGGGGCGATATCTGTTGTCAGCGGGCCTAACGTGTAGAACGGGGCATTATGGCAAGCATATTGCTGTTCTTTCATGTTCTCTTGGATCTTATTCATCGGGACATGGCCCGGACCTTCGATGATGACCTGCACAAACTGGTCCCAGGCAACCTGGGTTAACTCACCCATCGTATGTAGTTCGGCAAATTGGGCGGCATCGTTCGCATCGTAGATGGAGCCCGGGCGAAGCCCGTCGCCGATCGAAACGGCGATATCGTACATTTTCAATATCTCGCATATTTCGGCGAAATGTGTATACAAGAAATTCTCTTCATTATGGATTTGCATCCACTTAGCCATGATTGAGCCTCCGCGTGAGACGATACCTGTCAAGCGCGTTTGTGTCAGTTCGATATGCTTTTTAAGCAAACCGGCATGGATGGTGAAATAGTCGACTCCCTGTTCAGCCTGTTCGATCAGTGTGTCGCGATAGATTTTCCAACTCAAGTCTTCTATCTTTCCGTTCACCTTTTCCAAAGCCTGGTAGATAGGGACTGTTCCCATCGGAACCGGACAGTTACGAATGATCCATTCGCGGGTTTCATGGATATTGTCTCCTGTCGAAAGATCCATCAAGGTGTCGCCCCCCATTTACAGCTCCATACAGCCTTTTCGATCTCTTCGTCGATACCGGAGGAAAGAGCGGAGTTGCCGATATTGGTGTTGATCTTCACTAAGAATTTCCGGCCGATAATCATCGGTTCTGCTTCGGGGTGGTTGATGTTTGCTGGGATGATGGCACGCCCGGCGGCAATTTCTTTGCGGACAAAGTCGGGAGTGATATAAGATTTCAATCCTAACGCCTCGATCTGCTGGTTTTCGCGTATGGCCACATATTCCATTTCCGGAGTGATGATGCGCCGTTTCGCATAATACAGTTGGGTGATGTTTTTCCCCGCTTTGGCACGATAGGGTAGATGATGTTTTGGGAAACGGATGTGATCCAGTGAGGAATCGGCGAGGCGCTGCCGGCCATAATCGGAAGTCAGCTCTTCCAGGCGGATCAAGTCTTTGCGTCCTGCATACCAGGATTCGCGGATACGGGGAATGCCGTTTTGCGTATTGACCGGGATTTTCGGGTCCGAATAAGGTCCACTGGTATCATACACGATGACGGGATTGTTTTTTTGTGGACCAACTCTCCGTTCTCATCGCGTGTGACGGTATCCAGTATTTTGATCTTTCGCATACCCACATTTATCTTATGTATCTTGCCGGGTATGTAGATCTTTTCCGATGAAGGATACGTGATGCGTATTCTGTTTTATTTGCCATAGCTGTATTATTTTATTCTTTTTATATTTCAGAATCGTCCCTGCAAGGGTCCGGTTTATGTTTGTTGATCTCCCGGATGAAACGGCGTGTCTCTTCGACCGGATCTTCAGCATTGATGATCGCTCCGGAAACGGCGATGCCTTCTATTCCTGTTTCCATCAATGGTGCAATATCTTCAAACTCGATCCCTCCGATGGCAAAGATAGGAATTTCAAGGCCAGCTTCTCTGCATTGTTCCATGATTTTTCGATACCTCCTCCAACCCCATCACCGGACTCAGGTTCTTTTTGGTCTCGGTGTAGCGGTAGGGGCCCAAGCCTCATGTAAGAAGCTCCTTCCCGATCTGCTTTCAGGATATCTTCGAACGTGTTGGGCTGTTGCCCCACCAGGAAAAAGATCCTCTTTCCCTTTTTCGATAATACGGTGCCAGGCTTCGAGACCGGTATGTCGTTTTTACCTAAATGGACACAGTGAATACCGGCTTTGAAAGCCATTTCCAGATCGTCGTCCAGACAGCAGGCGCAATCCGTATCGCAGTCAAACAGGGTAAAATGGGCGATTGCGGTTTTGGCAACTTCCAGGTTCAAATTCTCTTTCATGCGGAGCTGTACCCAAGTACAACCGCCTTTGGTCACCATCTTGACCTCATCCAGTTCTGTGTATTTATTCGTACGGTGTGTGATGAACATCAACCGATTAGTACCGGTAAAACAGGCATACCTTCCTCTACCTGCACTTGTATATAAAAAATCGTCTAATTCCATGCTTGTAGCTTTTTTATATTGTGTGATAATAGAATCCTCTTTATCTGCCGAAGGAGAGTTTCCCCAAACTGCTCCCAACACGGCAGCTCCCCCGAAGCGGAAAGGGCGTAGAAGGGGAAGGGTCGTCAGGTCTATGCCTCCTAAGGCCATGACTTTATCATTGATGATCCCGGCATTGGAAGCCTGTCTGAGTGTTTCCGGCTTGAAACCGTTCCCATAACCTTCTTTGGATATGCTTTGAAAAATCGGGCTAAGAAACAGATAGTCGAGTTTCCCGAACTGTTCGAGTTCCTCGATCGAAATGGCATGAACAGCTGATTGTGCCTGTAAAACCAAGTCTGGCGGCTGGTTGTTGCGTCTGTTCAGGTGTATGCCGCCTAGGCCATATTCTACTGCCAGGTTGAAACAGTCATGAAGCACGACTTTCGGATAGTAGATATCCGGAATCCGATCCAGCAACTTGCGCAATTCATTTGCTTCGCTATCCGGTTTACGCAGGTGAAGATGTTGCATCCCTTCATCAAACAGATGTGAAAAGGATGCAATCCTCTCCCTTGAAAAAATAGGGCGAAGTAATAACGATCAGCTTTTTTCATACTTCTATTTTTATGAGGGGAACCGGATCGAAAAAATGATTGAGAGGTCCGTGTCCATGTCCAGTCTCAACATTGGCCCCGGCATGAAGGGCTGCCGTTATGTAATCTTTTGCCGCACGTACAGCATCTGGCAGTTCTTTTCCTAAAGCCATATAGGCGGCGATGGCGGACGAGAGTGTGCAACCTGTACCGTGTGTATTTTGAAGTCTGAATGGTCGGCACAGCCAGTCGGAGCGGAGCTTCATCGTGTGTAAACAAAATATCGGCCATTTCTTTACCTTCCAAGTGGCCGCCTTTCATCAATACGGCACGGCATCCCGAGACCAACAGCTTTTGTGCGGCTATTTCCATTTCTTCCTCGTTGCGTATCTGCATACCGGAGAGAAAGGCTGCTTCGTCAATATTTGGGGTGATCAGTGTGACGCGGTGGAAAAAGTTCTTTCACGATGACTTCGATGGTTTCATCTTCTATCAGCTTGCTGCCGCTTGTCGAAATCATAACTGGGTCGAGAATGATTTTCGACGGGCAGAAATGATCGATTGAGCAGGCAACGATCCGGGCTGCTTCCCAATTATGCAACATCCCGATCTTAACGGCATCGACGGTTAAGTCTTCGAATACGGCATGAATTTGCCCTTCGACGATTTCTGGAGAAACTGCGTGTATGCCTCTTACTCCCCCTGTGTGTTTTGGGCTGTGATCGATGTGATGGCAGAGGTTCCGAAGACTCCCTAAAGCCGAAAATGTTTTCAGATCCGCTTGTATTCCGGCACCACCACTACTGTCTGAACCGGTAATAGTAAGTGCCACCGGATAGCGAAACGTCGTGTTTATTTTCATTTCTATATACAAAAGGAGGGAAAAAGCCTAATCTGTTCTTTCCTACGGCGGCATTACCCGCATCAGGTTCATGAGGGTATAATCTCAGCCCGTTTACAGTATGGCACCCTTTCGGGAGACAAAAGGTAGGAAGATTTTTTGTAATTGAATATAATGTGCGTGTTTTGGAACACTCTGTAAAAAAAGAATCTGTTATACTTTTTGCAGCGGTTTATTTAGAAACTGTTTTGATTTTTTACAAACAGCTTATTTTGCTGTTGGTTTTTGTCTATGCTTTGAGTATCTTTTTGGTCATATCCGTCCCGCTCTTTCGCTAGATAGCCCGCTATTTTTCTCATTAGGGGGGTGACGAATATGTTCCAAAAAAGCTATCTCGAATCATGAGGTAAAAAATAAAAACAGTTTCTTGGGAATAAAGTAAAAATAAAAGGATAAAAAATCGTGATGGGGAAGAAGATTGTTTTTTTGCTGGCATCCTTGTTTACGGTATGGATAGCAAACGGACAGAATACTATTATAAAGGGAGTTGTAACCGATTCAATTACAGGAGAAAGATTACCTTATGTTTCTCTTATATTTAAAGGAACGACAATTGGAACAGCGACTGACGGGGATGGCAACTTTTCATTCTCCGCTTTGACCGATGTCAAGAATTTGGAGGTATCTTATTTAGGGTATGACACGAAAGAAGTGAAGGTCATTCCGGGTAAAACGAATAATCTGAAAATAAAATTGGCTCACGAACGGGATCACGTTGAATGAGGTCGTCGTAAAGCCCAAGAAGGAGAAATACAGCAAGAAAGAGAATCCAGCCGTTAAGTTTGTAAAGCAAGTGATTGCTTCACGGGAAAGCAATGATCCGCGTAACCACGATTATTTCCAATACGATCAATATGCGAAGATGGTCTTTGCGATGAATGACTATCATCCCAAACCCAAAAAGAACGGAAAACCGGGCAAATTCGATTTTCTGATCGATTTTGTCGATACGCTTGATGTCGGTACGACTATTCTTCCGGTGTCGGAAAAGGAAAAGGTGGAATCTGTCTATTACCGTAAAGAGCCGAAGTCGGAAAAAGCGTATTGTGAAAGGAAACAAGTCATCAGGTGTGGATGAGATATTCTCGCGTGATGGTATCCAGCAGTTTTTGAATGAGGTTTTCCGGGAAGTCGATATTTTCAAGAATGATATTCCTCTGTTTTTACAGAGATTTGTCAGTCCGCTGTCTACTATCGGACCGAATTATTACAAATATTATCTGCTTGATACGTTAAATGTGAACGAACAGAAATGTGTGGATTTGGGGTTTGTTCCTTTCAACTCGGAAACATTCGGTTTCACCGGCCATCTGTTTGTTAACACTTGATTCTACGTTCTTTTTGTACAGAAGGCAATTCTGAATGTCCCCAAAGACATCAATCTGAACTTCGTTTCCGGAATGACGATCGAACAGACATTCGAACGCACGCCCGACAGTACCCGGATCATTACGAAGGACGACATCAACGTCAACTTCAAATTGAGCGAGAAATCGAAAGGTATGTATGCGCGGCGATTGAATATCTACAGCAACCATTCTTTTGATGAACCCGATGCCGAACGAGCGCTTGTGTTTAAGGAGAGTGCACCCGTCATTACGCTAAAAGACGCTTATCAGCAATCGGAGGATTTTTGGACAAGTAACCGTCCGGAGGAGGCAATAAAGAAGAATCCGAACTCGGTCGAAAAGCTGATGGCTAAATTCCGTTCTGTTCCGATCTTTTATATAACGGAGAAAGTAGTTTCAGTCCTCGTGTCCGGCTATATCCCGACGAATAAGGACCCGCTGAAAAGTAAATTCGAGTTCGGGCCCATGAACACGGCAATCAGTGGCAATGCAATCGAAGGAGCCCGTTTCCGTGTGGGAGGAACAACGACGACGGCATTTAGCAGGAACCTGTTTTTGACGGATATATGGCGTATGGGACAAAAAGATGAAAAGCTGAAATATGATGCTCTTGTCGAGTATTCGTTCAATGATCGTAAAGAATACCGTAAGGAATTTCCGCTGAACTCGATCCGCCTGGAATATATGTACGATATCAACCAGTTGGGACAGCAATACATGTATGCTAGCAAGGATAATATGTTCTTGGCCTGGAAACGGAAAGATACGCGGGCCACTTATCTGCGGCAAGCCGAACTGACCTACTACCACGAACATTATAATGGTCGGCCTATGGGGCTGTCGTCCGTAACCGTCGCGAATATGCAACCGAATATGCTGTATTTGACCGGATCGGACCGGATGGAACCATTAGCCCGGTCAAGAGTTATGATATGACGGAACTGGAGTTGAAATTCCGTTATGCCAAGGATGAGAAAAGTTCTACCAGACACGTAACCTTCGCTATCCGATTACTTTCGATGCATTGATCTTTAATTTCAGCCATGTAATGGCAAAGAAAGATTTGCTGGGTTCGTCGTATGATTATCACCGTACGGATATTGGTATTCAGAAGCGTTTTCTGGTTCTCAGCTTTCGGTTATATTGATCTTATCACGAAAGCAGGGAAAGTATGGAACAAGGTTCCATATCCTTTGTTGATCCTGCCGAATGCAAATCTTTCGTATACGATTCAGCCGGAATCTTATACGAATATGAATGCGATGGAGTTCATCAGCGACGAATATGCCTCCTGGGATTTGACATATTACATGAACGGAAACTTGTTGAACCGCCTGCCGCTTGTCAAGAAGTTGAAATGGAGAGAAGTATTCTGTTTCCGCGGCCTATGGGGACATCTGACCGACAAGAACAATCCGATGAATGGTGGAGAGGGGCTGTATCTTTTCCCTAACGGTTCGTACACTTTGGGCAAAGCTCCTTATATGGAAGCCAGTATCGGCATTGAAAACATCTTTAAGTTCCTTCGCCTTGATTACGTATGGCGTTTGAACTATCGCGACCATCCGGGTATCCGACGAAAGGGGTTCGGTTCATGATGCGAATGTCATTCTGATATTATGTTTTTTCAGGCATGGATTTCACGGACAACTGTTTTTTTCCTTTTCGTGGTGGTTTTCCATGTAATCCATGCCTAAATTATATAGAAAGTTGGATTTATTTCTCTTCTTAGAAAGCCTCTGTCATATTCATATAGACTCCTGCATGCCCGGCTGCCCGGGTTCTTTCCCTACGTCCAGCTCTGAAG
>VOFJ01002943.1_pt1 | contig 17788 bp, 37 predicted proteins | sample 5384081 | NCBI WGS metagenome assembly VOFJ01 (sample SAMN12384729, study PRJNA508395) | human gut metagenome | isolation source: healthy gut I | host: Homo sapiens
CAGCTGGCTGATCGTCTTCTCCATATCGATAAGAAGCTTGTAATTAGTAACAGCAGCCTTCTCCTGGTCTGAAAAGCTGTTATAGGTCTTTCTCAGGGCTTTGACTTTTTCTTCTTTTTCTTATCTAATTCCTGCTTGAAGGTTTTATCAATGTCTTTGATCAGGGCACTTACCTTCTGCTGGCTCTCTGCTGAAAGTCCAGGAGTCACAGTGGGGGTCACCTCAGGTGCAGCACTAGGCTCTGGTGTCACTGTGGGGGTATCGTCCGGCGTTGCACTACTGGTGTCGCGCTTGGTTCTGGTGTCGCACTTGGTTCTGGTGTCACCTCAGGTGTATGATCTGGCGTCACACTTGGAGCCGGTGTCACTGTAGATGTATGATCTGGTGTTTCACTTGGAGCCGGTGTCACTGTAGGTATATGATCTGGTGTAGTAGGCTCTGATGGAATCTGTGTAGGCTCAGCTGGTGTTTCTGTGGGCTCTGATGGCGTCTGTACAGACTCTGCTGGTACCTGTGCCGGCTCTGACGTTGTTCTCTGGAGGTGCGGAAGGTGTCTCTGCCGATGCCTGCTCTGATGAATCGGCTCTGCTGCCGCTTCCCGGGCAGCTGTTTCTGTTTCTGACAAGGCTGTCTCTTCTGAGGCAAAAAACACTGGCCGTTCCTGTAAAGGATATCGCAGCTGCCATAGTAATACATAAACATTTTGTCAGATATTTATTTTTCATATTCAAAAGATGCTCCCTTCTATTCATGAACATCCCTTTACTCCCCCTATATAAAGGTATGCATTTTTACCTTAAAGACAGTTCGCATTAAGTATTAACATGCATTATTGTAGCATACTAACCCTTCTAAATCAACTATCCTCAAAATATACAGACGTATTTTCGTGATTTTTCATTTTTTTCTTCACAATTTCTGTACAGATTTAAATGAAAGCGTTTCCCAACTTGCTAAATACCGTTTTTATCGCAGCAGCGAATAATTCATTTTTCTGCTGTACAAAAAAATACCAGTCCCGGTACTCACAGACAAGCTGCTGTGATCTCCCGGCACTGGCTCTTCCCATTATCAGCATGCAGCCGGAATCAGAATATCCTCTCTGCCAAACTGCTTCGCAGCCAGCTGCAGGATTCCATGAATAACCTGTGAACAGATTCTGAGAATATACTGAACATCCTCTGCAATATTACGCTCCTTAAGAAGATATCTTTCATGGGCATTTCCAATATACTCCACCAGTTCCCTGAAGCTTCCGAAATTCACTGGAAGAATGACCATACGATCTGCTGCCCCACTCTCTATGTAGCGCTTCAGATGGTTCTTAAGATGCTTCTCGTATTTATTATGCTCGTACAGATTCCCGGTAAAGTTCTTATTATGGGGAAAAGTAAAATAATCTGCCATATAATGCATCACTTCGCCAAACCTGCGCCAGTAAACGCGCTCCTTGCTTTCTTTGGGATCATTGTCAATAAGAGCTTTCATCTTACCCTGGATTTCCTCAGAAGGTGCCGAAATATTCATGCTTCTTTGTAAGAAAAGATGGCTTGATATCCGGGAAGAATGCTTCCAAGGCAGAACGCCTTTCTGTGGGACTGCAGACTCTTAGTGGCAGGCATCTGGTCTGCCAGATATCTGGCTACCAGTATATGGGATTTTTTACGCAACCGCTTCCTCTTCTTTCCTGTTCTTATCCATTGTAACAGATAAAAAACAATAAACTGTAAAAAGCTTTTTTGTATCTGCTTTTTCAAATCATCGTTATCACAACTTAATATAGCAGAATCTCTGTCAAATTTCAAATAAACATTTTCTGATTTTCTGTGAAATATTTTCCAATATATCGTTAAATTGCACAATTATATCCTGCGTGTAAGCCGGTCTTGTTTTTTTTTTCGTCATATATTGTATTATTAGGTTACTGTACAGCTGAAAATCATGCAGACCCATGATTTCTGTACATTACAAAGCGTGTTGCTGGTCACGAAATGAACCGTAAACATGATCCCAAAAATGAAATGCTGCCAGTGAACAGTAATGAAACACACTGGCATCATGAAATCATTACATAAAGGAGGAATTATATGCCTGGCCATAAACCACGGACGAATAAAGGGCTGGCTATAGCTGCTGTTCTTATGTGTCTTGCATGCGGAGTTTCTTTTTTACCCAGTCTTCCGCTTCGCGCTCACCCATTGCAGATACCCCCCCCGGACATGTTCGTAGCTGGAAATACAGCTGATTCTCAGATTCAATCTGGTGGTGCGGCAGCTGAAAATACCAATGCAGAAGAGGAGAACACACCGGAGGATGTCATTCCCACCGAAACGCCTGCTGCAGATACCCCGGCACCTGATACCCTTTCAGGTTCAGACACTTCTTTCGAAGTCTCTCCGGAAGCTTCCCAGGGGGGTGTGGACGCCAGTTGACAGTAACTGGTATTTCATGGTAAAGCGGAGAAGGTTATAAAGGCTGGCTCACAGATACAGACGGACACCGCTATTACTTCAATGACAAAGGCGTTATGCAGACCGGATGGCTTGAGCTTGATGGCAAGCGCTACTACCTCAATGCAGATGGAGTTCTTCAGACTGGTGACGTGACAATAGACGGCGAAATTTATCACTTTGGCGCTGACGGTGCACAACAGGGTGAACCGACGACGGCAGATGATAGTTCAATCAGGATCTGGTATTCTACATGAATACTGCATCAGATTCTTCTAATGCTGACAATCTCGCAGCTTCTGCGGCAGGTGCTTCCACACCGGCTGCGGAAGCTGATATTTCTTCTGATAGAAATGAAGATTCCAGGAAAGCTTCTTCCGAAGTCGATGATACTTCTGAAGCCTCTTCTGCAGCATCAGAAGTCTCCCCTGTACCGGAAGCTTCCTTTACTTCGGAACCGACTGTCTCTCCGGAGCCCAAAGGGGATGATTGCTCTCACCTTTGATGATGGTCCCAGTGATTTTACAGACCGTCTTTTGGATTGTCTGGAAGCAAATAATGTAAAAAGCTACTTTTTTTTCCTGTCAGGTCAGGAAGCGGAATATTTTCAGGAGCCTGTAAAGCGTATGGAGGAGCTTGGATGCGAGATTGGAAACCACTCTTATGATCACCCGGATCTCACCACACTTTCCGCCGATGATGCTGCAAGTCAGCTTTCCCGCACAGATCAGCTGATCCAGGATCTCACAGGGCACATTGCCACTGTTGTGCGCCCCCTTATGGTTCTTACAATGACACCGTCGCAGAGATTGCAGCAAGGCCTCTGATTTTGTGGTCTGTGGATACTCTGGACTGGGAAACACAGAATGCAGATTCCACAGTACAGAATGTAATGGACAACGCCAGTGATGGACAGATTATTTTAATGCATGATATTTTCAAAGAATCTGTGGATGCTGCTGAAATTTTTATTCCCGCAGCTGCTGCAGGAGGGCTATCAGCTGGTAACAGTAAGCGAGCTGGCTGTTGCAAAGGGAATTACATTGGAAAAACGGAACCGCTTATGGATCGTTTTTGATTTTGGTGTGTCCCAAGGTCAAAAGCCTTATCGTGCAGGCACGAACGGCTTTTTGACCTTTTGACACTGGTATCATAATATAGCACTACATAAAAACCAGAGTATCGTTTTTCAGGGGAAAACAGCAACAATACTCTGGTTTTATTCTATATATTTTTTTTCAAACACGCAAAAAAGGAACTGCCAGCATGACAATTCCTCTTTTTATACTTATTCAGTTTTCTCTTCCAGAAGGCTGCTGTGAACATACGCTTCAGAGCCTTCATAGTCAATCTGGATCCAGTCTCCACTCTCACCTTTCTTGACTACTTCTGTTCCAGCGGACAATCCGCCAATCACTTCTGCATCACTGCTGGCTGCTGCCCGGACATTACAATCCTCCGTAACTACCAGCGTAGTTCCATCTGCTGTCTCTGCTGATCCTGTGACATCCTCACCAAGACCATCAAGGAAAGCAGCAAGTGCAGGATCTGCAGTCTGTGCATCCTCATACTGCTTCTGTACCTTGGCCTTCAGCTCCTTCACGTCGTCATCTGACGCAGAGAAACTTCATATTTCGTTATCTCGTCGCTGTCATCGTGAGCAGCGCCGTCAATCTTCCAGTTCCGTCTGTGTCCTTTACTACATAGAACTCTGCAAGCGCAGGTACCTTTGTATCAATCCCCTGACAGATGTAGTAAAGACAGGAATATACTACATAGGAATCGTCATCAAGCCCCTTTTTCGTATAGACATCACCCGCTTCATACCCCTTCAATATACCTGGCATTGGTAATCTTCGCCTCATCCGTTGGTGCAAGATTATCTACCAATGTACGCAATTTGGTAATATCTTTATCCCCCAGAGCTGTGTAATAGCTCTTGATCAATGAAGTAATCTCTTCATTAGCTTTTTCCATGGGATTGGCGTCTTTCTTCTCGTCTGACTCCCCTTCACTTATCGGAGAAGAAGGATCATTTTCCTGGTTCGTTGTCTGCTGTTACCTGCTCATCGGCTGTATCCTTGCTGGAATCGCCCTTCCCGCTTCCCATAAATGCACGGATACCCAAAAAACAGGACAACCACGATTAACAGAATCGCTCCGCCAAGCATAAAATAGCGAAGGTTATCTGATAACCATTCTCTGAAATTATCCAAGTTCTTGTCCTCCTTAATACAACGCACCGGAACGCCCGATCGTTCCAGGCAATACACCTGACACCTGGGAATCGAACCCCCGCACATGGTACCGGAAACCACTGCTCTATCCACTGAGCTACAGGTGCATAAATTCGAAAGCTGCATTATCATTAGTTACTGTCTAACATTTAAACAGCAACCTCATATACAACCACTTCGACTAAAAAATTATAGCACAATATCGACTGGATGTAAAGTTTTTCTTTTGACGGAATAGTTATGTCAGTTTTTGAAAAGGGGCTGTCGGGATGATATGCTCCTTCTAGGTAGACAAGTGAAATAATAAAAAAAAACTTGTCACTTAGGAGGGAGCATATTTTATGTCCATAAAAGAAAAGTATCTGTTGCGGATAAGATATATGCTGTAAATCTATATCTGGATGGAAAAGAAAGTCAACGGCGAATTGCCGATATGTTTGATGTAAGTCTCGCATCTGTCCAACAATGGATTCGAAACTATGAATTTATGGGCGCAAATGCATTCACATTGAAAGGGAAATAAAAAATATTCCGAAGAATTGAAACAACAAGCAGTCGTAGATTATTTAGCAGGCTATGGTTCTCAAGATGATATTTGCAAAAAATACGGAATCCGTTCAAAAGCTAAGTTACAAATCTGGATAAAGAAGTATAATGGTCATGAAGAATTAAAATCTTCTGGAACAGGAGGAAGCATTATCATGACCAAAGGAAGAAAAAACCACTTTTGAAGAACGGGTTGAAATAGTACAGTATTGTATCGCACATGATCGTAATTATGCTAAAACAGCAGAACAATACCAGGTGTCCTATCAACAGGCTCGCAATTATATAGTCAAATATGAAGCTGGTGGAATAGAAGCTTTAAGAGATAACCGTGGCAAACGAAAACGTCCCGATGAGATGAGTGAATTAGAAAAGCTGCGTGCTGAAGTTAAAATTTTAAAAGCAGAGAAAGAATGTGCTGAAATGGAAGCATCTTTTTAAAATAAAAAAACTCGAAGAAATAGAGAGGAGACGGGGCTAAGCCTGATCCGTCATGAACATATATATCAGGCAATCAAAGAAGAACACAAAGAACATAATTGTCCAATCGCTGCACTTTGCAAACTTGGTAAAGTTTCTAGAGCAGCTTATTATAAATGGCTACACAGAGAAATTCCCAAAAGCGAACAAAAGAATAAGCTTATTGCCGACGAGATAGAAAAAGATTCATACAGACTCACCGGATAAAGGCTATCGAAGGATTAGAGATGATCTGGAACGATATCATGGTATTGATATAAACGATAAACGTGTACTACGCATTTGCCCGTAAACTTAATATAAAATCAACTGTCAAGTATTCTAACAACGGAGGCACAAGACAGGCTGCAAACCCTCAGTATATAGCGGAAAACATACTTAATCGGGAGTTCACTGCCAAAGCACCAAATGAAAAATGGCTCACTGATGTGACAGAATTCCATTATTATATTGGGATTGAAAAGCATAAAGTTTATCTAAGTGCAATACTGGACCTATATGATAGACGGATTGTTTCGTATGTTATTCGTGATAAGAACAACAATGCTTTGGTGTTTGATACGGTAGACAATGCTTTACTTAGAAATCCTGGTGCGCAGCCACTGTTTCACAGTGACAGAGGATTCCAATATACGAACAGGACATTTCATACAAAACTTGTAACTGCTGGAATAATACAAAGCATGTCGCGAGTTGCTAAATGTATCGACAATGGACCAATGGAAGCTTTTGGGGGATTTTGAAAGAGAGAGCGATACTATGGAAAACGATTCACTGATAGAGGTACCTCTCGTAAAAATGATCGAAGATTATATAGATTACTATAACAATAAACGCTTACAAAGGAATCTCGGAATTTTAACACCAATGGAAAAACACAAAATTTACTTGCAAGCCGCATAAAAACTGCCAGCAGACAAATTTCTGCTGGCAGGAAAAATTTATATTTTTTCAATTGTCTACTTGACGGGGAGCGGTTCGGGGAAATAGACAGCCCCGCCCTCATCCGGGCAAAATCTCCCACAAATTGTGACGCACATCTTGCAGAAAGCCTTTTCAAACACGCTCTAGTACTCCATTTTTACTCCATTTTCGTAATAAATAGCGTGAAATTATAATAATTTACGTGAAATGCGCAACTCTCTTAACCCCTGGAAATACTGGAAAAATCAGGTGTTCCGTACAGGTCGTATACGGGGTGCTCTGGTAGACGTAATAATTACATTTATTTGCACCCCATCTGGTTACAATAAATCCAGTAAAATCAAGGGGATTCCAAGGCTCTACGCCATATCATTTTTTCTGTACTACCCCATTTTTACCCCACGGTATCACCCACAAAATTTAATAACTTTTTCATTACTAGCTAAATTTATCTCAGCTGCCGGATCCGGGAGATCAATTGAATCTTCAAGAAGTTGCATATCATTCACTTTTTTATGCTCCATAACCGCAGTATATAAATCCATTGTCATCTGAAGAGAAGCATGGCCAAGATAGGTTCTTGCACTGTTTTTGGTACAATTCCAGCTTCAAAACATCTAGTAGCAAATGTATGTCTGAAGCAGTGTCCTGAAAAAGTTTCCATCAAATCCAACGGATCCCTCATCAGATTCACTTCCTGCACGATTCTTTCAATTGCATCGCAATATAATTGTGCATTTAATGGAGTCCCGAGCTTCGTAGTAGTAAACAGGAAATCAGGAAATTCCAAATTCTTCCTACAAGTTTTCGCCATTACAATTTTATGCTGAATAATCTGTTTTTCTAATGCTTTACGGCAATATGGAATTAATTGGAACTGTCCTTATACTTGTTTCTGTCTTTGGTGGTCCCAGATGGAACGTCTTACACTCATCACCCTCCAGTTTCTGATACAACAACGTACGCTTCACATGAATAACATTATTTTTCCAATCAATATCATCTTCCGTAAGCGCATACAATTCTCCTGGACGTAAACCAGTATTTACAGCAACTACAAACATATTATTATAGAATGTACCGGCGGCACATTCAAAAAAAAGTCTGTCTGATCCTCTTTGCTGAGCGCCTTAATCTCATTCTGTGGCTTATTCTTTGGCAATCTTACACCTTTTGCTGGATTACGGATAAGGAACTGATCTTCCATTGCTCTATTAAGCATATCAATAAGAAGAACCTTTACTTTGTTCAAAGACTCATACTGATATCTTTTTTTTGACATATTATTCACCAAATCTGTAATCATCAATTTGGTGATATTTACTAAACGAGTTTTTCCAAGAACTGGTGAAATCAACCTTTTTATACATTGAATTGTATGTAGTTTTTGTGCTGAGACGGACAACAGGTTCTTTATAAACCCGCATCCATTTTCGTACCACTCATCCAATGTTATTTTTTCATCAACAATATTTGACAGCTTTTGTTCGTTTAGTTCCGCCTCTGCCAGCTTAGCTTTTACTTCTTTCACCGTTGTACCATAGACGGATCTTCTGTCGCCGAAACGGTCTACATACCTTCCATGATACACCCCGTTTTTTTCTTTGTGTAATGCCTTTTCCCAATTCCTTTCCTTTTTAAATTTTTTTCCCATTCTTTCACCTCTTATTAACTAGAGGTGCGTAAATGTTATTTTTTATAGCACTAATCTTATCACACACCTCCGTTTCCTGCAATCATAAATAAACAGTTTCATCTAAATATGATTCCAGTCTGTTTTTTTTTTGATAAGCGCTTTCTTACCATTGAAAAGCACAAAATTGCAGCAAGGTTCTTTTATCATATCGCGCAGTTTGTTTTTACCAATGTTGAAATATTCAGCAGCCTCATCAATCGTCAACAAATATTTCTCAGACATAATAATCACCTCCCAAATCAAAAAAAGCACCCAAAAATCAACGTTTTCGTGATTTTTGGGTGCAATTGCACACACTACCGTTATTTCCATCCATCCCGAACCAAATCGGAATAAGAGTTTATGCAGCGTCTGCTGCCAAATACCATTTTTATAATATCATCCATGAAACTATGTGTCAATTTCATCACAGTTTCAAATATGTAGCATTAAAGTTTTATTATTATCGCTTAATTATCATAAAAGTTATAAACTCAACATTTACGCTACCTCCAGCGTATTTATTGAAACCTCATATGCAATTCGCTTCTGAGTTTCATTTTCCTCGATCCGTTTTTTTTTGTACTCCCGGCTTTGGATTCTGCCCCAGACCATCACACGGGTTCCCACCTTAAGATCAGCCGCATAGCGGGCGGTACTCCCCCAACAAATGCAGGGTATGTAATCTGATTTTCCAAAAGACCGGTTCACAGCCAGAAGCAGATCCGTAATTTTTTTTTTTCAGAGGGGTTTTTCGGTAAACTGTAGGTTTACAGATTGTACCTTCCAGAAGAATTCGATTTGTGTAATCCGTCTTAGAGTCATTTACCTCTACAAATTTCACTTCCCTGGCAAATACATAAAGCTCTAATCGAGTATGGTTTTCTTCACGTAGATTATGTGAATGAAATTCCCCATAAATTTCCGCAAATTCACCAACGCGGCTCTTCGTAATATCTGCAATTTGTTCCGATATCAACACCGGAATTGTATCTACAGAATCGCTGAGGCGCTTAACCCCGAAGCTCCGCCTTATAAAAAGCATTCTCCACAAATCTTATGACTAAATGTAAAATCCATTGCAATCTTACCAGTGATAACAACCTGGTTGTCGTCAAACATTATATAGGCCATAGTATCTTTATCCTTTCTCTCTTTTTTGTTTTACCATTTTATGCGGCGTTCTCCATCAAATCCTCTTCCAGGATATCCGCAAGCAACTTTCCAGTGAATCCAAATCCATTCACTTTTTACTTTTTTTTTCCGCAAATCTTCGATTTCTTTTTTCCGAAGATCCCGGCTCTTTAGCGAAAGAATCTTATCTTCTTTATTGAGCTTACGTGTAAGCTGCTTCTGCCACTTCACCAAAAAATTTTTTTGCTTCCTCAATGTCAGGATTTTGACGGTCAAAATAAGTACGCTTCTGGCGTACTGTTCCATCAGGTTCCACTTCCAATGTATAATAGGGTTTCTCTGGAGTATCTGTTTTCGTAGAAACAAAAGATAGGATTCCTGTTTTGCCATACGGTCAAAATAAGTTTCCTTTCCAGTAATGCAATGCTTTAGTTCATTTCCCTCTACAAAAATATCCCTGACGCTTCGCGGTGCTACAATCTGATATTTTTGATTTTTATATTCATATTTTTTCAGACTTTCGCAAACCGCTTCTATTGTAGGAAACTTTTTCCCCACGATCTCATCTGCTTTCAAATCCATTTCTTTATCTTTCAGCATTTGATCACTTCATTATGCCGCAGTTCCAGCTTTCGTACCCGATATACAATGGAATCTTTTACATTCAGGCCTAGTTTTTCAGCCATATCAAGATAATCCTTCCAGGTACCCACAAGATCTTTCGGTTTCTTTTCACTTTCTTCTGCCTGTTTTTCTAAAATAATTTTTTATCTGTTCCGGGCTCATTCGATCTAGTATAAATGATAGTTCTGTCGGGTTAATCTTACATTTTGAGAACCAGGCAATCACGTCATCTTTGATCACCTTTCCCAATCCTTTTTCAAAAATCAACCATTCAAGAAATATGCGTCCACCCTTGTTATTCCGAAGTCTGTTTAGCCGGAATTTATCAATCCCCAGTGCATGTCCTAAAGAGTCTGCTTCTTGGAAATAGATAGATGTTCCAGTACTCAAAATGTCATCCACTAACTGATCCAGTCCGGCTTTTTGCCAATTGTTCAAAATAGGGATACCAGCTTAACCGATCTAAATAATAGATTGGCTCTATCTTTTCACTTTTTCTAATTAATTCATAAAATCCACTTCTTCTAAATTGCTTATTTTGAATTCCATGAAGGGATTTTTTTTATAGATACGTCCTGGATAACGCGGTTCATAGCCCCAATAATACGGACGGTTCGGATAGAGTTCTCCTGAATCCACCTATGTTCATCTGTTCCACGGTAGTATCCATAATAAAACTCTTTTTTTTATTAAGATCTGTATCATAGACAAATCTGCGTTGTTCCCACCAATTATATATTGGTTTCGTATATGCCAGCATATCATATTTCACACTAGCTCTGAATTCACGAACGACAAAATTCTGTCCGCACGTTTGTAACAGATATGCCGTTTCCTCACGCGAACTTACCATACGCTGTTTTCCGATTGCCTTATACTGGATCTTATGCCCGCAATTAGGGCATTTTCCTGTTTTGTTATGTTTTACAGCTTTTTACAGGCACATTCTTTTCGCACCAGGTACAATAACCTGTCATACTTTCTTTCCGGGAGTATTTATAGAAAATATAATTCTGTGTAATCCCTACTTTTTTCATCCACCGATCCCAGTCTTTTCGGTGTATTCTTCACACAATTCATCACCTGATCCCAGGTCTGTGTACGCAATCGGTTTTTCTGTATTCTTTTTTCTTCTGCGTACTCCTTCTTCAAATTGTAAAATAGCATAATACACATTATCTTTTTTGTACTCCTCGCCCAGAATTTCCCATATCTGATCCAGACTGTTTGCAGCACACCATGCATGACTATATTTTTATGCCGCTTGGCCATTCAATTTTATCCAACATTTTTTATTCGTCCAGCCTTTTTAACCGGTAATCATACCCTATGAAGCAATCTTTTGCCTTATCAATGAACAGGGTATATAAAGGCCTTCTTCCTCCTGCGGTCAAAATATCCGTAATCAAAAAAGCCAATTTTTAAAATATTTTTCGTCCATTTCTGCCTGAATGAATAAACCAATTGGATATTTCATTCTCTCATAAGCCATATTTCCGATAACTGGTATATCACTTTCTGCCGCCAAAAAACCATCTCCTTTGATGGTTCCAATACCTTCATTTTTTTAAGCTTTTCGTTTTTCCATTTCATTCATCCCTTCTGAAGTTATTTTATAAATCTAAGGTTAACTGCTCAGCCTCATCCTTATGATCATTTACCGCATTCCACTCCTGTTGCAGAGCTTCAATCTGTTTGGCAGACAGTCTCTTTTTAACAAAGTTCTGTTCCGTATCGTTTAAAGCCTCCCAGCCCTTTTTCACAAGCTTTCTTTTTTTACCTGCTCCAGGCGTTTCTCTTTTCGTTCCTGTTTCCACTTCTTCTTCGCTTTCACAGAATCTGCTTCATATCCAACATTTATTCCAGCTTTTTCATCCTCAAGATCCTGTGCCTTATCGCGCGTCAATCGTGCAGCAACTCTAATGTTCAAAATTTCCACCTTCAAATCCGGATCATACAACGCCTGCATAGAATAGCCATTGAACCATTCTTTTTCTAAAAATATCCTCCCGGTTTTCTTTTTGCAATTTCCTCACAGATATCGACCGGAACCTTGCCCTGCAGAAATTTCTTTCCCCTTGTGATCGTCACTACAGGTTCCCAGCAAAAAAGGTATCGTCTTTTCGGATTGTAGATACCTTTAAATCGTAGTAGATATTCCCTGTCTTTTCGGAAAGAGGTCTGCCCTGCAGCGTACAATACTCTCCTGGTCCGCATCTGCACTTCATCGGATCATATTTCAGGCTCCATTCCTGCTTGTCGTAGTTATAAAACATGTGCAGCTTACAAATCCGATTTTTTATGCTGTTCCTTACATTTTTTGAAACAATTCTTCCTTTTTTCCTGTCTGCCTGTTCTTTCAGATATTCCACACTTTTTTTATACTGGTAATCCGATACCATATGGCAGGCGCAAAATTCATCTTCCTTTAATAATGGGATGATTCCGTTCACAATCTCTCTTATGCCATGGGCATCGGAATACCACATTATCGTTTTCAAAGCAAAATGTCTCATTCATATACTCCAAGCGGTCTATACAATTTTTCCCATTTCACATACAGCCCACAGCCGGACATAAAAGTTTTCTCTTCCAGATACTCGTCGGTATAAACAAATCCACCATCCGAATTTTCAAGGGGGGATTTTCCCATCTTTCCGATTCCAATTCGAACATAGTCGGGATGGTTTTCTGTCGTATATCCTTGAAGAAGCAGCTCCCTGCGTCAATAAATTGTATTTGTATTCCTCGGACATTTTCATCTCCTCTTAACGACAGATACGGCAGGAAATTCCTGCCGTATCCCGTTCCTTGTCATTTAATTTTCCTCATCCATACGGATTGTTGTAACTAACATTTTCATACTGCCTCGAAGCATAATAAATTTATCCTCTTCCTTGCAGTAATAATAGACCTTATCCGTTAAAAACTCCTTTTGGAATGTCATTCTTGCATTAGAAGTTCTTAGTAAATTCTCAAGTTCTTCCAGGCTGCAAAGTTTTGAACTGTATATCAGGGGCTTCATGGACACTGCTAAATACCACATAAAAACCCCCCCGTCCATGAATTCCACCAGTTTCTTTATCACGCCTGGATACAGAACTGCCACAGCACCATTTGAGAGTCCTTTTTACGCTAAGACAGATTCCCTCCTTCTTTTTCTTATCCGAAATAAAAAATAAGGATCCATATTCAGAAGTCCTCACCAGCATAACCCGGAGTGTACATCATTTTTTGAAATCATAGATTTCTTGAGGCAATATACGATAACTGTTTAAAAGAGCCTCGTGTAAAACATCGTCTTTTTTCCAGGCCCCATGCTTCCAAATATTCCGATCTGACTTTCAAATATGTAATCCCATTCTTCAAGGTTCCTGCATGCACATATAACGTGATTGCAATGACTCCCCATTGTTTTATATACGGCATTTTTCAGTTCATTGTCTGTGTTTGATCCAGGTTCAAAAGCCCCAAAAAAAGATGTTCCTTGACTTTTTCATAATCATTCAGATATCTGGTATTTTCCATATTTCCTGCTCTATCCAGATCACACTTCACCCTTGCTTCTATGTTTTCCATGGAAGTCCCCTCTACATAATCCTGGATAAAGTTCTTCCACAAAAATCCCGCAGATGTCTTTTTTCCAGAATCAGTTTCAGCGCAGACTACAAATAACCGATCCCCATTTGCGGTTATTCCGGTTTTCTCTTTTTTCTTAAAGAAAACATAGTCCTCTGGGAGATGAGTAGCTTTTATGATCCAGTTTCGTAATTCCTGCACAAACTGTTCGTATGTTAAATTTACGTGCATACTAAGTTTTCCTTTCTTATAATTCTTCAAATGTTTCCGAACATTCTCATACCGGAACAAGTTCAACACGGCCGACAGGTAAGGTTACCCTTGATACCACCTTTATCCCATTTTGCAATTTTCCTGGTGCATCTGTCATAGTAATATATTTCATCTGCCAGAAAATCTTCGTCTGGGGTAGCATCTTCAATTGTCTCTTTTCAGGATTCTTTCCAAGCCTTCTGGATAACACTTGCTCTTCGGATGAATCATCGCTTCGTGAATGCTTGTAAATACAATATAAAAAATCATCATCCAAAATTTCTGAAAGTTTTTGTGCCACTCCAGGCAAGAAAACAGCCACAGCCCCATTTGTACGCTTATCCGTTGATAAACAACAGCCTACGCGTTCGCCACACAACCTCATTCCATAATTATCGTAGCCATAGGCCATAAAGTCCTCTCCATCATAATCAGGATTTAAAAAACTAAACGTTCCCACTGATAAATCCTTGGTGGTGTAAGAAGATAGGTATTTAAGAGTGCATTTTCATAGACCTCATTCTCATCCAGCCCCCATTCTACCAGGCTATCTTTGCGGATTTTCATGCTCGAAATACGGCCATTACACTGACCCACTTTCATATACAGAACACAGGCTATGCCGTCCACCTCTTTATACACCGCATTTTCCAATGCCTTTTTCATGTTTTTTCTTATTCAAAAAGACGGATAAAAAGATCCTCCTTCACTTTTGAATAATTATTTACATTCTTTTGTTTTTTCGAAGAATCCTGCTTTTTACTTAGTTTTTTAATTTCTTCTGTAACAGTATCTCCAATTTTATCTATCGAAACACCATCCAGATAATCCTCATATAATTCTTCTGTATGAATTCCACATACTTCTTTCCCTTCTGAACTTACACGACATTCCACAAATAAACGGTCTCCATTCGAGTCATTCCCTCTTCATCTTTTGCTTCAAAGTAAATCTGTTTTTTCTTGCAGATTTAAAGCATCTAACAGATACCCTCTTAAGTTTTCAATAAACTTCTCATAACTTAAAATTTCACTCATAGTATTTTCATTTCCTTTCATTAGGATTCATACACATAATGCTTACTTAACTATTGTGCAGCCCTACCTGCTTTTTTCCAATAATCAGTGCTCTTCCGCTAAATTAACCGTAGTAAAGCTAACCTTTACTTTTTTCCATATATACAGAAATCTTATCTTCGATTCTGCTATAGTAGTAGAGTTCTTCTGACAATAAATCGTCTTCATACACCATACCATTTCCATACTCGATTACCATTTCATTGAGTTCAGCCTTAATATTTTCTAAATTACTCTCATTTACACTGTAAATTACCCTTCGTTCCTGCTTGTAAATACAATATACAAATCACTTGCCATAAGCTGTGCCAGTCTTTGAAGAACGCCAGGATAAAATACAGAAACAGCTCCATATTCTTCAGCATTTGTAGAAAGCTGAATTCCCCTAACTCTGTCACTTTTTCGATAAGCAGGATGCTCCATTCTCCATAAAAAGGGTTCTCCCCATTCGTTCCCATGATTTGTATAAAGGAGAGGGGTGCCATCTGGTAGGTATTTTTAAATGCCTCTTCCATAACAGCCTCACTTTTTGTCATTTCCCATTGTTCCAAATGCTTATTTTTTATCTTTATGCCTGTAAAATACTCGTTCGTGTTACTACGCATCATATACAGGACACAAGCGATATCGCCAACATCCTCATGCACTGCATCTTCCATCTCAAGCGAATGATTTTTCTTGTTAAGAGGTTTTACAAAAAGGTATTTTTTGATTTTTTGATAACTGTCAGGAGTCATCTTGCCCCTCTAACATGCCAACTGTTTTTAGTTTCTCAATTTCCTCCTGTACAGAATAAAAAAAATTGATTCCATTGAACTTCCTTCCATAAAAACGCTCATATAAATTTTTTCACATCAATACCGCACAGTTGCTTTCCACTTAAATTTTCAAATGTCTCCACAAACAAGCGGTCCTTATTATCTATGGCTTTCTTTTTTAAAAAAAATATTTGCTGTTCCTGTAAGTTCAAAGCATTCAAAAAAAGCTGTTTACTTAATACCTCAACAAATTCCAAATATCCTAACTTCATCGTAAATAATCCTTTCTGCGGTTTCTCTATGACCGCTGATCCAGCATCCAATTTTCAATCTGCAATTCCGTACCATTGATCTTCCTTATATCTTGCGCCATCCACACAGATCTGATTTATAATGGTGATCTCATTGCTATCTGGTTCTTCCTGGACAAAAAATAAGAAGATCATTTTTTCCGCCCTTTTGCTCTGGGGTTTTTTCCACCACAACTACAAACCCGTTTTCCCCTGTGCCAGTTTCTTTTACAAACCAGGCTACACCATGACGGTCCGGATGTATTGCCATATACGCTGCCCTCAAGTAAAAGCGTTGGAAAATCCAATTCCTCTATCAGTTCTATCTTGGTGCATGAGATTTTCGTATCCTGGTCATCTTCATCCAGATCTCCAAATGCTTTCACAATAAAAATAAGTGGACTTTTTTCAATTTGGATAGTGGACCAGACAATCCAGCGGATTTTCCGCACAATGGAATCCATTCTGTCTGCAATTTGCTTCCCGTTGTCTCATTGATCCCATATATCGCTTTAAATTGATAACCCTGCAACTTAAATTTTTTTTCAAACCCTTTGTATGCAATCATATTGGGGCTCTAAATTAAATAAAAAAGCTGTCTCCGGTTCTTCTTTTTCTTTTGCGTTGCTAACTTTGCTGCCACCTTTGCATCTTCGAAACATCTTTCTTCGTATCTGAATCTTTTTGATTTTGCTTTTGACAATAATTGAATCCGCTTTCTTTCCCAGGCTTTTCTTTTATTGTATCTTTTTCTTCCTGCGCTTTTTTCTCCATGTCTTTACGGTCATCAACAGGTAATGAAGTCTAGCCCACCGGGCAATTCCTCTGTAAGAGCCAATCGCAATACCAACATTTTTGCCCCACCCAGTTTTCCTTTTTTGCTTTCTCAGTGCCGTCTCATATGCTTTTCATGGACATATTCGATACAGTGCCTCAGCGTCTTATATGGGGCTGGAGGATCACATCTTTCACTGGCTGGGATATTTTCTGGCGGGGTCACAGATAAGTACCAAACTGATCGCATACCAGAATCCTGCAAAGAAGCATTTTCTTCTGTCAGTTTTTGATTTACAGACACAGATTGGGTTAACAAAACCTTCAGCAGAAACTTCCTTTTTCCGCTATAAAAGCATCCGTGTCCTCTTTGGATATGAAACATTCTTTTGCAAAGGCTTTCAATAGCCGCTACATTTTTGACAGGTCAGTAATGTTCTGCCCAGGACATTTACTTCCCATGCTTTTCGCCAATTTTTCCAGCATATAAAGTTCCTCCTGTCATTATGCCGCTTTGGAGGTGTGATTTTCTGCATTTCCGCCAGCTGCCGCTCTTTTTGCAGTTCCTGGGATTCCTTATCAAGCTCATTCACCAGATTCAGAATTACCGGCGTACCCAAGGTTTCCATTCCACTTCTTTTCAATAGCCTCCGCACTCTCAACAATGTCTTTCCACGCATCATCATCTAATGCACAATGTCTATATTTCTTGTAAAATGGATAAATCTCATACGTAGCCTTTTTTGACATCCACGTAAATAATAGAATCCACATTGGACAACAATCCCATCAGGGACCGATGCTTGTCATATTTCTGGATCAGTTCATGAATCCCAACTGTTTTTCTCCTGTGTACAGTCCTAAAAGTCATTAAATATCGTTCCAACTGTATTTATATTTCTACGTTCCATCATGTCCTCCTCTGCTCTTGATTCTTTGCTGTGCCATGGTTTCCGGTAAGCATTCAAACGCTTCTGCAATTGCATTTT
>VOFJ01000031.1_pt1 | contig 17782 bp, 17 predicted proteins | sample 5384081 | NCBI WGS metagenome assembly VOFJ01 (sample SAMN12384729, study PRJNA508395) | human gut metagenome | isolation source: healthy gut I | host: Homo sapiens
TTCCGCGACTGCGGCTACCGCACGGCCGTCGTAGGCAAATGGCATCTGGGACTCGGCTCGCAGACCGGTGCCCAGAACTGGAACGAAGAGGTGCGGCCCAATCCCGCCGATCTGGGATTCGGCTACTCCTACATCATGGCCGCCACGGCCGACCGCACGCCCTGTATCTTCATGGAGAACGGCCGCGGCGTGAACCTCGATCCCGCCGATCCTGTCGAGGTGAGTTACGAACGGAATTTCCCCGGCGAGCCTACGGGCCGTGACAACCCCGAACTGCTGCGCATGCACCCTTCGGAGGGACACGACCAGTCGATCGTGAACGGCATTTCGCGCATCGGTTACATGCGGGGCGGCCGGAGCGCCCTGTGGCGCGACGAGTATATCGCCGACAGCATCGCCTGCCATGCGGTGCGCTTTATCGGCGACTGCGCCGCCTCCGGCGAACCTTTTTTCCTCTACTTTGCGACCAACGACATTCACGTTCCCCGCGTGCCGCATCCCGCTTCGCCGGGAAGAGCGGACTGGGGCCGCGCGGCGACGCGATTCTGTCGTTCGACTGGAGCGTCGGGCGCGTTCTCACGGCGCTGGACAGTCTGGGGTTGGCGGAGAATACGCTGGTGATCCTTTCGAGCGACAACGGTCCCGTCGTGGACGACGGCTATCGGGACGGCGCCCGCGAACTGCTGGGCGCGCATAAGCCCGGCGGAGACTTCCGGGGCGGCAAATACAGCATCTACGAAGCCGGAACGCGTGTGCCTTGCATCGTGCGTTGGCCCGGAGCGGTACCCGCGGGCGTGGTGACGGACGCACTGGCCGGACAGGTCGACTGGTTCGCCTCGCTGGCCGCGATGCTGGGCGCGACGCTGCCCGAAGGGGCTGCGCCCGACAGCGAAGAGCATCTCGCCACATGGCTCAGGGGCGGGAAGGGCCGTGCCGTGCTGGCCTACCAGAGCAACAACGAGAATGTGACGGTCACCGACGGCCGCTGGAAGTATGTGCCTCCCTTTACCGGACCGCGCTATGCGTGGGGTACGGGCATCGAGCTGGGCAACAGTCCCGGCGACCAGCTGTACGACATGCAGGCCGATCCCGAAGAGCGGCGCAACCTCGCCGCCGAACACCCCGCCGTGGTCGAACGCCTGCGCGGAGAGCTGCGAAAATTAGGTTTCCGATTTAAAAAATAACTGCCATGACCCTTTCTTACGACAAAATCCTGCTGCGCGCGGCGCTTTGCATGCTGACGCTGCTTCTGACGGGTGCCTGCTCCCGGCGCGGCCCCGTGCTCACGTTCCGCGAGGCGGACGACCCTACGGCCGATACGCTCGCCGACTGGTCGGGCGTCGCTTCGGGCCTGCATGCCGCTTGGGGCACGACCGACAAGCGTTACGCCCGCTCCGTCGTGCCCTGCGCGGAGTCCGAATGCCGCCTGACGGCATGGCGCGGCGAACGGGTTTCGGCCCAGCTGGTGCTGTGGAGCGCCGACAGCGTCGGCGGCGTGGAGTGCCGCATCGGGAAATTCCGCTCAGACGGCGCTTGTCTTCCCGCCGGAATCGCGCAGGCCCGCTTCGTGCGTTACGTGCTCACCGACACGTTCGGTCCGGGCTGCGGCCACCGCAGGGACGGCGATTTCCCTGTTTCGCTCGCGGCCGACATGCTCGACACGCTCGGCCGCTTCGACATGGATGCGCGCACCGCGCGTCCGGTGTGGCTGACCGTCTCCGTGCCGGATGACGCTCCGGCAGGCGTCTACCGCTCCTGCGTCGAAGTGACGGGCGACGGCGTGAAAAGCCTGAAATTGCCCTTCGAACTCCGCGTGCAGGAGCGGCGTTTGCCCCGCCCTGCGGAGTGGAGTTACCACCTCGACCTCTGGCAGCATCCTGCGGCCGCGGCGCGGGTAATGGGTCTCGCCCTGTGGAGCGACGCGCACTTCGACGCCCTGCGTCCGCTGGTGCGGATGCTCGCCGACGCCGGACAGAAGGTCGTCACGGCGACGCTCAACAAGGACCCGTGGAACCACCAGTGTTTCGACGCCTATGAAGACATGATCCGCTGGACCAAGCGCGCCGACGGCACGTGGGAGTACGACTATTCGCTCTTCGACCGCTGGGTCGGACTTTGCGCCGGGGAGGGGATCGACCGGCAGATCAACTGTTACTCGATGCTTCCGTGGAACAACGAACTGCACTATTACGACGCGGCGGCGGACCGCATCGTCGAGGTTCGGGCCAACCCCGGAACGCCCGAATTCGAAGCGATGTGGCGATCCTTCCTCCGGGATTTCGAAGCGCATCTCGACGCGAAAGGATGGCTCGGCAAGTGCTGTGTCGCCATGGACGAGCGCTCGCCCGAAACCATGGATGCGGCGATCGGCCTGCTGCGCAGCGCGGCTCCCGGACTGGGAATCGCCATGGCCGACAACCACGCCAGCTATAAGCGCTATACCGATCTGGACGACGTCTGCGTGCAGATCGACTGCCGCGTGGCCGACGAGGACCTCGCCCGGCGCCGCCGCGACGGACTGCTGACGACCTATTACGTCTGCTGTTCTTCGGCATTCCCCAATACGTTCACCTTCTCCGAGCCGTGGGAAGCGGTCTATATGGCGTGGTTCGCCGCGGCGTGCGGCTACGACGGCATGCTGCGCTGGTCGTATAACTCGTGGCCCGCCGACCCCGTGCGCGACTCGCGTTTCACGGCATGGCCCGCGGGCGACACCTACCTCGTCTATCCCGACGCCCGTTCGTCGATCCGCTTCGAGCGGTTGCGGGAGGGGGATTCAGGATTACGAGAAGATCCGCATCCTGCGCAGCGAACTGGCTTCGGACAACACCCCCAAAGGCGCCGCGAAACGTGCCGAACTCGAAGCCGCGGTACGTCCCTTCGAAATGCACGACGTCTCGCAGCCGTGGCCCGAACTGCTGCGCAAAGGCAAAGAGACGATCGCCCGGCTGAGCGAATAGCCGCGGTATGCAGACGAATCGGGAGAGGAACCCCGGACTTTCCCTAACTTCTTATCGTGTTCGTGCAACTCTTATGTAGGCTGGAAATGGAAAAAGGCAATTGATTAAAAATCAATTGCCTTTTTTTTGTTTCCTTGGTGCCCAGGACAAGACTCGAACTTGCACGAACTAAACGTTCACTACCCCCTCAAAGTAGCGTGTCTACCAATTTCACCACCTGGGCCTTACCTCCGAATTTCGGATTTCGGGTGTGCAAATATAGGGTATAAATTTTAATCCGCCAAATTTTCAGGACGGTTAATGGCAATTTTTGTGCTTCTTCGGTTCCCTATCCGGAAACGGGGCCGTTTCTCCGCCCTGCGGCGGCAAGGCGGGCGGGCCGGCCGACCTGCGGTACGACGTGCATCGAATCCTCCGGCGGCGCCCCGGAACTACTCCCCGTGCTGCGGGGAGAGGACGAGCATGCCTGCGGGTCTCCGTGCGTCTTCCGGCAGCGAGACACCCGTTATCGGCGCGATGCCTGCGGCGCTCCGGGCCGGAGCGGGCGTGTAGGTGCGGCCCGTAATCAGGCTCAGGGCCTTGGCGAGCATCGGCTCCTCAGGCCCGAAATCCACCAGTCTGTTGTTCCAGTCGGGGACCGCATAATCGACCGCGAGTCCGGCCGGATTCACCGTCTCCTTTTTGGCGTTGTAGCCTTCGAACGTGATCGGGGCCAGCTCGTACGAATAGTCGCCGTCGTCGAACTTGTCGATCTCCATGCCCACGTTCTTGCCGTTGGTCTTCTCGCCGATCAGCGTCACGCCGATGTCGATTCCCCTCAACCCGTTGATGACCGCTTCGCTCGACGACGCCGTGCTGCCTGTCGTCAGCACATAGATGTTCTGCAGGCCGAGGGCGTACTGCTTGAGGTCCGCCCCGTAGTAGTCGCCGTAGCTGAAATTCTCGTAAAAGAGCGCTTTCTCCCGATCGTACGTATTTTCCGTCTGCTTCTGGGTTTTCGCCGGATCGGCCATGCGGCTGTCGTTGTAGCGGTAATACTGGAAAACCTCGCCGTCGCATTTTTCGCCTGCGATGCACGTCGCCAGCATCTTTGCCGAAATCACGTGTCCGCCGCCGTTGTAGCGCAGGTCGAGTACCAGATCGGTGATTCCCGCGTCGCGGAACTTCCGGAGGGAATCCAGCAGGTCGTCGTCATATGCCGCGTCGAACCCGTTGTAGACCATGTAGCCGATCTTGTGCTCACCCTCCTCGATGACCTCCGCGCGGAGCACCGGGTTCGGGTAGAGCCGTTCCGCCGTGAGGGTGGTCTCTTCACCCGTCTCCCGGACTTTGAAGAGGACCGACGCGGCTCCCGAAGGGCTTGTCAGCCGCTTGTATACGGGGGTGTATTCGCTCTCCGAATCGGCGATCTCGGCGCCGTCTATCTCCGAGAAGATCGTACCCCGTCTGAATCCCGCCCTGTCTGCCGGGGAGCCGGGATATACCGCCATCACGTAAAATCCGGCCTTCCCCGTGTTGGAGAACCGGACCACCCCCAGCCGGGCGAATCCGAACCCGTATTCCGTCTCCTTGCGGACGCCGTGATTGACGCCGCGCGTTTTCGGCCCCGTGGCCGCGCGGCTCCGGGCTTTGCGGGTGATGTAGGAGTAGAGGTTGTAATAATTCTGTCCCGCGCCGCTCGTATACCTCTTTTTGTCGAGGGTGTTGGAGGTCATCCCCAGCAGGGTCCTCGTCAGGAAGTTGTCATTGTCGGCGGCGTATTCGATCGTCAGGTCGCGGGTCATCTGCCCATACTCGCCGTTCCATAGATAGCGTTCAGCCAGATAGCTGTCTATCTTGTCGTTGTACGACTCCGTGGTTCCCGTGCCGCCGTTTCCGGTCGTATCTTTGGCGCAGGAACCCGCCGCCAGCGCCGAAAGGAGCGCCGCGGCCCATGCGCAGTGAATTATTCTCATCAGTCGAATTTTTTGTCCGCTAAAGGTAGCGATATTTTTCTATTTCCTCTTGCCGAAGTCCATTTCGCCGAACAAATAGCCCGCGCCGCCGATGCGGTCGATCACGAACAGCACGTAACGGATATCCACGGCTATGTTGCGGCAGATCGTCTCGTCGAAGGCCACGTCGCTCATCGTCGAACGCCATGTGCGGTCGAAGTTCACGCCGACCAGCTCGCCCCGTGCGTTGAGGATCGGCGATCCGGAGTTTCCGCCCGTGGTGTGGTTCGTGGCGAGGAAGCAGACGGGCACCGTCGTGCGGCCGTCGATCCGCGTGGCCCAGCGTCCGTACTCCTTCGAGGCGTGGATGTCGCGCAGCGCCTGCGGAATGTCGTAGTCGTAGATGTCGGGGTTGTCCTTGGCGATGCCGTCGATCGTGGTCCGGGGCTTGTGATACTCGCCGTCGGCGTATTCGTACCCCCGCCACGTGTCCGTAAGCCACGCGCAGGGTCAGGTTGGCGTCGGGGAAGAACGCCCGCCCGGCATCCCACTCGCGCAGTCCCTTGATGTAGGCGGTGTAGAGTTCGTTGAGCCGTGCGCTGTTGAGGTTGCGCAGCGAGCGGGTGCCCAGCAGCCATTCGATATGGTCCTGCATCCGCTTGGCGCCTCTGGCCAGCGTATTGACCGCCGTGGTGTCGGAGCCTTCCCATACGTCGCTGAAAATCCGTTCGGCGAAGGCTTCGGGCGATCCTGCGGCCGCTGCGCCCGCGAGGAACTCCGGCGCCTGATACTGGACCGGACAGCGGCGCGCGTACTCGCCGAAGAGGTATCTGTAAAGGGCGCGCTCGGTCGCTTCGCGCTGTGCGAAGACCGCTTCGGCCCGCTCCGCGGCGGTGTAGCGCTTGGGCAGGGCGTCGAGGGTCTCGCGGGTGATCTCGCGTGCGAAGTAGGCGTCCGCGATGCGGGCGTATTCAGCCTTCAGGTCGGCCACGACGCTGCGGTATTCGGGTTTGTCCTGCGCCCACGCCGCGAAGTCCTGCTCGTAGGCGCGCTTCGAAGCCACCGTGCCCAGCCGGTTGATGCCCAGCACTTCGCCCTGCCATTTCTTCCATGCGTTGGCGATCGAGGCGTGTTTGGCGGCGTAGTGGATGCGCAGCGCCGGATCGCTCTGCTGCGCCGCCGAGATGATGTCGAGACGGCCCGTGCGGACGGCGATTTTCGCCGGGTCCGAACGCTCGGCGATGTAGGCCACGGCGTCGGAGAGAATGTACTCCTGCGTGTTGCCGGGGAAGCCGTAAATCATCGTGAAGTCGCCCTCTCCGACCCCCGCGGTCGAGATTTTGAAATGCCGCTTGGGTTTGTAGGGCACGTTGTCGGGCGAATAGGCCGCGGGTTTGTTGTCCCTGCCGGCATAGATGCGGAACAGCGAGAAGTCGCCCGTGTGGCGGGGCCATATCCAGTTGTCGGTGTCGCCGCCGAACTTGCCGATCGACGAGGGCGGGGCGGCCACCAGGCGTACGTCGTCGAACTGCTCGTAGACGAACAGGAACTGCTGGTTGCCGTAATACATCTGCTCCACGGCGGCCTTGTAGCCCTTGCCTTCGGCCTCTGCCTTGCGGACGATCTCCTCCTGCGTCTGGCCTGCGGCCAGCCGGTCGGTCACCTCCTCCATGCGGACGAGGAATTTCACGTTGAGCTTCTCGTTGGGCAGCTCTTGGGCGCGCGACATGGCCCAGAATCCGTGGGTCAGGTAGTCGTGCTCGACGCTCGAATGCGACTGTATGGCGTCGTAACCGCAGTGGTGGTTGGTCAGCAGCAGTCCTTCGGCCGAGATCAGCTCGCCCGTGCAGCCGCCGTCGAACAGCACCACGGCGTCTTTCATCGAAGCCTTGTTGATCGAATAGATGTCTTCGGCCGTGAGCCGGAAACCTTTGGCGCGCATGTCGTCGATGCGCTGCGAAATCAGGCTTGGGAGCCACATGCCCTCGTCGGCCGAGGCCGCGAGTGCGAAAAGCGAACAGATGAGGGTAAGCAGTGTGCGTTTCATTATTGCAGAAATTTTTCCAATTCGACGTAAACTTTCTGGATCGGCAGTCCCATGACGTTGTAGAACGAACCGTTGATCTTCTCGATGGCGGCGTAGCCGATCCACTCCTGAATGCCGTAGGACCCCGCCTTGTCGTAGGGTGCGAAGGTGTCGAGGTAGTAGCCGATCTCCTCCTCCGAGAGGGGCCGGAACCAGACGCCGCTTTCGGCCGAGAAGGTGTGCATGCGGCCGGCGGTGCGCAGCGTCACGCCCGAAACGACCGTGTGTCGGCGTCCCGAAAGGCGGCGGAGCATCTGCGCGGCCTGCCCGCGGTCGCAGGGCTTGCCCAGCACCTCGCCGTCGGAGATCACCACCGTGTCGGCCGTCAGCAGAATGTCGTTCGCTCCGAGCGGTGCGGGGTAGGCCTCGCTTTTGAGCCGCGAGAGGAACAGCGGCACCTCTTCGGCGGGCAGGGAGTCGGGGTAAATCTCCTCGCACTCGTATTTCGGGGCCGGTTCGTAGGGCAGGCCGCAGCCCGTCATCAGCTCCCTCCGCCGCGGCGACTGCGACGCCAGCAGCAGGCGGTAGGGTTCGAGTTTATCTTTCAGCAGCATGGTCTTGTTTTTAGGGTCTTTATTATTTAATGTTATATGCGGTTTTTGCCGTATCGCCTCCCGGCCGCCGCCTTTGGCGGCGTTGCAAATCCGGTCCGCCCCGGAAGGGCTTCCTGCCGCCGTGCGGCGAAACCGGCGATGCGGAGCGTCGGAACGAAGGGCGCATAATCGTCTTTTTATCGGTGCGGAGTCTGTCTCCGCGCCGTCAGCGTATGTCGAAATTCAGCAGTTCGCGCCCTTCGAGCACGGCCCGCAGGTTGTCGCCGGGGCTGATCGGTCCCACTCCGGCCGGCGTGCCGGTGTAGATCAAATCGCCCATGCGCAGGGTCATGTACCGCGATACGGCGGCGATGATGCGGTCCACCGTAAAGAGCATCTGCCGCGTGTCGCCCGTCTGGCGGGTCTGGCCGTTCACCTCCAGCGTGAAGCGCAGTTTCTGCACGTCGCCGCCCAGCTCCTGCAAAGATACGAATTCCGGCGAAATCGCCGCCGAGCGGTCGAACGCCTTGCTGCGCTCCCACGGCAGACCTTCGGCGGCGGCCTGCCGCTGCAGGTCGCGGGCCGTGAAGTCGATGCCCAGTCCCACCTCCTTGTAATAGCGGTGTGCGAAACGCTCGGCGATGCTCTTTCCCACGCGGTCGATGCGCACCACCAGCTCGCACTCGTAATGCACCTCCTGCGAAAATGCGGGGATGTAGAACGGGTCGTTGTTGCGCAGCAGCGCCGTGTCGGGTTTCAGGAACCAGATCGGCTCCGGGGAACACTCCCCGCAGCCCGGCCGGTTCCGTTCCGGCAGAGTCTCCGCTCCGTCCCCGGCTTGCGGCGACGGTTCTGCCGTGCATCCCGTATTGCCCCCGTCCAGCCAAGACTGTTCTGCCGTGCATCCCGTGGCGTTCCTGTTTAGCCGGGGCAGTTCTGCCGTGCACTCCGTGGCACTGCCGATCTGTCTCAGTCCTGACGGATACTCCGCTCCGCCCCCGGCTTGCCGAGACCGTTCGGCCGGGTATTCCGCCCCGCCCCTTATCAGGTGGTTCAGCTCCTCGGCGTGCGCGGCGTAATTGCGTCCTATGCAGATGATTTTCATGGTTTTCCGTTACTGTTTGTTGTGATCGTACCGCTGTGCTCGGACCAGCATCCAGACGACGTAGACCGGAAGGTAAATTACATAGACGACCGGCAGGGCATCCTGCTGGCCGGTCAGGTTCAGGACTACTGCAAGTAAAACCCATAACGCCCCGATAATCACCAAATGCCGCCGCATGAACGACGACAGTCCTGCGACATCGACGTTTTTCTTCTTCTCCGCAGGCATGGTGTTGTAGCCCGCAATCAGCATCGGAAACCGCTTGACCAGCAGTCCGACGACGATCAGGAATACGCCGGTGAGGATGTGTATGAAAATTTCGTCCATAACTTCAGGTTATTGTGCTTCGGTCGCATGCAGCTCTGCGACCATCTGGGCGGCGAATCGGTCGCTGGCGCCGGGTTCTCCGATAACTTTGCGTAATTCGTCGAAGTCGGAGAGCATCTTTTCGCGCTTGGAGCCGCCTTCGACGACGGCCCGCAGTTCGCGCTCGGCGCGCGTGATGTCAAGCCCCGACTGGATGATCTCCGCAACCGCCTCGCGGCCGAGGTTGAGGTTCACGAGCGACACCCAAGGCACGTTCAATACGTAAGGCTGCAGTTTAACCTGAAACCATAACGTTCTGTAAACCACCACTTCGGGAATGCCGAGCAGCGCCGTTTCGAGCGTCGCCGTACCGGAGGTCACCACGGCGGCTTCGGCCGCGGCGAGCGTTTCGTAGGTCTGGTCGCAGACGTAGCGGATGTCGCTGCCGGCCATGTACTGTTCGTAAAGCGCCCTGTCCAGCCACGACACGCCCGCGACGACGAACTGGTGGCCGGGGAACTTTTTCGAAAGGTCGGCCATCAGCGGCAGGTTGTCGCGGATCTCGCCCCGGCGGCTGCCGGCCAAGAGGGCGACGATCGGCCGCCCGTCCAATCCGTTGCGGCGGCGGAATTCGTCGGGCGAGGGGAGCGCGGCGCGTTTCGCCTCGATGGCGTCCACGAGCGGGTTGCCCTCGAAAATCGGTTCGATGCCGTGCTCGGGGGAAGTAGCTGCGTTCGAAGGGGAAGATGATGAAGAGCCGGTCCACGTATTTGCGGATCGCCTTCACCCTCCATTCGCGCCACGCCCAGACCTTGGGGGCGATGTAGTAGAAGGTGCGGATGTCGTGCTCCTTGGCCCAGCGGGCCATCTTCATGTTGAAGCCGGGGTAGTCCACCAGTATCAGCACGTCGGGGGCGAACGCCGCCACGTCGGCCTGACATTCGAGCATCTGCCGTTTGATCGTCCGCAGGTTTTTGAGGACCTGCACGATGCCGAAAAACGAGGTTTCGCGGTAGTGTTTCGCCAGATTCGCCGCGCCGCCCGCGGCGGCCATGCGGTCGCCGCCCCAGAAGCGGAACTGCGCTTCGGGATCGGCCTTGCGAAGCCCTTCGATCAGGTTTGCGCCGTGCAGGTCGCCCGAAGGCTCGCCGGCGATGAGGTAGTATTTCATAATTGTTCGAGAGCTTGCTTGCCCAGACTCATGATGTATTCCAGATTTTTGTCGTTGGTTACCTTTATTTCATAATCGCCGTTTCCCCAATGACCTATGGATGAAATGTCGCGGGCCAGCCCTTTCGGGTCATATAGGTTGCCGTGTTTGACATTGACGAAGAGTTTCAGCCCGCTTTTCTGTATCTCGATGTCGATAATGTTCCGGTTCTCCTTTTTAAAAGCGACGTACAGTTTCTGGGGCTTGACTTCGATGCTGTCCGTCAGGTTCAGAATCGCCGATTTGTACCGGTCGTACAGTGCTGCCGTTTCGTCGGACTTTCCTTGAAGCAAATCTTCCTCTGTGTAGGTCTTTATCTCTTCGGCCACCGTTCGGATCGACGTGTTCTTTCCGGCGATTTGTTTGATGCTTTCCGCGGTTTTGCTCTTTTGGATGGGAGTGACGGCGATTTGTCCGTTTTCGTATCGTTTGGCTTCCCAAAGTTCGATGGAAAAATCCTTGAAGTCGGTGGCTGCGATTTGATTCTCTGTAAAGCTGGTCGAAACGAATGCGACACGGGTCTGCGACCAATCCACGTCGGTTCTTTTAAGCTGGGCTTTTTTACATTCGTTGTATTCTACGATGAAGTCGGCCTTGTGCTGGAGCATCAGATTCAGGTAGGTGATGCCCTGATCGAAAACGCTCGTATTTCGGTCCCGTTTGTATTCGATGATTACGAACGCTTTCGATTGAGGATCGAAAGCGAGGGTATCGAGCCGCTTGTCTTTAATCGTGCATTCGGATTTCACGATCTCCAGATTCATGAGTGTCTGCAGATTTTGTTCGAATAAACGCTGGAGGTCCCGCTCCAGCCTGAACGGTTTCTCTTTTATGCGGGTGACGGAGCCGTCGGAGTTCGTTTTGAAAAGAATCATATCGGAAGTTTTTAGGTTTTTATTCGTTCAGCAGGTCGGGGCGGAGCTGCCGGGTGCGCTGGTAGGACTGTTCCTCCTGCCAGCGGGCGATCTGGGCGAAGTTGCCCGAAAGCAGGACGTCGGGGACCCGCCAGCCGCGGAATTCGGCGGGGCGGGTGTAGACCGGAGGCGCCAGCAGGTTATCCTGAAAGCTGTCCGTGAGGGCCGAGGCTTCGTCGCCGATGGCGCCCGGAATGATGCGCACGACCGAGTCGGCGATGATGCAGGCCGCCAGCTCGCCGCCCGTCAGCACGTAGTCGCCGATCGAGATTTCGCGCGTGACGAGGTGTTCGCGGATGCGGTGGTCGATGCCCTTGTAGTGGCCGCAGAGGATGATGATGTTGTCGAGCGTCGAAAGCCGGTTGGCTTCGTGCTGGTCGTAGCGGACGCCGTCGGGCGAGGTGTAGATGATCTCGTCGTAATGCCGCTCGGACTGGAGTTTCTCGATCAGTTCGAAGACCGGTTCGCACTTGAGGACCATGCCCGCTTCGCCGCCGAAGGGGTAGTCGTCGGTGGTCTTGCGGCGGTCGTGGGCGTAGTCGTGGAGGTTATGGACGACGATCTGGACCAGACCCTTCTCCTGCGCGCGGTGCAGGATGGATTCGTTGAGCGGGGAGGTCAGCAGTTCGGGGACGACTGTCAGGATGTCGATGCGCATGTTTCTGAATTGAAAAATTGAAATTACTGCGGACGGAAGATGATGTCCTTGACGCTTGCGGCGGTCAGGGGGATTTCCCGTCCGTGTTCGAGGGTGAAGGCCTTGTAGCCCAGCGCTGTGAAGAGTTCGACGATGCGGGGGCGGTTGCCGCCGCCCGTCTCGACGAGCACCGTGGGGCGGAAGCGTTCGAGCAGCGGGCGCAGTTCGGTCAGCACCACCACCTCGTAGCCTCGATGTCGCATTTGACGAAGTCGAGGCGTTCGAGTCCGGCGAAGAGTTCGCTGCCCCGGCGCATCTGGGCCGAGAACTCCGCGGCGGCGGCCGCGCCGCTGTCGTTGACGAAGTTCTGTCCCGTGCCGAAGTAGCCTGTTTCGCGCGCCGAGTCGTTGGCCATCGTGATCGGTTTGTTCTCGGTGCCCAGCGCGTAGGGGAGTATCTCGACGTTGCGGCAGCGGCGCAGGTTGCGGCGCAGGACGGCGAGGATCGGGGGAACCGGTTCCACGGCGTAGACCCTGCCCGCCGGGCCGGCCAGCCGGGAGAGCGTGCGGGCGTAGTAGCCGAGGTTGGCGCCGATGTCGACGGCCGTGTCGCCCGCGCGGACGAGCCGCGGCAGGTGGTAGACGTATTCGGTGGCGGGGGCGTAACGCCCGATGCCGAGCCGCTGCCAGAGGAAGAACAGGCGGCTCACGGCGCGCAGGTAGCCTTCGAGCGGCAGGGTTCGGTAGAGGATTTTATGGATCAGTGTCTTCACGTTTCCGGAGGTTTGCGGAGCGGATTTTCCCGGACGGCGTCCGCTGCGGTGTCGAGGCGGGGCCTCAGTTCTTGTAGTTCACTTCTTGATTGAGGACCTCGACGACGAAGGGGTTGTAGAGCATTTCGTGGCCGATGGTCGATTCGGGGCCGTGACCGGGGTAGACACGGACCTCTTCGCCCAGCGGGATCAGGGGAGTCGAGGGATCGAACGCATGATCCACGAATAGTCGCCGCCCGGCAGGTCGGTCCGGCCGATCGACTCGCGGAAGAGCGTGTCGCCCGTGAAGAGCGATTTGGATTCGGGGTCGAACAGCGCCACATGGCCGGGGGTGTGGCCGGGGGTGTGGATCACGCGCAGGACGGTGTGGCCGAAGCGGATTTCGGGCGTCGTGTCGAGGTCGATGTCCACCGGGGGCATCTCGCCGACCGCAACGCCGAAGATGCTGCCGCTGGTCGAGGCGTTGTCCAGCAGGAACTGGTCCTTGGACGAGAGCGCGAAGGGGATGCCGTAGCGTTTCTTGAGGTGCGCGACGCCCAGCGTATGGTCGAAATGGCCGTGGGTGTTGACCGCCAGAACGGGTTTGAGTCCGTGCTGGGCGATGAAGTTGTCGAGCGCGGCGTCTTCGCGGGGTTGCTGTTGCCGGCGTCGATGACGACGGCTTCGGAGGTGTCGTCCCAGACGACGTAGGTGTTCTCCTGTATCGGGTTGAATTGCAGGCAGGCTATTTTCATAATTCGGTCGTTTTTCGGAATCGTAATGTGTTTGTGCAAAGACTGTGCAGACCGGACGGGCCGGGCCGCATCGTCTCCGGGCGGATGTTTATCATGGGCAAATATAGCGTTTTTTACCGGATTTTACCTATCTTTATGACCCGAATAAACTTACTCGACATGAAACGACTCGTCGCTTTGATTTTCGTGCTGGCCGTGTGCGGCGCGGTAGCCGCGGCCCGGCCGGGCGCTTACAGGACCGTGAAAAACATCGCCTACCGCGACGCCGGGGGCGACCGGAACATCGACACGATGTGCCGGCTGGACCTCTATTATCCGGCGGATAAGGAAGGCTTCTCGACCGTCATATGGTATCACGGCGGCGGCCTGACGGGCGGGCGGCGCGATATCCCCGAAGCGTTGAAGGAGAAGGGATTCGCCGTGGTGGGCGTGGAGTACCGGCTCTCGCCGCACGTGAAGGTGGCCGACTGCGTGGACGATGCGGCCGCGTCGGCGGCGTGGGTGGTGAAGCATATCGCCGAGTACGGCGGCGATCCGCGGCGGATTTTCGTGGCGGGCCACTCGGCGGGCGGTTATCTGACCTCGATGATCGGGCTGGACAAGCGCTGGCTCGAACCCTACGGCATCGATCCCGACACGACCTTCGCGGCGCTGATTCCCTACAGCGGGCAGGTGGTGACCCACTTCGCGCGTCGCCGCGAGATGGGGATTCCCGACACGCAGGTGGTGGTGGACGACATGGCGCCGCTCAATTACGTGCGGCCCGACTGCCGCCCGATCCTGATTCTTTCGGGTGACAGGGAGCGGGAGATGCTGGGCCGCTACGAGGAGAACGCCTACTTCTGGCGCATGATGCGCGTGGCGGGGCATCCCGACGTGCGGATTTACGAGTTCGACGGTTTCGACCACGGCAACATGCCGCAGGCCGGGCACTTCGCGGCGGTGCGCTATATCCGCGAGATGGAGCGGAAAATGGAGCGGTAGTTGAGTAGAATCGGAGCTATGAAAATAAACGGATATGCGCTTTTGCAGGCCGCGGCAGCCTTGTGCGCCGCGCTTGCGCTGACGGGGTGTTCGCTGCTGAAGGTCGCCGTGGCTACGGGCGACCCCCTGTCCAAAGAGGAGATGAACGTGCGGACGATGACGCGCGGATTCTATTACGACATGGCCGCAGAGGTGGCGCGCACGGCCGATTCGATCGCCCAAGCGGCGCCGGATGTGGCTACGCGGGTCGCCGCCGTGCGGTGGAAGATACGCGCCACGCGGGCGGGCGTTTCGGCCGCCATGCAGGGGATTCCCGACGTGGCGCTGGCCGACATGTGGATACTCTGCCGGCGGATGAACGAACGGTTTGCGGCGGCGCCCGATTCGCTGCTGTTCGGGGCGCAGAGCAGCATGGCGCGCGATGCGGCGGCGCGGCTCGACCGCCGGGCCGCGCGGCTGGCGCGGCAGGTGCTGGCGGAGGAGCGTTACGGGCTGATGGAGCGTTTTGTCGCGCAGTATGTGCGGGACAATCCCTCCGACGAGGGGATGGAGGCTTCGAACACCACCCTTGCGTGGATCGAGTTCCTGCGCGAGAACGGCGTAGAGCACGCCTATGCGACGGGTTCGATCGCCGAAGTGCTGGCCGACGTGAACGACCGCGTGAGCAGCCAGACGCAGCAGCTGGCCAGCAGTGTCGGCTGGTCGAAGGACATTCTCGAAATGCAGCTGCAGCAGGACAGCCTGCGCATGGAGGTCGGGGCGCGCCTCGACTCGCTCGAACGCAGTTTCACGCGCATCGTCGTCGTGGCCGAGCATCTGCCCGAAATATCGGACCGGGTGCTGGACGAGCTGAACAAACAGGTGACGCAGCTGATATATACGATGAATTACAGCGTCGATAACGCCTTCGCCGATTTCGACCGCCAGCGCGACGAGCTGCAGCGGTATGTGACCGGAGAGCGGCAGGCGTTGGTCGAGCAGCTGCGGCAGACGGCCGGCGAGGTGGTGCGGGACGACGCTCGACGCGGTGCCGGGGCTGGTGGGCAAGGTGCTGCTGTACGTGGTGTTGGCGCTCGCGGTGCTGATCGGGGGACCCTTTGCGCTGGGGTTCTGGCTGGGCGGCGTGAGGGCGAGGGCCAAAGCGAAGAGAAAGGAGTAGGCAGCGGCCCGGACCGGGCTGCGGGGGTCTGAAACGGAACGGGTGCGGCGGCCTGATCGCCGTGTCGGCGGAGGTGAAGGGCGAGGGCGGCGGCTCGGCAAAATGCAAGCGAACTTGCTTTTGCCCTCAGCTTGCACTATCTTTGCCGCAAATTGGAAGACGATGGCTCGCAAAAAGGCAAATTATCCCCTCATCGAGGGGCTTGAAATAACGACGCTCGCCGCCGAAGGCAAGGCGATGGGACGCTGGAACGACGTGGTGGTGTTCGTGCCGCTGACCGTTCCGGGCGATGTGGTGGATGTGCAGATACGCTCCAAGCGCCGCAGGTTCATGGAGGGATTCGTGGTCCGCTACGTCAGAAAATCGCCGCTGCGCGCGGAGGCCTTCTGCGCCCATTTCGGGGTTTGCGGGGGCTGCAAGTGGCAGAACCTGCCCTACGAGGAGCAGCTGCGCTTCAAGACCGAGCAGGTGCGCGACCAGCTGACGCGCATCGGCAAGATCGCACTGCCGCAGATCGCGCCCTGTCTGGGGTCGGAGCAGACCCGGTTTTACCGCAACAAGCTCGAATTCACCTTCGCCGACCGCCGCTGGCTGACGCGCGAAGAGGTGGAGAGCGGGACGGACTTCGATGCCGCGCCCGCGCTCGGATTCCATATTCCCAACATGTTCGACAAGGTGCTGGACATCGACAAGTGCTGGCTCCAGCCCGATCCGTCGAACGACATCCGCACCGAGACCAGACGCTTCTGCATCGAAAACGGCTACACGTTCCACAACGCCCGCGAACACAGGGGGCTGATGCGCAACATGATCGTCCGCACGGCTTCGACGGGCGAGGTGATGGTGATCGTGGTGTTCGGCGAGGACGACCGGGAGCGGATCGCCGCGCTGCTGGACCATCTGGCGGCGAATTTCCCGCAGATCACGTCGCTGTTCTACATTGTCAACACCAAATTCAACGATTCGGTCGGGGACCTCGATCCGGTTTGCTACAAGGGCAAGGACCATATCGTCGAAGAGATGGAGGGGCTGCGGTTCAAGGTGGGGCCGAAGTCGTTCTACCAGACCAATTCGGCGCAGGCGTACGAGCTTTACAAGGTGGCGCGGGAGTTCGCGGACCTCAAACCGGAGGACGTGCTTTACGACCTCTACACCGGGACGGGGACCATCGCCAATTTCTGCGCCGCGCGGTGCAGCCGGGTGGTGGGCGTGGAGTATGTGCCCGAAGCGATCGCCGATGCGAAGGTCAATTCGCAGATCAACGGCATCGGGAATACGGTTTTCTATGCGGGCGACATGAAGCAGGTGCTGAGCGACGGGTTCGTCGCCGCCAACGGCCGTCCCGACGTGATCATCCTCGATCCGCCGCGTGCGGGCGTGGACGAGCCGGTGATCGGGGTGATCCTGCGCGCCGCGCCCCGGCGGATCGTCTACGTGAGCTGCAATCCCGCCACGCAGGCCCGCGACTTGGCGCTGCTCGACGCCGATTACCGCGTCGAGGCGGTACAGCCCGTGGACATGTTCCCCCACACGCACCATGTGGAAAACGTCGTGAAACTCGTACGGCGATGAGACTGGACGGTTTCGGGATATTCGTCGAGCGGATGCCGGCCATGGTCCGCTTCTACCGCGACGTGCTGGGATTCGAGATCCGCGAGGATGAAAACGCCTCGAACGTCTATCTGGAAAAGGACGGAACGCTGTTCCTGCTCTACCGCAGGGCGGATTTCGAGAAGATGACCGGCCGCAGGTTCGGCTATGCCGGCCCGGTGAACGGGCATTACGAGATCGCCCTGAGCGTCGAAAACCATGCGGCGGTCGATGCGGCCTTCCGCGAGGTCGTCGCCAAAGGCGCCCGGCCCGTCATGGAACCCACAACCGAACCGTGGGGCCAGCGCACCTGCTACGTGGCCGACCCCGAAGGCAACCTGATCGAAATAGGGTCGTTCAAGGCATGATTCCGGAGTGGGGATGCAGTATTTCGGATTTTTGGCGTTTTATTTGCAAGACAGTTACCTAAAAAACGGAAAATATGAAAAAACTGATTTTAATGGCGGCGGTGGCGCTGATGGCTCTTCCCGCGGCGGCACAGATGCAGGAGGCTTTCCCCAGCTATATTCAGGTGAACGGACGCGCCGAGAAGGAGATCACGCCCGACGAGTTCTACCTCTCGATCGTCATCAACGAGCGCGACTCGAAGGGCAAGATTTCGGTCGAGAGCCAGCAGCGCGACATGATCGCGGCCCTCAAGCGGCTGGGCGTGAACGTCGAGAAGCAGCTGAAGGTGGCCAACCTTTCGAGCGAGTTCTTCAAGAAGAACACTTCGGTGGCGACGGCCAAGTACCAGCTTCAGCTGGGATCGTCTGCCGAGGTGGCCAAGGTGTGGCAGGCGCTCGACGGACTCGGAATCTCGAACGTTTCGATCCTGAAGGTGTCGCACTCGAAGAT
>VOFJ01002934.1_pt1 | contig 17779 bp, 27 predicted proteins | sample 5384081 | NCBI WGS metagenome assembly VOFJ01 (sample SAMN12384729, study PRJNA508395) | human gut metagenome | isolation source: healthy gut I | host: Homo sapiens
TGCGGATTCTCAATTATGATATGATAGTCCGCATTCCGAAAAATGTCTTGTCATTTCTGCGCGATTCCATTCTGCCGGAAAACAAGGGCTGATTTCCAGTCCGTCATATCTGCGTTTTACTCCCATGATTCCTTCATATAGTCCATTCATACACCAGGCTGAAGTTCCGGTTGTCCAGGACCAGTATGACTTTCCGTAATATTTCGGATGTGTGGAATAACAGTTTGTAAATACATATGGTTCTGCCCCGGATTGTGTGGACGGATTTTTTCTCACTGTCCGGCATAATCTTTTTAAGCGTACTGATCGCTTTGGTTGCCCTCCCCAGTTTGCAGTCCATCAGTATTTTAAATCCCGTTGCATGGCAATATACTCCGCCGTTTTCAAACAGCCCCGGCAGCATTCCCGACATCCGTCCCACATTCGGAGAATATTTCTCATACGGCGGCATATTCAGAGGGAAACCAAAATCATGTTCCATACTGTCAACCGAAGTCAGAAGAGCTTCGGAAGCTTTTTCTTCATCTACCACGTCTCCCAGAACTGCCCAGGTGCGGGCGTTCAGATAGATTTTACTGCCTTCACTTGTTCTGGAACCAATGTTTTCCTTCTTACTGAGTGCCCGCATATACCATTCACCATCCCAGGCTTTCTCATTAATAGTCTTTCTCATGGTATCATATTCTTTTTTTCAGAAATTCTGCATAATCAGTCTCCCCGATTTTTTTCCATAAGCAGCTTCAGTTCTCTGAAAGCAAGACAGAACTGATGAGAAAGCATGACTGATTCCGCTTCCGGATCGGTTGTGATATTCAGCGCATCATTCCAGTCTGCAAAATAAATCCGGCTCAGCCCATTTCTTCCCTTATCCCGGATAAGACAATCTGCGGCTGCTTTTAAGTGCTCCACTACAGCCGCAGCACCGCCATCCTGCCACTCAATCTTCTTTTGCAGAATCGTGTAATCTCCCATTTCCTTAATAAGTTCACACACAGCCCAGACTAATCCGAACGGCTGGTCTGAATATCTGGTATCATCATATGGATACCAGGTCAGTACTGCATGTCCGTCCTGAAACTGATGCCGCAGGCATTCCGAATTTCATCCTTTGCCTTATCCTGACGATAATTCAGAAGAGCCACCGCAATCTGCAGATTATCCCGCACTCCTTTCTTTCCTACGATGCAGCAGCCAATCTGTTTCTTTAACCACTGATTCATAATATGATTGATTTTTTTGTCCGGTGTAGTAACGGAAAGAGAATTATATTTTCCGAAATTATACTTCTGTGCACACTCAAATGCTTTCTCTGTCCTCTCAGGTTTCGCATATGCTTCAGAAACACCTCTCGTCTCATCAAGAGATTCACTCACCCCAAATACCACTCCGGCATGAATTATATCAGAAGTCATACGAATGAACCGATTCATATGGACGATGTTGCCGCACAGATTGACCGCAGCACTTCCTATGTAACCAAAATGTTCAAATCTGAGCTCGGAAATCAATCCGGGTGCCTATATCAATCGCTGCAAACTGGAAGAAGCAAAAAAAGTCTTCTGACCTATACTGAAAAAAGCCTGTCTGAAATAAGCAACTATCTTTGCTATTCCAGTCAGGCTCACTTTCAGACTGCTTTTTAAAAAGCAATATGGTATGACTCCAATGCAATATCGGGATAAAACGCGCCAAATGTAACTTCTAAAAATTTAATTTCAGCTTGTACGTAAAAAAACGAAGTTCTCCATATTACAATGTCTGTGCTTTTTTTTTTTGCAATTTCTTCTTTCATTGCAGGAAGTGTTTTTTCCAGATCAAACTTGCTTACAAGAATAAACATAATAACAAATATCACTAACGGTGTTACAATAGCGAATCCGTAAATTGCCATTTTTGTAGCTGCCGGCGCTACAGTCTGTGCAGCATCATAGCCGACTGCCGCAAGGAACCAGCCGATGATAGATGTTCCGAGTCCGCTTCCCACTTTACCACCAAAGCTGGATGCACTGTTGGAGACTGCTACCATTCTTACACCATATTTATATTCATTATAATCAATTGACATTGCCGTCATAACTCCAACCAGACACATCATCGGAATGGTTGCAAATGTTGTAATACTTCCGAACAATGCGTAGCAGATAAAGATGTCTTTTGTGAAGAGAAGCAGTATATTTGCTCCTGCCCCCATTGCAAAGCTCACCAGCAGCGTTTTCACAACACCAAGTTTCTTAATCATCGGTCCTACAAGTATGAATCTAACAGGGTCGGAATCATTCCGATTCCTCCGAGAACGCCGACCAGGTTGTCATTGCCGAAAATCCATTTACAGTAATATACTCCCGCACCCGCTGCAAGACCATATATAATGCATGAGAGCAGATTCACCACCAGAACAATCACCCAGTATTTGTTGTGGAACAGCTTTCCAAGTGCTTCCTTAAACGGAATCACTTCTTCATCCTCTTCTTTCACTTCTACTACCGCTCCTGCCTCTGTTTGCTGTCTCACGGCTTGTTGCATAACAAATCAAGGCTGCCAGTATTACAATAATTCCCATGATAAAGCCAAATTTAATCCATGCGTTTTGGTTTCCGCCCAGTGCATTCGTAATCGGAATCATACAGATTGCAAATATCATACCTGCCACATAACCGGTCGCCGCTCTCCATGTTCCCCATGATGCCTCGTTCTTCCTGGCTGTTCGTACGAACGGTCATAAGCGAGTTATAAGGGATTGCCATTGCCGTATATAATACTGCTGTCAGAAGAATGTTCGTTATTGTCACGTAAATAATCTGTCCCATATCTCCTATTTTCGGCACCGTAAACATCAGAACCATTACAATACCTGCCGGAATTCCCGCTTTCAAAAGCCACGGACGATATTTTTTTCTTTTCCCGGTTTTGTATGGTCAATGATATTTCCCATAATCAGGTCTGTAAATGCGTCAATAATCTTACAGACAATAAACATTGTTGCAATCGCCCCGGCAGCCATACCAACCTTATCCGTATAGAAGTATGTAAGCTGTCCTACCAGTGTGGACATCGCATTCAATGCGAACTGTCCCGTAGCATCTCCGAAGTAATCCTTCACGCGCATTACTTTCTGAACACCGAATTTGTCCTTTCCTAATGGTTTTTACTCATTGTGTTCCTCCTTCATTTCGTATCACATTTTTTCTTGATATCCTGTAAGCTTAAAAATATCACATTCCTAATTGTACGTATTTTAATTTTAGCTTATTTTTTATAATTTTGAATTTGCAGCGTTCAGCGCATCAATGACTGCCAGATACATTGGCTTTGCCTGCGCATCCTGCATAAGCAGATCGGATATGGTCATGGACAATGCAAACTTAATCAGCGGGTCTTCCAGCATTCCCGGCACCATTTCTTCAAACATACTGCGGCCAAGTTCTTCGGCGACCAACTCTCCGAGTGTTGACTCCAACGAATATTTCTCGAATTTCAGATTGGTATCCGTCTTGTACTCGTGAATGATATCTGCCGGAACCAACCGTAAATTCCGCTTCTTTCTCCGGAAGCTGGATAACTGCCGTTGTATTCGCCGGAATCTGCACGTCCACGCAGATTTTTTCCTTCTCTGCAGCTCCATGCACTTACGATTGTTCCATATATGGATTCATAAGTTGCGGACACCTCTGTCATTCCCTTTGTCAGCGTCGGCTGAATCCGTATTTTCTTATATCCCGGTTCCATACAGCGTATTCCTGCAACTTTTTTTCGTACAGCCAGCTTCCAATCGAACCGTACGCATAATGGTTCAGGGAGTTCATACCTGATTCGTCAAAATCCCCATTTGGCAGAATGGAATTCCAACGCTCCCAGATTGTCGTTGCGCCTTTCTTTTACTGCATAGAGCCAGCCCGGAAAATCCTCTTTCATAAAGATCTCATCCGCCAACCCATGAAGACCGTTTTCTGACAAACAATGACACAGATACGGTGTACCCACAAAACCTGTCGTCAGATGATTATATGGTGTGCCCCCGATATTCAACTCCAATGTCTCCAAAATACGATCACGAAATTCCGGTTTTATCAAGTCAAAGTACAGCATCAGCACACAGGCTGTCTGTGTCTCGCTGACCATTCGTCCGCTTCTTGTCACGTATTCCACATGAATGGCTTCTACTATTTCTTCATATAAGTCACCGTATGCTTTTGCTTCCTCTGCATACCCCAATGCATCCGCAGCATCCCGCACAATCCTGGTCGAATATGCGTAATAAGCATTTGCCACCAGATATTTGTCCGTTCCGCCTGTCCGGTCGGTGCTTCCGGATTCTATGTCCAGTGCCAGCCAGTCTCCATACTGGAATCCACTCTGCCACAATCCGTTTTTCGAGACTCTCGCATGTATATAATCCACCCAGTTCTTCATCATCGGGAATTGCTCCGCAAGCATCTCTTTATCCCCGTAAACCTTATAAATCGTCCACGGAATGATTGTCGCAGCATCGCTCCATGCCGCTGCTCCCGCCTGATTTCCGAGAATATTCGGAACAACATGAGGTACGCCCCACTCCGGATTGGTCTCTGCCGCCATATCCCGCAGCCATTTTCGGAAAAAATAATGCCGTGTGGAAATTATAGGAGGCTGTGCCACAGAATACCTGCGCATCTCCGGTCCAGCCCAACCGTTCATCTCTCTGTGGGCAGTCTGTCGGAACATCGAGGAAGTTGCCTCTCTGTCCCCCCACTGTATATTACTCTGCAGTTGGTTACCCAACGTGTTGTCGGATGTGAATGTTCCTGTCGGCTGCATGTCTGTGTGCATTGCACATGCCGTAAAATCCGATGCCTCTGTTTCCGTTCCTGCGCCTTCCACACAAATATAACGGAATCCGTGGAAAGTGAAGTGCGGCATCACAAGCATTCCCACCTGCTTTTCTCCGTATATAAATGTATCTGTACATCTTGCCGTCCGCAGATTTCTCTGTATAGAAGTTTCCATCTTTATCCAGTGTTTCTGCATATCGAATAACTAATCTGTCTCCAATAAGTTTTGGAAGTCGTATTTCTACCAGTCCTGCCATATTCTGTCCGAAATCAAACACCAATTCTCCTTTTTGAGTCACGATCCTTTCCTTTACATCAAACCGTTTCGTTACCCGGACCGGCTCGGATTCCTGCGCCACAATCTGCCCGATATCATCCGTATGTTCAAACAGAACTGCCTTTCCTACCTGCCTTCTTTCTTTTTTGTATAATCCTGTATCTCACCGTGATAAATCTCGGAAAACAGAATTTCTCCTGTTTCCACATGCCAGTCCGTATCAGTGCCGATGCAGATAGTTTCCCCGTCTTCGTACTCGATACGCACCATTGCCAGCAAAGCCGTTCTGTCGCCGTAAATATTCGGTCTTGCATCAAACCCGAGTTCTCCCTTATACCACCCGTTTCCTACAGTAACCGTAATCTCATTATCTTTTTTCCAGGAGTTCCGTAATATCATAAGTCTGATACTGCAGTTCGGTGATGATAAGATGTCCAGCCCGGAGCCATGAACAAGTCTCCTGTTTTCCTTCCGTTAATAAAGTGCCTCATATACACCACAGGCGGTCGCATACAGCCTTGCTCTCTTCACCGGTCTGTCCAGAGAAAAAGCTGCGGACAAATACCGGACATGCAGTCTCTTCAGCCGGAAGTGTATGGGTAATCCATTTTGCATTCCAGTTTTCTTCTCTCATCAAACCGGTTTCAAAGTTTCCTGTCACCTGTCCCAGCTCTCCGCAATTATCCCATACACTGACCTGCACCTGATAAACAGTCATCTCTTTCAATGCAGCACCCTTATATGGCACCAGAACGGATTGGTCGCTTTTCACCCGGCCGCTGTCCCACATAAGCCGGCCTCCGCTGACAACCTGAATCTGGTAGTTTGTCTGCACAACATCCTGCTTTTCACTCTCCAACTTCCCATGAGAAACGTGGTTTCTCATCGATTCCTATCGGATTTTTTTTCTGTATTCACTATTGTCAAATCACGAATCATATGCATTTCCTCTCTTCTTTTTGTTTTTCTGATTCTTTCTATTCTATGAAAATTTTGCCATTGTACGAATCAGAGCGGTAACATTCTCCTGAAGTCTTGCCATGTCTATGGTACCGTTCTCCAATCCTTTCTTTATCTGACCGGTATATGTATCATCATTAGAGCCCGGCGTAATCCAGCAGTTTCCCGCCTGTACCATTGCTGCCACATCTACACTGTCATAGGTTGTCCAATCCGTCATTACAAAACCGGCAAACCCATTTTCTTCTCTGAGAAGCCCCTGTAGAAGTTCTTCATCCGCTGCTGTCGGGCAGCCGTTTACCGCATTATACGCCGTCATAAAGCGGGCTGGCATATGAACATCCATCGCATATTCAAAAGTCCGAAAATAAATTTCCCGGATTGCACGTTCGGAAATCAGACTCTGATTTCGCTTTACGGAAGATTCACAGTTGTTCCCGATAAAATGTTTATAGCAGCTTCCGATCCCGGCTCCTTCCAATCCTTTTGCATAAAATCCGGCCATGACACCGGACAAATACGGATCTTCCGAAAAATATTCCGGCTGTCGTCCATTTAGCGGATTTCTGTGAATATTAAATGCTGGTGCAAGAACCAGCGGCATGCCCAATGCCTTCGCTTCTTCCCCGATTACACACCCGATTGCTTCCGATAATTCTTTATTGAACGAAGCACAGATTGTAACGCCTGACGGCATTCCAATATTTTTGATGTTCAGATTGACTCCGCTGTTTCCATCGCTCACCGGAAAGTCCGGCAAATCATATCCTTCTGTCTGAAACACACGACCTGCCTCACCGATACCTTCCATTCCCCCACCCTGCCGAGGCACAGACGCTGATGCGGGCAAGTTCCTCCGGTGACATCTGTGCCACAAACTCAGCCGCACGTGACGGATTTTTTCTTACAGCATCAAATGTTACCTTCTCTTTTGGTTTCTCCACATCAAACTTTGCAGGATAATGTTTCCTCTTCTCATAAGGCAAAAATGTCAACTTTTTTGACCACTCCGGAATGCGCTCCTGTCGGCCATGTATCATCCGGATTTGTTTTGGATAATCTTGTAAATTTGTAATCGCAGCAAAGCAGATTGGTTACCTGCTTGATTATTCTTGTTTCTTCTTCGTCGAATCCGCCGCATTCCGCTGCTTCAATACTGTTTCCCACATAAATACGGTAATATCCTTTTGATAAAATATACGCCGCTTTTTTCTTCCGAATATGAAGTCAATACTTTCACCGGAACATGAACCGAAATCTTCTGTTCCTCTCCCGGAAGCAGTTCCTTTGTTTTTTCAAAGAATACCAGTTCTTTTTCCGGCTGCTCCAGTTCTGATTCCGGTTTGCCTACATAAACCTGAACAACTTCTTTTCCGGCTTTTTCCCCGACATTCTTCACATATACATCCAGTTCCAGTACTTCCCCGTCAAATCGAATATTCTCCTGCCTGGATACAAAACTCCGTATAACTTAATCCGTAGCCAAACGGATACGCCGCTTTTTTCCTGAATGTTGTAAAATAACGATATCCCACATAAATGTCTTCCTCGTAACAAGTATCCACATATATATTTTCATCTGCTGTCAGACGTGTTTTATCCACACAGTCATAGAAATTTTTCGACGACGGAATATCAAAATAATCCTTTGCCCATGTATCCGGCAGCTTCCCTGACGGATTTACAGCCCCGCTCAGGATATCCGAAAGTGCCGGTCCTGCAAGCATTCCACCAAATCCCGAATATATAAGTCCTGCAACTGCATACTTTTCTGCAAATGTCACATCAATCGGATATCCGACATTTAAAATCACAATTGTCTTTGCAAATGTATCCGTTATTTTTTGCAATAAGTGCTTCTTCATCCTCGCTCAGATAGTATTCCCCTTTCGCCGTGGAAGCATCCTGGTTTTCTCCTGCTGCACGTGTCAGGAACACGATTGCCGTATCCGGACAAATTCTTTGCACGCATCAACATCTCGTCCCCCGGTATCTCATCCCTGTCGCAGCCGTAAAAATTCAACCAGTTCTTCATTCAGTGAATAAGCTTCTCCTTCCCTGGCAGCCTCCACAAAATTAACACTGTAGCGAGGATTGATTTTGCCTGCCCCCACTGCTCCGATACGAAATTCGTGAATACCTCTGCCAAACAGATTCAATACCGTTCCCTTCTTCAGCGGAAGAACTTCTGCCTCATTTTTCAAAAAGAACGATTCCCTCCCTGGCGGCTTCCAGTGCAATCTGTTCATGTGCTGCATCTTCCGGCTTCGGTTTCACTTTTTCCACACCTCTGACCGTAAAATCCTGCGGATTCATTTCATTCCCATCCATATCCACAAAACCTTCCACGTGAAGTTGATATTCCCGACCGTACTCTGTCACAAGTCCCCGAAGCGGAATTCCAAGCACCCACATATTCCCCATAACTTCCATATACTGGTTGATACAGCCGGATACCACCCTGCTATCTAAGGTGACGGTTCCCTGAATATCCGGATTCATCGGTTTTGCCCACATCATAAGCAGACAGCCGGATAAGCGACGATCCAGCATAAAATACAATCCGTCAATATCATGAAAATCGTACTCCAGCGGTCCCATTTCAAAAAGCAATGGTTTATCTTCTTTTCCTGTCGGAAGCTGTTCCCAAAAATCTTCCATTCCCATGTTGAGTCCTCCTTTTTAAATACTTTCATTGAGTTATCTATAAAATATCAAATCATATGATTTTTGTATTACAATATTGATTACAATATTTCAATTTTGTCCTTGTTTTTATAAATAGAACGCCTTATAATTAGTATTACATCCATTTCAAAGAGAGTTTAAAAGTACGGTTTTACCTGGAAAGGAGTCTTCCATGATTACTGATTTAAAGGCATTTTGTGAATTATTTTTATGCATCAACCTCCATACCGATTGGCTATTACCACGCTTCACCCGACGAAATGACTGTTCCTTTCCTTCGATTTTGGAAGATCCGTCTGTTTTTAAAGGCATCCTGTCCGGTTTCCGACATTTCACAAAAAACCCGGACTATTTTATCGCGCAGTCCTTCAGCTATTATGGTTATATAAAGCCGGAGCATGCTGATTGCGTAATCATCATTGGCCCTGTATTCAGCACACCTATTTCAGATCTTACACTTCGCACTTTCATGCAGGAATGGGCAATCAGTCAGGAACACAAACCGGATATACTCCAATTTCTGGTCAATATTCCTCAGATTTCCTTTAACCAGTTTCTCCAGACACTTGCCTGGCTTCACCTGTGTTTCAACGATGAATATATTTCTGTTGGACAGCATTTTAATCTGGAAAACACAAGCATCATCAGCGAGTTTTCCAATGTACATTCCAATCAGGTGATGAATGCAAAGGAAGAACAGCATTTTCATAATACCTACCATTTTGAACAGAAACTTTTGCAGTATATTCAAAATGGAGACGTCGAAAAAATGAAAACATTGTTAAACACCCCTCCAAATTATCAGGTGGTCTTATGGCTGACAACTCCCTCCGGCAGGAAAAGAATGTTTTTATTACAACTGTCGCAATTGTTACAAGAAGTGCCATTGCCGGAGGAATGGATATGGAACAGGCTTACCAGCTTGCCGATGTATATATCCGTGAATGTGAAAAAGCTGCAGAATATTTCCCACATTGAAACCTTGTCTTATTCTATGCTGATTGATTTTACGGAACGGGTTTCGCAAAATAAAATTCCTCAGGGAATGTCTCTGGAAATATTTGAATGTATTCAGTTTATTACTCACCACATCAACGAATCCATTCAGGTTGGCGATGTAGCTGAGCATATCGGAAGAAGCCGCTCTTATTTGACAAACAAGTTCAAAAAAGAGCTCGGCTTCGATGTCTGCAGCTTCATTATGCGGTGTAAGCTGGAAGAGGCAAAAAGTCTCCTGACATATTCGGATAAGACATTAAAGCGAAATCAGTAACTATCTTTGTTTTTCCAGTCAGTCTTACTTTCAGACTGTATTTAAAAATATGGTCTGACTCCGACACAGTATCGGAATCAGACCCATAAAATCTACTAATATACCGGACGGGGCATCTTTCTATTTGATGTTCAGAACGAGTTTTTCTTCTGCAAAATTTACTGCTGAAATGGTTACGATTGCCTCCCCGGACATTTTGCAGCCCGGATTACTGCCATTACACTGCCGTCATAGGTATTCCATGTATGAGACTGGTAACTTCCTTCGCAGCTCGGATCTGCACTTCCGAATCCCTGCAATGCAGCACATCCCTCTACTTTCATTGTAACTGCTGCGCTTTCCCAACGATTGAAATTTCCTGCTGCGTCTTCCAGTCTGATTTTTATGAAAGTAAGACTTTCTCCGTCAGCAGGAAGTTCATTCCGGTCAGCTTCAACCTTAAGCTTCACCGCTTTCCCTGCTGTCTGTAAGACAGTCCGACCTGCCTCCGCCCCGTTCAGATAACTGACTGCCTCCAGCTTTCCCGGATGATAAGGTACTTCATACGTCACAACATATACTCCGCCAATCGACTTTCGTCCCAGACTTTCCCCATTCAAGAACAGTTCTACTTCATCTGCATTGGCATAAACATCCACACTTGCTGTTTCCCTTCATATCCCGGCCATGTCCAGCTTGCAAGATTATCCTTCCACATCCACGGTGTCTTTCCAACTTCAATTCCTGCCTTATCCATCCGAAGTACACCGATAGACGGTGCATGACCAATTCGAACACTGCCTGCCGCAGATAACTGATTGGTTTACGATCACCAAGAATATCAATGTCACCGATACCTGCCAGTCTGTCCGGCCAATGCGCTGAAAAATTCACTCCTCCATTATAATGGAATATACCGCATCCGGCTTCTCCCAGATAATCATATCCGGTCCATGTAAAGTCTCCTAACACATGTGGATTGCGCTTTACGATATCCCACAAATGAACAATGTCCGCCGGAAAAGTCTCTGTGCCAAGCACAACCCGATTCGGATGACGTATGTGATCTTCTTCATGTAATGCCGTCAGATAATTATATCCGGCAATGTCATTTGCCGCAGCAAATTCTCCTATCATTTCTTCCAGAATCGGACTGGTGGCAATCGCATCTGCCAGCGGTCCCACCATAACCTCAGCCATCCCATTGATTTCATCTGCGCCTCCACGCTTCTGCTCATCCGGCTGCTGCATCGCTTCAAGCTGCTCCGGAGTCATCCCTGTAGCCTGGCACATAATTTCGCCCATTCGGTCATTTCCTGCCATCAGACCATTGATTCCGTTCGTCGTATAGCGTGTGGCATCCAGCCGTTTCATTTCTGCATGAATCCTCCGATTCCATTCTGCCCCTTTTTGAGTGCCCGCCTCCGGAATTTCATTTCCGGTAGAGTACAAGATCACACATGGATGATTATAGTCTTTTTCCACCATGTCCCCCACATCCTGCTTTTCCAATGTGTCGGAAAATAATTTGCATAGTCATGGGGATTCTTTGTCCGAGTCCACATATCACTCAGTTCATCCATCACCAGCATCCCCAGTTTATCACAGGCATCCAGCATTGCTTTACTCATCGGATGATGTGCACTTCGAAGAGCGTTAAATCCGGCTTCCTTCATCTGGCGGCAGCGCCGATACTCCGCATCCGGAAATGTTGCCGCTCCGATAATCCCATTATCATGGTGAATACAGGTTCCCCTCAGTTTCGTTGGTTTACCGTTCACTAACAGCCCATGTTTTGCATTCAGCCGAAGTGTACGGATTCCTGTTGAAATATTTACACTGTCTATCGGATTTTCATCCTCAGAAATTGTAATCCGGCAGGAGTATAGATTTGGTGTTTCATCACTCCACAATGCAGGATGCTCTACAAGCAAACACTGACAGCACATCTGCGTGCTTTCTCCAAAAACAGTTACCGGTATGTGCTCTGCGGCTGCTTCTGCCCCATTCGGTCCGGTCAATGTAATTTCCACCTGTACCGTTTCGGAAACCATTCCCCCGATTACAGATTGGAACCTCTACTTCCACGACTGCCGCCTCACAGTCAGCTTCTCTTGTTGTAACACGCACCCCCTGGGCAGGAATATGCACAGTCTTTTCCCACCCATGCATACACAGAACGGTATAACCCCGCACCACTATACCAGCGGCTGGACTGCTCTATACTGCATACTTCTACTTTCAGTTCATTTTCCTGTCCATACTTCAGATAACCGCTGACGTCTGCAAAAATGCCTGTATATGGATTCACATGCTCTGTTACAAGATCCCCGTTCATATAAATGCGGCAGGTATCTGCAACACCTTCAAATTCCAAAACAACTGTACATCCCTTCCACGCTTCCGGAATCTCCCACTTTTTCATGTAAGTATATTCACCGCCCGGATAAAATCCTGTCTGATGTGCATTCGCAGTTGCCGGAGTTCTTTCCTGATAAATCATGTGGCATCATGGGGCAAATCAATATTTTCTATATTTCCTGCCTCTCCCATCATTAACTCCATCATTGTTATGGTTCCTTTGGCAAACTGCCAATCCTGGTTTAAAGATATTTTTTTCATACGGACCTCCCTAATGCAGCTTGTTCATTTTTTTAACTATTCTAACAGTTGAAGAGTATTCCGTATTATAAATATAAATTTATTATTATAATTTTGTAACACAATTTTTTCAGAAAAATACCGGGAGAGAGGAAACTCGAATCCCCTGTCCCGGTGGTTTTTGTTATATCTATAAGTTTATTCTGCTGCGTTTAACGCTGCAACAAGTTGGTTCAGTGCTTCCTTTGTCACTCCCCGGCACAAAAACTCAGCATCTGTCTGAGCGGCATGGCTTCCATCATTGCCGCCATCATTTCGTCGTTGATCACTCCGGAATCATCCTGCATTTGTTCCTCTGTACTCTCGCCGTCCATTCCTTCCATTTCACTCATTGCCTGTTCCAATATGGCTTTTTCCTTTCGGGTCTGCCATGATTTCTCCCATTGTGGAATTGAGGGTATACACTTTCGGCAGGACGGTTTCTGATTCTACCTGTACTTCTTCTGACAGAAGCACTTCCTGTGCATTCCGGCAAATCTGATTTCATAGGCTCCGGTCTCCACATGCCAGTCATGGATTTCCGTATTCCAGTATGCATAGGCTCTGCTGTCAAGTTCAAAGGTGACGGTTTTCGTCTCACCCGGTGCAAGTTCTGTTTTTTCAAATGCTTTTAACTCCCGTACCGGGCGGATGATTGTTCCGCCCTTCGGCGCTACGTAAAGCTGTACGACTTCCTTTCCTGTACATGCGCCTGTATTCGTTACGTCTACGGATACCAGCAGTTTTTCACTTTCCTTAAACTCCTTTTTGTCCACCGTAAGATTGCCGTAAGAAAAGGTCGTATAAGACAATCCGTATCCGAACGGGAACAGGACTTCCATTTCTTTGGATGTGTAATAGCGGTATCCCACAAATACGCCCTCTGAATAAACCGATTTGTCATGTTCTCCGCCGTAATTCAAATAGCACGGCGTATCCTGTATCCGAAGTGGGAATATTTCCGCCAATCGTCCGCTTGGATTTGCATTTCCGTAAAGCACATTGACCACTGCGCCGCCCACAGCCTGTCCGCCCAGGTAGGCTTCCAGCACGGCTTTTACTTTTCCGAGCCACGGCATTTCTACCGGAGCGCCGTTGTGAAGCACAACTATGGTGTTCGGCTGTGCTTCCGCCACCGCTTCAATCAGTGCGTTCTGGCAGTTCGGCATCCCAAGATGCTTCCGGTCATACCCTTCGGATTCAAAGCTGTCCGGCAGTCCGGCAAAGATTACCGCCACGTCCGCATTTGCAGCAGCCTCTACGGCTTTTTGCAGCCAATGCTTCATCCGCTTTATCCTCAACATCATCAAAGCCTTTGGCAAATGTGATGTTTTCCTTTTTACAGTTGCGAGAAATTCTACGGCGTCCATTGCAGATTCTGTTTTAAAGCTGTTGATGTGGGAACTTCCGCCGCCCTGATAGCGTGGTTCCTCGGCGTATTTGCCGATAAAAGCCACCTTTTTGTCTGCGGACAACGGGAGAAGCGCATCCTCATTTTTTCAGAAGCACAATACACTCCTCTTCGATTTCCCGGGCTGTCTCATGGTCTTTTTTCACGCTGAAATACCGCGTTTTTGTCTCTGTTTTCCTCATATTTGAAAATAACATTCAAATATTCTTCACAGGACTTGTCCAGTACAGATTCATCCAGTGTTCCGTCCTGTACTGCGGCAACAATTTCCACATCCGTAGCGCCTTCACAGGACGGCATTTCCAGATTGCAGCCTGCTTTCAGAGCTTCCACACGGTCATTCATCGCACCCCAGTCTGTCATTACATAGCCGTCAAATCCCCATTCCTTGCGGAGCACATCTGTGAGCATTTCTTTATTTTCACAAAGGTATGTGCCGTTCAGCTTGTTGTATGCGTTCATAATGGTCCACGGCTTTTTCCTTCTTTACCATTCCTTCAAAAGAAGCAAGGTAAATTTCACGCATGGTGCGTTCATCCATTTCTGAAGAGCTTGTTAAGCGGTGATATTCCTGGTTATTTGCCATAAAATGCTTCGGACTTGTTCCGATATGTTTGCTCGGACGCCGTGGACAAGCGCACCTGCCATTTCCGTTGACACAAGCGGGTCCTCTGAATAGTATTCAAAATTACGTCCGCACAGCGGGGAACGCTTAATGTTCATAGCCGGGCCTAAGATTGTGCTTACATTTTCTGCCTGACACTCTTCCCCCAGTGTTTCTCCAAGTTTTGTCACCAGCTCACGGTTAAAGCTGGATGCGGTTGCACATCCCGCTGGAAAGCAAACAGCCTGAATGCTGTCGTTGATTCCCCAAATGGTCTGCTTTATCGTCCTGCTTGCGGAGTCCGTGAGGTCCGTCTGAGACCATTTCCGAAGGGATTCCGAGACGTTCCACTCCTTTTTTGTGTGCCAGAAATCAAGCCCGGAACACAAAGATGCTTTCTCCTCCAGAGTCATTCTGGAGACCAATTTTTTATTTTTGCTGTTTCCATGTTTCATCCTCCTGCCAATCTTTCTCTTTTGGATAAAGATAGCATACATTTTTCTTTTCGTATTATAGTTTTGAGTTATTTATTGTAAAAATAGGTTTGCATTTCCTTTACTAAATGATTAGGGAATGCAGTACCCCTGTTCCCTTTTACAGGTCGCAAGCGCAAGGATTTCTTCAATCGGTCCCCGATATGAAAATTTAATAGTGCCTAACACCACTGTGGTCTTTTTCCTATATTATTCAAAGTATCTGCATTTTTTTCTATATAAATTATTTTAGCTAATACTCTTGTCGTGAACAAAAGATTGTGAAATCAAGAGAGATAAAGTATAATAGCTATAAGTTATTTTTTCTGAAAAAAAAAATCGAAAGGGTGACAGTTATGCAAGATAAAACAAGTACAATTTCAACAAACATACCTTGTGGTCTTTATGTTTTGAAGCATAAAGATTTTGATGTTGCTATGGTTGATATCGATATTTATTCAGGAAAAATACAATATGTATTAGACGTGTACCTTCCGGAAGAATTACCAATTGGATACAACCGATTGGGGAAGAACATTGTTGGAAGGACTTGAACTTTTATGAAAATGATTTTACCGATGAATTAGGAAGTTTGTTAACAGATTCAAAGAATGTGGATGTGGATGCGAATTACTCGAAGTTCTCTCCGGCATCATCGTTAAATGGTGAGATGAAGAAGAAATGGGTTATTGAGAACGGAATCCGTTACCTAATGAAGGTGAATGCGAATGATTATGGGCAGCAGTCCATCAATGAAGTGATTACAAAAGCAAACTTCATGAAAAACTTGGTTGGGATAATTATGTCCAATATAGAGTTGACACGGCAATCGTAGATGGAGAAAAAGTTCCGAGTTCCTTATGTCAGTTATTTTTACCTCGAATGAGTTTGGAATTAGTGTCTGCATATCAATTGATCAAGGATATTAAGATACCAAACGATTCCTCTGAATTCGAGGAGATTATCCGTCAGGCTGTGAATTATGGAATGGAAGAAGCGGTAGTCCGTCAACAACTAGAATATACGATTTTGACAGATTTTATTCTGAGTAATACAGACAGGCATTATAACAATTTTGGATTTTTTTGTATCATCTGCAACTACACCGATTGGTTAAGATGGCAACTGTTTTTGATACCGGAAATTCATTGATTTACAATAAGGAAATCATACCACAGGGAAGCAACCTTCTGGACGTAACAGTAAATTCGTTTAAGAAGAAAGAGGTTAGCTTACTGGAATATGTATCAAAATCAGATCTTGTGGGTATTGGTAAATTAGAGAGCTTTCCGAAAGAGGTTTACAATTTACTGACATACAATACAGATATGCCTGATGAACGTGCGAAGAGTATATCAGGAACCGTTCAGCAAAAAATTGGAGTATCTGAAATTATTTCAACAAGACAAAAAGATTTGGAAAAAAAGAAAACAGGTTTTTGATACGGCAGTTACGTATTATTACAATCAAGCATGCAGGGTGGTAGAAGGAATGCGAGTGGCAGAGGAATACCGTGCAAAAGCTAATAGAACAGTTCGAGAAATCCGAAATTAATAAATGAAAAACCGTAAATAGTATCTAAAAAGGCTGTCGCTTTTATAATAAGAAGTGATGGCCTTTTTGTATATATAATCCGAAAAGTTGAAATCTAAAAGAAAGCAGAAAATTCTCGGAAAATCTTGGGAAAAACCATTTTCAGATATTATTTTTTCAAACATTGATGAGATGATATTTGCCCCACTCTATAGTGATAAGCGTAATTCACGTCCGAATGCACCTGTAAATGTAATTGTAGGTGCCCTAATCCTAAGGAACTCAATGGACTTACGGATGACGAGATTATTGAAGAGTGTGAGTTTGATTTCCGATATCAGTACGCTCTTCGCATACAACCAGTTATGAAAACCAGCCTTTGAGTAATCGGACGTTTAGCAGATTCCGCGAAAGAAATGCAGCTTATGAACTGACCACCGGAAAAGATCTGATTCATGACTGTATTGTAGCTCTTTCTGAAAATATCCGTAAATTCAGGTAAACGGAGCTGGAACACAGATTACCGAATGTCCTGCTGGAAATAAGCCAAAGAGCAATTCCTATATTAAACAAACAGATTCCATACGAGCTTCGTTCTACAGATACCAGTGTGAAGGATGCCCATACCAAAACCAATGCAATCCTGCAATAAAAGAAAGAACAGCAGTCATGATGGTTCCGTTAAAATCAAGAAGACGAATCTTAGAATCATCAGAAATATGGAACGATGCCACCTGGGCATGGATTGGAAGAATCCGAAATGGAGTGGAGACTGTTCCATCAGTCATCCGAAATAAATATCTGGTAGATCAAATGCCGGTCAGAGGAACGCTGAGAACCAAACAGTTCTTCGGCTTTAAAAGTTGCTTCCCTAAATATCACTAAACTGATGAGATACACCAAAGGGAAGCTGAAGTGCAGAACTTTTGAGCTGGCATAAGGATGATAAATCGCCCTTTCGCGGAATCGAAATACCAAAAACATAGATTTATTCAGTTGTCAAAGGACAAAAATATGTGCAGTTGTCAGTCACAGAAAATGTAACTTTTGACACCCACATCATAAAAAATAAAACGGCAGAAAAAAACAACTTATTCATAAGAAAAATTTAGTTATATAAGCGGTAAGGAAAG
>VOFJ01001286.1_pt1 | contig 17776 bp, 30 predicted proteins | sample 5384081 | NCBI WGS metagenome assembly VOFJ01 (sample SAMN12384729, study PRJNA508395) | human gut metagenome | isolation source: healthy gut I | host: Homo sapiens
TAAATGGTTCCAAGATATCCTAGTGCACCAACAATAAGTACAAGTATCAGTCCCTGTTGCCATAGGCTACTCTTTTCCCTTAAATGAAGTTGGTTTTGTGGTATCTTCCATAATTTTTCAAGAACTGCTTCCCCGGACACCCCGGTGACCCGTGCTTTTGGTATTTAATACGATTCTATGCTTTGTGACATCATAAAAAACATCCTCCACATCAGCCGGAATCACATAATCTCTCTCATTTAAAAATGCATTGGCACGCACCATTTTCGTCAGTGCCACCATTCCACGCGGACTGACGCCCAGCTCAATATAAGGATTTTTTCTGGTGGCATGAATCAGTGCCATCATATATTCATAAATTCTGTCATGTATAAAAATATTTTCTACGGTTTCTTTCATTGCCTGCAGCTGCGCCCCTGTCATCACACCTTCTATGCTCTCATAGCTCTGTCCGATGCTCTTTCCTTTAGCAATCTCAATCTCACTTTTCAAATCCGGGGTATCCCATGCTCATACAAATCATGAAACGGTCTAACTGGGATTCCGGCAGCATCTGTGTCCCGGCACTTCCCTTCGGATTCTGGGTTGCCATTACAAGAAATGGTTTCGGAACCGGATGACTGATGCCATCTACCGTCACTTTTTCCCTCTTCCATAACCTCTAACAGGGCTGACTGGGTCTTTGGAGAAGTCCGGTTAATCTCATCCGCCAAAAAAACAGATTGCACATGACTGCACCCGGATGATAATAAAAGCCGCCCTGCTCCTTATCATACATGGAAAATCCCAAAATATCCGTCGGCAGCACATCCGGTGTAAACTGTACCCTGTGATTTTCAAGGCACAATGCCCTCGAAAAAAGCCAGTGCCAGCGTTGTCTTTCCCACTCCCGGTACATCTTCAATTAAAATGTGTCCTCCTGCTAAAATTGCACAGAATGCCTTCCGGATACAATCATCTTTTCCTTTTACGCTTTTTTTTGATTTCATTTTGAACCCCGCTTTGATAATTCCACCGCCTGCTGTAATTCCATCCTTCTCCTCCTGCTTTGAGTCTGCTTTCTGTTTTTTCTGGCTCTTCTCTGTTTCCTATCATTCTCTATTTTTCGCCTCTAGTTCAGAAATGTTTCTCTTACTTCACAAGTTTCTTCTGTCCCTGAATCTTTTTTTACCAGCCATACCGAAACTAACGCCAGTACGGTTCCAATCACCACTCCTGCCAACACATCCGATGGATATTGCACCCCTACATATAACCGTGAATATGCAATCAGAACAGCTACAATTAATGCCATTACTCCATATTTTCTAGGAAGCTCTTTCCATAATACAATTGCTGATGCGAAAGAACTTCCGGTATGTCCCGATGGGAAAGAATAATCTGACTGCTTTTCAATTAAAAGCTTCAATCCATCAATCACTTCATAGGGTCTGGTTCTTGCCACCAGATTTTTAAGTAAAATATTGTCTACAATTAACGAACCAATTAATGCCAGTGCCGACATATAGCCTACGTTTCTCGTCTTCTTGTCCAGCAAAAGCACAATGGTTATCAGAATCCATAAGATTCCCGCATTTCCAAGATTCGTAATATCCTTCATCACAGAAGTCAGTGCCGGGAATCGCAGATACTCCTGTATCCATAATAAAATCTGCCCATCTATATGTAATAACTGTTCTAACATGATATGTTCCTCTTCTTTCTCCACATTTTCATCACTTTTACTGCTGCTTATAGTATACCGTGTTTCCTTTGATTTCGAAACAACTTAATGAAATATTAAAAAAACTAAACGCCAGCCATTCCCAAGCAACACAAAAAAACAGGTCACCCCAGCCCTCACAAGCTGGATATGACCTGTTTCTTTCTAAATGAATTGCTTTCTGTTTCTTACTGAATATCTTCTTCCTGAATCGGATTCATATCAAGTCCACGGTTGGCATCTGCCTTTGGATCATCTCCGAAATGATAATCTTTACCCGGTAAGATTGCATTTAAGATAATTCCGGCTAAGGCTGCGATTGCAAGTCCGGTTAAAGTAATGCTGGTTCCTGCAATGGTAAAGGTAAGTCCCTTGGAAAATCCAAGTCCGCTGACTAAGATTACTGCTGCAATGATTAAGTTACGGGATTTGGTGAAATCAACGTGATTTTCTACTACATTTCTGACACCGATTGCAGAAATCATACCATAAAGCATGAAGCTGACACCACCGATGATTGCAGATGGCATAGAACCAATGATTTCAGCCATCTTCGGAATAAAGCTTAAGATAACTGCAAATACAGCTGCAATACGGATCACTCTAGGGTCATGCACACGGCTTAATTCCAATACACCGGTATTCTCACCATATGTAGTATTTGCAGGACCACCAACCATACCTGCAAATGCGGTTGCAAGTCCATCACCGATTAAGGTTCTGTGAAGTCCCGGATCTTCGATAAAGTTCTCACCAACAGTTGCAGAAATTGCAGACATATCTCCGATATGCTGTCCATCATAGTTGCCAGTGCGATTGGTGCCATAACCAAGATTGCAGTCAGGTTAAATTTGCATAACTGGAATGGAGGAAGTCCTACCCAGCTTGCAGATGCTACTTCGGTAAAGTTTAAGATAGCACTTCCATCCGGATTAGTCAGTCCTGCTGCCTGCATAATCAGTGCTGCTGCATAGGAAATGACAACACCTAAAAAGAATTGGGATAATGCGGAACATTCCTTTTCCCCAGATGTTAAAGATAATGATAACTGCCAGTGCAATCAGTGCAAGAATCCAATTGGTGGATGCATTGTTTACTGCAGATGGTGCAAGGGAAAGGCCGATACAGATGATGATTGGTCCTGTTACAACAGGTGGCAGGAAACGCATTACTTTCTTTACTCCTACGACTTTGATAACAAGTGCAAGAATCAGATATAAAGCTCCTGCGACAACAATACCACCACAGGCATATGGAAGCTTCTCTCCCATGGTCATGTCTGCAAAGATTCCGGTATCCAACTGTGCAATTGTAGAAAATCCTCCTAAAAATGCAAAAGATGAACCTAAGAATGCAGGTACTTTTAATTTGGTACAAAGGTGGAAGAATAAAGTTCCAAGACCGGCACAGATTAAAGTAACCTGTACGGAAAGGCCTTCTCCCTCAAAATAGCTGTTCACCAGAATCGGCACAAGAATGGTTGCGCCAAACATTGCGAACATGTGCTGAAGTCCTAACAACAGCATCTTTGGAACCTCAAGTGTCCGTGCGTCGCGAATTGCGTCTTTTCGTTCGTTCATAACGAAAGCTCCTCCTTAAAATATAATGTGTGATATCCGTGGAATTTTATTTTCCACGTCTGCGGTGCTTTTCATGCATTTTTCTGTTGCTATGCTGCATCCGCTTTAACTACGGGAAACATATTTTCCCGCATAAAACAGGTAACCCACCGAAATGGCAGATTACCTGTTATTATCTAAATTTGTTCCAACGCTTCAATTGCTTTGGCAATATATGGATTGTCCATAGTATAAAATTGTCCTGCATCGGCAGCTTTTGCATATGCCGGATCCAATGGAAGCTTTCAAGGACGGACAAATCAAGGTCTGCTGCGATTTCATCAATATGGCTTTCTCCAAATAAGGAAATCTCTTTTCCACAATCCGGACATTTTAAATAGCTGTAATTTTCAACGATTCCAAGGACAGGAACATTCATCATCCCTGCCATATTATATGCTTTCTTTACAATCATCTGAACCAGTTCCTGCGGAGAAGTTACGATAATGATTCCTTCTACCGGAAGAGACTGGAATACAGTCAGTGGAACATCTCCGGTTCCCGGTGGCATATCTACAAAAAAGGTAATCAATGTCACCCCATACCACGTCACTCCAGAACTGCTTTACCACGCCGGCAACGACTGGTCCACGCCATACAACCGGTGTTTTTCTTCTGTATCAACCAATAAATTTACAGACATAATCCTGGTTCCATCTTCTGCCACTGCCGGAAGAATCTCTTTTCCATCTCCGACTGCTTTTCCGTGAATTCCATACATCTTTGGAATGGATGGTCCGGTAATGTCGGCATCCATAATACCCACTTCATAACCTTTCTTACGCATAGCGGCTGCCATGGATGCTGTGACAAAAGATTTTCCAACACCACCTTTACCGCTGACTACGCCGATTACATGCTTTATGGATGAATAGTGCATTCATTGGCTCTTTCTGAAACTTTATTGCCATTTCTATTCCCTCTTTTTTCGCTAAACAGGCGGTGTACGTGATCGACACCGCCTATATTTTTATTAAAACCTCATTATTACTATCATACCTTACTGATAGATACTTTTCAAGATATCAGTTTGCACAAAAATTGATACCTTATGCATTTCTCTTCGAAAGGATTTCTTTTAAGCTCTCCGTATATGGCTCTCTTGCGATTCCATACTCTGTTACAATTCCGCTGATTAAATCATGGTCTGTCACATCAAATGCCGGATTGTATACTTTGACGCCTTCCGGTGCCATCCGCTCCTGATACCACATCTCCGTCACTTCCTCTGCCGGACGCTCTTCAATGCAGATATCATCTCCGGTTGCTGTATTTAAGTCAATGGTAGAGGTCGGTGCACAGACATAAAAAGGTACATGATACCGCTTTGCTACCGTTGCCACAACGGAGGTTCCGATTTTATTTGCGGTGTCTCCATTGGCTGCCACCCGGTCGCAGCCTACAAATACTGCCTGTACCAGTCCCTGTTTCATAACGGTGCCAGACATATTATCACAAATCAGGGTCACATCCACCCCTGCTGCATGCAGTTCAAAAAAGTAAGTCTCGCCCCCTGCAAAAGAGGTCTTGTCTCATCTGCAAATACATGAAAATGATAACCTCTTTCCTCCCCCAGATAAATCGGTGCTGTAGCAGTTCCATATTTACTGGTGGCAAGCTGTCCGGCATTGCAATGGGTCAAAATACCATCACCCGGCTTCACCAGTGTCAGCCCCGTGTTCTCCGATACTTTTGCAGACCCGGATATCTTCTTCCTGAATCTCAAGGGCTTCTTTATGAAGCAATTCTTTTATCTCTGCAACCGGCTTATTTTTATTTGCAATGCAGACCCTCTCCATCCGGTTTAATGCCCAGGAAAGATTGACTGCGGTTGGGCGGGAAGAATTCAAAAATATTCTTTCTGTTTCTGAAAAGTTTCATAAAAAGACTTCATAATCCTCTGTTTCAATTTCTTTTTGCCAGAAGATAAATGCCAAAGCCTGCTGCTACACCAATTGCCGGTGCGCCACGGACTTTTAATAAATAAATGGCCTCCCAGATTTCCTGTGCACTCTTTAACCGGATCAGTTCTATCGTTCCCGGCAGCTTTGTCTGGTCGATAATTTCAATGGCATTCTCTGCATCTAAGAGTGTAACCGTTGCATAATCCATAATATTCTTACTGTTTTTTTTCCTTCTCCATAGCCTTATCTCCTACTTGTCCTGAGCCTTTTATTCTGGCATTCAGTTCTTCTAAATACTCCCAGCGTTCCATCTTATGCTCTAATTCATCTTCCACTTTTATCTTCTCCTGGGTCAGCTCATTTAACTTTACAAAATCACTGGCAAAAGCTTCCCATCTTCTCATCCAGTTCTTCTAACTTTGCTTCCAAAGCTGCAATATCGTCCTCAATGGTCTCATAATCCTTCTGCTCCTGCCAGGTAAATTTCAACTTCCTGCCGCTCTTCCAGGTCGCCCTGGAATCCTTCTTTTCGTCATTCTCTGTGGCATCTGCGTTTTCGTCTGGTCTGCTTTCTTCCCGGAAGTCTCTGTGCCTGCATTTCCCACTGCTGTCTCATCCTCCGGCCGCTTGGCAATATAATCCGTATAACCGCCCTCATACTGTCTTATGTTTCCCTGTTCAAATGCAAAAATCCGCTTTGCGATACGGTCAAGAAATACCGGTCATGGGATACCGTAATGACGATTCCATCATAATTATCAAGATAATCCCTCTAAAATTGCCAGTGTCGTAATGTCAAGATCGTTGGTTGGCTCGTCCAAAATCAGTACATTCGGTGCTTCCATCAATACACGAAGCAGATTCAGTCTCCGCTTTTCTCCACCGGAAAGTTTTCCGATAACGCCATACTGTTCTTCCGGTGGGAATAAGAAACGCTCCAACATGGCTGATGCGGACACCAGTCCATCCTCTGTCCGGACATATTCTGCAGTATTGCGGATATATTCAATAACCTTTAAAGACGGATCCATATAGGCAACTCCCGCCGATGCATCCTTTTCAATCTCCTGGGAATAATAGCCTATCTTTATGGTCTGTCCGATAACCAGTTCTCCGGCATCCGGTTTTACCCTGCCATCGATAATCTTCATCAAAGTGGTCTTACCGCATCCATTATGTCCCACAAATCCGACTCTATCATTCTTAAGAAAGATATAGGAAAAATCCTCAATCAGCTTTTTTTTCTCCATAGGATTTACTGATATGATGAAAAGCTCTACCGTCGTCTTTCCCATACGGCTGGAAACCGAGCTTAATTCCACCTGCTTATCAAACTGTGGTCCCGACTGGTCTCTAAGATTCTCATAGCGCCTGATATGTGCTTTCTGCTTGGTAGACCTTGCCCTTGCGCCCCGCTGCATCCAGGCGATCTCCTTGCGAAGGATGGACTGCCGCTTCCGTTCCCCGGCAACTGCCATATCCATACGCTCCTGCTTCAGATTCAGATAACCGGAATAATTTTCCTGATAACTGTAAATGGAGCCTTTATCAATTTCTGCAATACGGTTACATACGCTGTCCAGGAAATACCGGTCATGGGTTACCATAATCAGTGTTCCCTTAAAGCCCTTTAAATACCCTTCCAGCCACTCTGCCATATCTGCATCCAGGTGGTTGGTAGGCTCGTCTAACAAGCAGAATATCGCAGGGGTGTTAAAAGCACTGCCACAAGAGCCAGACGTTTTCTTTCTCCACCGGATAAGTTTTTCGTCTTTTCCTCAAAATTATATACGCCAAGTCTTGTGAGCATGGATTTTGCCTTGCTCTCTAAATTCCACATCTGATAATCTTCCCCGGAAGCATCTGCCTGATTTTTCCGGTGTGCCGTTACCAGTACACTTTCTAAAAACAGTCTCTTCTTCTCCAAATTCCGGCATCTGCGGAAGATAGCGGATTACCGCATGATTTGCCTTGGTGATTTCTCCAGCATCCGGTTCCTCTAAGCCTGCCAGCATTTTCAGTAAAGTGGATTTTCCGGTTCCGTTGATTCCCACAATTCCGACTTTTTCTCCTTCCTGCAAATAAAAAGGAGGCATTGGAAAATAACTTTCTTCCGGTAAATGTCTTGGTTATATTCTCTGCTGATAATAAATTCATAAAGGTCTCCTGTATTTCTTCTTCATTCTTATTGGCAATAATTTTCTATCACAATACATATTTACATTTGACTGCTCACTGGCTATACTGTAATGCATAACACAACTATTCAGGGAGGTAATATATGTATCATAGAGCATCTGAATTAAAACATATTTTTAACGAAAATATGAAAGGCGGAACCGGCACCGTTGAGATTATCCATTCCGTCAATCCTATAGACTATGAAAGCCCAGCCAAGATGATTGCAAAACTCATCTTAAGACCGGGCTGTTCTCTCGGAAAGCATATGCATGAAGGGGAAGAAGAAATCATCACCATTCTTTCCGGCCATGCAGCCTATGACGATAACGGAACCATCGTTGCTTTAGAAGCCGGTGACACCTGCGTCTGCAAAAGCGGAGAGTCCCACAGCATTGCAAATGCTTCTCCAAAAAAGAAGATCTCATTCTCTTTGCTGTCATTAATTATCTTGCCTAATTACCGGCAAAATAAGCATCAATCCCATTGGCGATTCCCTGTGCAATCTGAGTCTGATAAGAGTCCGTTGCCATATTGGAATCTTCGGTGGGATTTGTCATATATCCCATTTCTACAATTGTTACCGGTACGGTACTCCAGTTAATTCCACTCATGGTATCAGTCTCCCACACATATTCCTTCTTTGCACCGGTCTGTGCACACAGACTATCCAGTATATTCTGGGAAAGAGAACGGCTCTGGCTGTAAAAGCTTCCTACATACGGATTGGACGCCGTCTGGCAGATTGTCATAGCTCCATTGGCTCCGCTGTTGGTAGATCCGTTGGCATGTATACGGACAAATGCTTCTGCTCCCGCATTGGTTGCAATGGCTGCCCGCTCGCTGTTACTGAGATTCACATCATTGGTTTCTCTTGTCATGACTACGGTATAACCTCTTGCTACCAGTTCATCCCGCAATTTTAAGCTGACGGATAAATTAAGCTGATACTCTGTCTGTCCGGTTGCAACACCGGATGTTCCTCCGGTTACTCTTGCCTTGGTCTCAGAAGATCCCGGTGCTACCGGCTCCGGTGTACTGTCTCCTCTGCTCTGATGTCCCGGGTCAATGCAGATGACATGTCCGCCGCTTTCCGGATGTAATTCCGGTTCCTGCACTTCCAGTCAATGCTACCGGCTCCTGCGGCTTCTCTGTGGTCAGATAATCGGATGCTATATAATAAGTTCCTTCATCCAATGAAACCTGGCTCCAGCTTCCATCATTTGCAGTGCGGGTAAGTTCTTTTTCCCGCAGATAATTTCTTATAAACCTCTGCATCGGTAGAAGGTTCTACTCTCACATTGACTCTTGTTGTCGTATAAACAGTCTCTTCTGCATAAACTACCGTATCCGGATTCAATACTGCCGGAACATGCTCTGTTTCCGTCTCTGTTTCTGTTTCCGTATCTACAACTTCTTCGGTGTCAATTACACTTTCTGTTGTTGGTACCTCTGTATTTGTTAATGTTTCTTCGGTATTCACATTCGCAACTGTATCGTCTTTTTTATCCTTCCCGCAAGCGGTCAGAAATACCAGACACATAACAAGCAACAGGCATACGGTAACTGCCGAGTGCCTGCTGCCCTTATGGAAATGTGCTTCTTTCTGATGTTCTCATAGATTTCCTCACATTTCCCTTATATTATCTTACTTATGAATCAAAGTTCCCTTTAATCCGCTGACGCCATCTAATGCTTCCTCCAAGTTGGCAATCAGTACGGAACGGACTGCAGAATTACCGATGTAATCGATTGCTGCCTGAATCTTCGGAAGCATGGTTCCTTCTTCAAACTGACCCTCGTCCATATACTGTTTTGCTTCTTCTACGGTCATCTCATCCAATGGCTGTTCATTGGCTGTGCCATAATTTAAACACACATGCTCAACACTGGTTAAGATAATAAGCTGATCAGCGTCTAAAAAGCTCTGCAAGTCTTCCTGCTGCAAGGTCTTTTTTCAATAACTGCGCTGGCACCTTTTAGATTATTATCCTGCTCTAATACAGGAATACCGCCACCACCACAGGCAATTACTACCTGGTCTGCATCGGAAAGTGCACGGATGGCATCAATTTCTACGATGTCCATTGGCTTTTGGAGCTGCTACGATACGGCGGTATCCTTCACCCTGTTTTACCGTATGGTTACCTTTCTTCTCCTCAGCTTCTGCCTCTTCCTCTGTCATGACACGGCCGATAATTTTGGTTGGATGATAAAATGCTTCATCGTATGGGTCTACGGTTACCTGTGTTAAAACAGTGGATACCGGCTTATATATTCCACGGTTTAATAATTCGGTACGAATGGCATTCTGCAAATCGTATCCGATATAGCCCTGGCTCATAGCAGAGCAGACAGACATCGGAGTAGCAGTATATTCCGGATAAATTCTCGCGAATTCAGCCATTGCAGTATGTATCATTCCCACCTGTGGCCCATTGCTGTGGGAAAGAACTACCTGACAGTCATCCTTAATATAATCTCCGATTGCTTTTGCGGTAAGCTTGGTTGCTTTCTTCTGTTCCGGAAGTGTTGTTCCCAATGCTTCATGTCCTAATGCAATTACAATTCTCTTCTTTTTTTTCATGTTACAAATCCTCCAATTCTATGCCCAAAGATTTTCCGGATAGACACCGTCTTTAATCAGTCCGCGGATGGAATCCACAACAAATGGTTTGTCCTCTAAATAAGTAACTCCAAACCAGCGGTCTGCTGTCTCATAAACTTTTACGGTTGCCTTATCCTGATTCAAAAGCAATTCCACAATATTTGGCAGCAGATACTCTTTCTTCATCGGATTGTCTTCAATATGTGCCAAGAACTCACGGAAGCCCTCTTCCAGATAATCAATAAAATCCGGATAGCCAGCCCACATGTTCATAGATACATTTACATCCGGGTGAATCCATTCTGCCACATCAGCTTCTTCACAATGTACTTTTCCTTTTTCATCGGCATAGATGCTGTGTGTCTCTAAAATTTTTCAAGATAGCCACTCTTTTCATCTACCACACAGACACCACGGGTAACGGTTCCGTTATCACTCAGTGTGTTCTTCAGGATATATCCAGCCATTCCAAGGCGGAATCTTTCCCTTATCCTCTTCATGATTTAACAGAAAATCATGCATCTTTACAAATGCTTCTTTTCCGTAATAATCATCTGCATTGATGACTAAAAATGGTTCCTTCACTACGCCTTTGCAGCATAATACTGCCTGTCCGGTTCCCCATGGTTTTGTTCTGCCTTCCGGCACTGTAAAGCCTTCCGGTATGTCATTGATATCCTGGAATACATAATCTACTTCTACCTGCTTTCCAATTCTGTTTCCAATGATTTCTTTAAAATCCGCCTCAATATCCTTGCGAATGATAAATACAACCTTGTCAAAACCTGCTTCCACCGCGTCATAAATGGAATAGTCCATAATAATCTCGCCATTTGGTCCCATTTTCTCAAGCTGCTTAATTCCGCCGCCAAAACGGGAGCCAATGCCTGCCGCCATAATAATCAGTGTAGTTTTCATTCGTATTCTCCTCAACCTTATTTTAAAACTTTTTTTCTCTCTACCCTTTTCTTTTTTTCCTCTATTTCACTGTTCTTACCTAATGATTTCGTCACTCGCCAGCTCTAAAAGCGTGTTGACTCACTTACGCCTGCTATTTCATGTATTCTTTATAGCCGACTTCCTGAAGCTTCTTATCCTTTGCTTCTACCTGCTCTTTTAAATTCTTAGAATATTCTTTTAATCGTGCCAATAATGCATCATCTGATGTTGCAAGAATCTTCGCTGCAAGAATTCCTGCATTTGCTCCACCATTGATTGCAACGGTTGCCACCGGGATGCCGGATGGCATCTGTACGATAGAATAAAGAGAATCTCTTCCACCCTAAGGATGTGGTGTGCATCGGAATTCCGATTACCGGCATAGGGAAGATTGCTGCACACATTCCAGGAAGATGCGCCGCCATTCCTGCTCCTGCGATAATTACTTTAAATCCTTTGCTCTCTGCGCTCTTTGCATATTCAAAAAATACATCCGGCTCACGATGTGCGGAAATAATTGTCATCTCATACTCGATTCCAAGCTGTTCCAAAATATCTGCTGCTTTTTGCCATTACAGGCATATCTGAATCACTGCCCATTACAATTCCTACTTTTTTGCCATTTTCTTTCTCCTTTTCTCATAGATACTTGTCCTTTTAGTATACACTGTTTTACGCCGGAAATGAAGTCTTATTTTCCAACGGCTCATTCAGTTTTTTTCTGTGCCCGGCACTACAAATCTGCCATCTCTTATAATATCCCCGGTACTGCCATCTGCCCGTTCGATATAAATGCAGTCTAATTCATCATACGGTATCGTAATATCCGTATGGCAGTTAAAAGTATGCCTTACTTTCGTCTTCTTTCCGAAGAATTGAGATTTCATTATCCCTTGCCACAATTTCTTTTCCATCCGGATTATAAACCGGCGTATCCTCCGCCTGGGAATAACAGGTATCTCCCACTGCAAAATGTGGACCTGTCTTCTCTGCAATCAGAATCGGCAATTTATCTGCAATATCAAAATCCTTTGCCATCCGGTATGCCGTGGTGTTGGTTCCAATAGCAAACTCCCCTAACGGCAGCGTATCATGGTGCATCAGCACATTATCATAAATATATTTCCGGTTCTCTTCTTCGCTGTCAAAATTACTACAGCTGTAATCCACAACTTTTCCATCTTCAAACGTCATTTTCAGGTTCTCATACCGGAGTCCGTTAAGATAGACATAAGATACATGCAGCACGCCGTGGGTTCCGGTCAGCACCGGTGAAGTAAACACTTCCCCTACCGGAATATTGACATCTGCCACGCAATTTTCAAAGATAGTCTCTTTCTGTGGATTCTTAAGGCGGTATAATTCCACTGTCATATCTGTTTCGTTATCGCCTTTTCCTCTGATATGTGCCCTGACTCCCCGATCTAATACTTCAATAATTTTCGCCTGCATATCCCGGTACAGGGTATAATCCAGTGTATTTAATTCTACCGTCTTATCAAAGATTTCTTCAAAGTTGCTGCCAATCTGCGGGAGCGGATAAAGCAATAATCGTAAAGCTTCTTTCCTCTCCCTTAATATACTGATTGGTAATCTGCCCAGCCTGTGACGCATAATAGACATTTAATTCATTCTGCTTGTCGCTGTAATGGCAGGCAGTTTTTTATTTTCCGGTTCAAATAACGGTTCTCCGAACACCTCGATTACAGCCGGACCCGCGTAGCCTGCTGCAAGTTCTTTCTTATCTTCATATACAGTCCGGAGGGTCTCTAATCGGCGTTCCACAAAGGCTTTATCTAAATATACTGCTTTATCTGCTTTATGGTCATAATCAAACTGACGGTTCACAGAAGTCGCATAGCAGCCCCGCTTGAGTTGCCGCGGTTACGGAAGGAAGAAAACGCATCCCGGTAAATCGTCGGTTTTAATCCCATCTTCTCAAAATTAGCAATTGCTGCCCGCACCATACGTTCCATTCCGATGGCATATTCCACATTTACGGTAGATTTTATGGATAAGTCTTTTCCGGTGGTAATAAAACCAATCCGGTAGCCTTCCGTATAAGTATCCGCCATTGCCTGAATCCTCTCCTGCGGAAGCTGGTTCATATACTCTGCCATACGGATTTCATTTTCTCCAATTGGCTCTCCATAATAATAAAGGTATTTTAAATCCTGTAAATCAGAATCCATTACTATCCGGGTAAAGAAATCCCGGCTGGCATCCACCATTTCACAGACGCTGCGCTCGGTAAACAATTCACTGTAATCGTGGAAAAACCAGTAAATTGCCTGCTGCACTTCTTTCGGGGTTGTTCCCTCTTCGTCATTAAAACAGGTATAAACCTGGATAAACAATTCACAGAAGCAGGTATAGGCTTCCACATCGCCCTCATAAGCATAAGGAATCAGGCTCCGAAGCTCTGCATAGAGCATGCTAAGGAGTGTGCCGTATTCCTCGCCCAGGGTTATACAGGCATAATCCGGGTTGGCATAGCTTTCTTTATAATGTTCCGGCAAAATGTCCTCATACAATGCTTCATTTTATCTTCTGTAATGTTTCCCTGCTCTGGCTGCAGAAGCTGTCATTTAATACCTGCCGCAATACTTCTTCCGTTTTTACAATAAATGCTGCCGTTCCTTTAAAATAAGCACGGAACGGCTCACAAACCTCCGGTTCTGCCGCAAGTTCATGTATCCGTTCCGTCACCAAATCCAGTCGTTCTGTAATTGCTTCTCTTTCTTCTGCGTTTAAATTCTGATATTCCATACTTTCTATCCTTTATATTTCTAATTTTTCCTACAACAGAATACCGCCTGCATAGACAGCAATCCAGATAAGCAGTGAAAAAATTGACAAAAATGTAGCAGCATACGGAATGCTGCGAAATGAATTTTCCTCCTTCAGGCTTATGATTGCAAGAATCACTGCGGCTAATGCTGCAAAAAGGCTAGGATTCCATAGCAGGCTATGTATATGCTTAAATTACCGGCACTTCTGAATGCAAGAACTACCATCACCACAAAACTGACCAGTGACAGTAAGTGCCAGAACAAGTGCTGTAATTCCTCTTTTCGAAAGTGTTTTTCTGTAAATTTATATTTTCTGTATCCTCTTCGTCTTTTTCTCATGTTCTTTCTCCCGATACCATATTTGTACCGAAGTCTATTCTTTCTGCTCAAATTTGTGACACCGGATATGATTTGCCAGCAAAAATCCAACATATCCAATCGCCCCACCAATGGTATTTAAAATCAAATCATCTACATCAAAGCTTCCTACCTTGGATACAAGCTGTACCAGTTCCACCAGCAGACTGAAGTCGAAGCTTAAAAAGCACTACCCGGTAGAACTTTCTCTGGTTATGTGCCAGTAATGGCAGAAGCATTCCATAAGGAATAAAAGCAACAATATTTCCCAGAAGGTTAAAGCAGACTGCTTTCGTGCCTAATGCCTTCCGGTAAATAATAAACCGCTTGATTTCTTTTAAGGGCATAAGATTATAATGGTAGCTTTTTTCGGAATAGGTTCTTCCCAGCATTTCTCTGAGAAGAACAGGAAATAGCAAAGCAGACCCAGATATATTACGAATAAAATCCATGCTCCGATACGAAGCAGTTTTCTCGTCTTCTGACTCAATTCCTTTTTCCCATTTCATTTTTGTTGTTTATTTTGCCCCATACTGCTCATAATATTTATCAATTGCTTCTTTCATCTTATCATCAATGATAAGCCTGCCCTGGCAAGGACGGTTGTATAAACACTCTACCACATCTGCCATGCTGACAATTGCATTTGCAGGGAAACCATATTTCTCCCGAATCTCATCCAATGCGCATTTGTCTGTCTCAAGGCCTTTTTCCATACGGTTTAAGGATACCATCAGTCCAAGGATAGTTACGTCTCCCCTGTGCCTGAATGATTGGGAATGTCTCCTGAATGGATTTTCCGGATGTCGTTACATCCTCAATAATAACAACACGGTCACCATCTTTGATTTTGCTTCCAAGCAAAATTCCGGTATCGCCATGGTCTTTTACTTCTTTTTTACGGTTAGAACAGTAACGAATCTCTTTGCCATAAAGACGGCTGAATGCGATCGTTGTTGCAACAGAAAGCGGAATTCCCTTTATATGCCGGTCCAAACAGCACATCAAAATCGGTACCATAGTGGTCGTGAATTGCTTTTTTGCATAATATTCTCCAAGGCGGGATAACTGTGAACCGGTTACATATGCACCTGCATTCATAAAGAATGGAGACTTTCTTCCACTCTTTAATGTGAAGTCACCAAATTTCAAAACCTCACTCTCCACCATAAATTCAATAAACTCTTTTTTATATGCTTCCATTTTATTAAAACCTCCTGATTTTAAGCCATTCTTCGGCATTTTGTATTTTAAATTTTGCTTTTACTGTGCCACAACTGTACCATTTAACGATTTACCCATATATATCAATCCTTTCTGATTTGTTCAGCAAACCAAAAAGTTAAGCATAGATATACTTTCTTAGCATACCACCAAATTCACTTTTTTTCAACTGACAAATCATCATATTCATTGTTCATATTCATTGTTTCAAATCTATTCTCATATGACAGTTCTGGTTTCAAGTCAACTTTCCATTCCATTAAATCTTATGGTTGACATTGTAAGAGCTGACATATATATCTTCTTCCACCTCTCCCTTCTTTTGAGGTCACAAACTGTGACCTCAAACAGTATCATCGTGTTCCTTCTTGTTTTGCTTCCCACTCTTCCACCGTTCGAAGTGGTATCTGAAAATTGTTTTTTCTTCCTTTACAACAAATATGGAGCAGATTTCTCTGCCCCATACGCACACCTTATAATCAGGCAAGAACTGCTTCCTGCTTTACGATTTCTTTCACTTCATCCAAAGACAAGCCGGAATAACGTGCCATTTCTCAACGGATGTTTCGACATCACGAATCATACGAACAACGAACTCACGTGTTACTTCTTCACGCTCCTGATTTATCATTTCTTCAATTGCTTTGCACATACTCTCAACTCCTTTCTCGCATCTTCCTTGAAGTATCTGACTCTGTCTGCCAGTTTTCCATAAAACATATCATCCGCATCGGTACAGGAAAAATCATGCATCAGCTTCCCGATATCCGAATCCCCTCGATATGCTCCATTCACATACAGGATGTGGGAACCATCATCAAAAAATTCATCGGTTTTTCCAGAATTTTTTCTCTCTACTCTGTATATCGGCTCTCCTTTTCCTATCACATCATGCTCCGTAATAAATATCACATATGTTTCCGGAAGAAAATTGACATCTTCCTGTGGTGCAAGTGCATTGGCATCCAACATACTGCTGTTGTGTCTTGCACGCTTTCGTCCTGCTCCCTTATCCGCTCGCTGCACCTCTATATCGTATTCCTTATTCTCAGAATCCGTAGCCTTTACATCCAGCCTAACGGAACGCCCCTGCAAATTCTGGATGACATATTCCGTTTTAGAATGAAGAACCTTAAGGTCCTCTTTATTCATTATAATACGCAGAACAAGCTCCGCACATTCATCATGATCTTTCAAAGCATTTCTTCAAAAAAAAATCGTCATCAAACAGGCGAAATTCTCTTATTCTCTGCATATCCTGCTCGTGTTTTTGTTGCTTTGTCAGCATTCTTATCACCTCAAATCTCTTCGGTGTTCTTCCTGTATTTCTGACCTCTGGTTATAGTATACACGAAAAACACCTCCTGCCTACTAATTAATTTGTGAAATTTTAATAACCTCTTTCACAATCATATCTCTTTAAAATTCCATACAATCTCCACCCTGTTATCTGTGTGTTCTGTTGTATTTCACACGATAATCATATTCCTCCGTAAAATCATCATAGGCGGACATCTTGTAACGCATACTCCGCTCAGCTCGTATGTCCCGCCGACCGTGCCCTCGCCACCGATCAATGTAAGGGTATTTCCGTCAACGGTAAATTCATATTCGGAATACCGCACCGACTTGTTGGCGTAATCGATCATGAGCTTGTTGCCGTCGATGGTATAGGTGAAATCGTAGGATATGGAGGGCAGCTCCAGTGCGGCGATCACACTGCAAAGCACCATACGGCGCTGCGTCTGTTTTTTCTTTCTTTTTCTGATTCTCTCTACCGTTTGATCTGACTCGCTCGGGAATCGTCCCGGCGGTTGCTGCCTGACGGGGCGGTTCGATTGATAATCCTGCATCATGTGGTTCTTCTCCAGTCCAAGCGAAAGGGCGATGACGGAAATGTCCGTCACCGCCCTTTGCTCAAAGGTTCGCAGCTGATTTATTCAGCGTTTTCTTTCTTCTTTTTGCTGTAAACGGTGATGCTGATTACTGCGCCACCGCTGATAAACAGCAGTGCGATCCAGAGCATAAGATTGTTGTTGTCGCCGGTTTTCGGGCTTTCTGCGCCGGTGCTCGGGTTGGTTTGCGTAGGATCGGTCGGTTTTGTTGTGGAGCCGGTAGCCGGAATCTCAACTGCCGCCTTCTTGTAGCCGCAAACCTTGCACTCCTCATGCTTGGAACCCTTTTTAGCGTTGCGGTCGCTTCCTTGTCAACAACCCACTTGAAGTCGTGCGCCGCCTTATCGGCCTTATCTCCGCAAGAGCACTCATGCCAGTGGTTGTCGGCATCGTTCTTCCACTCGCTGCCGTAGTTGTGAGTATGCTCACCGCCGCCTGTGCCGCTATTGCGCAGAATCGTCAGCGTGTGTTTTAGCACCGATTCCCACGACAATGTCGGTTGTGCGCTGTCGGGGGGATGGCGGTTGCGCTGCCGCCGGTGGACAGAGCCTGTCCGTT
>VOFJ01003856.1_pt1 | contig 17765 bp, 23 predicted proteins | sample 5384081 | NCBI WGS metagenome assembly VOFJ01 (sample SAMN12384729, study PRJNA508395) | human gut metagenome | isolation source: healthy gut I | host: Homo sapiens
AGAGAACAAGGCGGCAACATACGACAGGAATTTTACGCCCCAGAAACGCTTTGTCTGGTCGGTAATCTTGACGATTCGTGCGCCTAGTCCAATATTAACAGCGTTGAGGAAGTAACGGTGTTGATGTTCTTTTCCATCGTAGAAGTTGCAATAGCCTACGTCTATTTTCTTGAGTCGATGATTAATGATACAGTCGACAGCTGGCTTGTATTCGGTACTGAGTCCCCAATATTTGGCAAAGTCATTCCCGATGCCGTTCGGAATCATGCCAAGTGCGATATTGTCTTTATCCTCTGCATCGGATAGCATAATGCCGTTGATAGCGTCATTCAACGCACCGTCACCGCCCACAACGACAATCGTACGATAACCATTGTTGGCTAAAATCTTAGCGAGACGTTCTACTGAACCGAAACCTTCGGATTGCACATAGTCATAGTCGACGCCTTTGCTGTCCATGTATTCCTTGATCTCTTTCCAGCGTTTTTTTACCTTTCGGGTACCAGCTTTCGGGTTGTAAATCACACCCCATTTCTTCGGTTCTACACTCATATCCGTATTTCTATCCTACAATATTAAAAATCTCACTATATTTCACTGCCAAAGATACTAATTCCCCTGCAGTTTTTCTTTCACAAACGCTATCTTTTCTTCCATTGGCAGTTTCGCGCTTATCCAATGAATAGTAAATCCTCGTCTTTCCATGCCGCGAAACCAAGTCATCTGCCGTTTGGCGAATTGATGAATCGCAGTTTCTAATCCGTTAAACATCTCTTCGTATGTCATTTGTCCTGTGACATATAACGTCAGGTATTTGTATTCCAGACCATAATATATTAAATCTTCCGGTGAAATTCCTTCTCTGATCAGTTGTCGTACCTCATCAACCATACCTTCATCCAACCGCTGTTTTAATCGTAGCGTAATTTTCTCGCGGCGTAGTTCTCGTTCGATGTCTACGCCAATGATGAGGCTGTTCAGCTTCGGAAATTCCCGTTCGGGGACTGGGTGGGCGGCATAATATTCTTCAATCTCTATTGCACGAATGGCACGTTTCACTGTGTCTACGTCCGTAGAGTTATGCAACGTTTTGTATTGGCTTAAAATTTCCGTCAGTTCTTCAAGAGAATAACTTGCCAAACGGGTACGCAACTCCGGATTTTCCGGTACGGGCATTAGTTTATAACCTTTTAAGACTGATTCCAAATACATCCCTGTCCCTCCACATAAAACAGGGGAGACAACCTTTTTGTTTGACTGTTTCGTAAGAAACCAGAAAATCTTGTTGATATTCAAAAACATTGTATTTGTATCCGGGGGCGGCTATATCAATCAGATGATACGGGATTTTATGTCCATTGACCGTATAATCGGCCAAATCTTTTCCGGTGCCGAGATCCATTCCCCTGTATATTTGACGGGAGTCGGCACTGATAATTTCTGTATTCAATTCATAGGCCAAAGCAGCGGCAAACGGAGTTTTGCCTGAGGCGGTAGGTCCTAATATGGTGATTAAATCATAGTTCGGCATAGTTTTATTTTTTTTCTACATCTGCAAAATTACGAAATAATTTTCACCTGCTTGGTATTCAGTTGTTTTTTTGGTTGAAATGCTACATTCATACCTTTACTGCACTTTCTTTATCCGGTAGCTGTGTCGATCGTTCTATTTCTTCCTGTCTATTACCTCCCCTTCATTATTGTTATATAACCTTCCGCTTGGTGGAATATAAAGCACCGCTTTTTAGAGAACGTAAAGCATAGCTTTAGGTAGTCTAAAGCAGTGCTTTATAAAAGTCTAAGTGTTTGTTTCAATTATAAGGAAGAAAAATATATGAGGCTTTCAAAAGTCTGTTTTTTACTTTTTGCAATCAAGGAATAAGGGTGATTTTATGTATTTTACTTTTAAACGGTAAATTCCCATGTCTTAATATTATTAATGCGAATCAGTATTTGGTTCGCATTAATAATATTAAGACATGGGAATTTACCACTCTATGGCAAATTCTTCGTCATCAATCAGCGTATTGATATTGCGTTGCATGGTCATGCTTCCTTCAACTCTGTAATGCGCCGTGTATCCCTGAGTTTCCCATGGATCTACAAATGTATAATTAAGTTCTCTTATCGTAACGGTTCTGCGCATCAGGGCAGGCCGTGAGGCATCCATCATTTCAGAAATCTCATACGTTGCTTGCTTCTTCGATTCAAATTCAATGTTTGGATTTTCTGCCCTCAACTCTACCGTACCTTTCATTTTGTCATCCGGGTCCTGATTAAATGTCGCATAAATTTTGAATTTTCTACGGTCGGTTCTTTTTTCTTTTATAGCACCCGCATAGAAGAATATGGTATTTTCGTCAACCACGTATGCTTCACGAGTGTCAACTACAAGTGGTTTGTTGGTATCTTCGGGGAAAAACATTCAAAGCCGTGGTTCCATAGTTTCCCGAGAAATCATTGAAAGGAGTTATCCATAGTAGAGCGTTGTTGAAAAATTTTTTCGTGGATGAGAGGTATAATTATAAGAAGGATCATCCTTTATGATAAGGGGGCAAAACCCACTTCTCCGACAAATCAAGCCCGTTAAAATTAAAATTGATATCCATCAGAGCCTGACATTCTCCGGCCGGAATATGTATGTCATAATTCGGAATAGAATAAAAAATTCTCGGGTAACTGTTTGTAGTACAAATCTTCCCGTTCATAGTAATGTTCATAGTTATAGATGTCGAGTGTATCGTTATCTATACCTACATGTACATCAATGTCTTTATTATTCATCGTGGAACCGGCCACTATAAGAGGAAGACGATAGGGAGAAGGTTGTCCCTTTCTATACTTCAAACGGATACGAGATACGGTAGATGTAGGAGCTTTGAACGAAACATAGTGTTCATATTGCTCATCTGAATAAAATTCGCTGCAAGAACTCAGCATTACAAGTAACGTAACCAAAAAGCAAAGAGATATTTTTTTTTTCTTCATAATCGTTTTTTTTAATAGTAATTACTTTTCACTCTGCCAACCCGGGTTTTGAGTCAATCTCACATTTTTTTTCCAACTCGGAGCGGTCGATAGGCCAAAAATAAGTTTTCTCGGCAAAACAGGTCAAAACATCAGAAACAGGAACCGGTTTATAGAACAAGTCGCGTTCTCCTTTTGTCATAAAAACATTACATCCGTACATAGGCAGAGATTCTTCATCTTTAGCGTCTTTCCAACGTCTCAAGTCAAAATAGCGTTGTCCCTCAGCCACAAGTTCAATCTGACGTTCGCGTTTGATCTTTTTTACGAAACAGTTCCTTGTTGGCATACTCTTCTGGGCTAAAATCAGGTATTCCAGCGCGGATTCTTACAGGCTGCACTCCTTTCTTCAGTTCATCCACATCACGTGAAATGCTATGAGTGCCGGAGTTGTCCCAAGTCTCAATCTGGTATGAACCGTCAAGTTCATTCAATGCTTCGGCATACATCAACAAGATATCGGCATATCTTATCAGGGGATCTGCCTTCTTTGAGATATGAGAAAATTCACCATTTATGTTCTTGTCATCATTGGTGTCTGTTGGACGTACATACTTCATCAATCCTATGCCGGTTTGAAGCCAGTTTAGGCTATTGGACATACCTTCCGTCTCGCCCCGATAATACCAGCTTCTATAAGGACCTCTATCACTGCTCTGTGTTGCATTTGTCAACCACCAAGTTACTCCGTTGTATGCTACCGATGCATAGAATCGGGGTTCTCGATTGGCATATTGAAGCGATACATTTTCTTCTAGAGGTTTATAAAGTCCTTTGCTCACATCACTTGCGGTGACAAAGCCGGTAACTCTTTGTGAAGAACCGTCTCCGCGACCTATTTCAATATCTTTGCCCGGAATATCTTTACCATCTTTCATATAATAGGCATCACATTGTTTCTGCGTCACACAAGTTGTATTGTTTCCTTTGGCTTTACTGACCGGAAGTTGATAAAAGACCCATATAGTTTACTCCATAACTGCCCTGATTGTTTCCTCGTGTAAATATCAATTCGGGATTTTCTACTGTTGACAGTTCACCATTAAAGACTGAACGGTATGATTCAAACGGGTCTATGTCTTTATATCCGTTGGGCCAGGATTTTGTTGAAAAATTGCCGTCGTCATATGGTGGCAGTGTAACTGGATACCCGTCAAACCCTTCAGTACGTTTATAGGCTACATACAAATTATAGGCTTTAAGGTCAATCACGTCTTTTTGCCGCAGCAGCTGCCCTTGCCCATTTCTTTTCATCATAGGCAGCAGCAAGAAGTCGGTTGCCTTTGTCATCCACCAACTTTTCGGCATATCCATCGGTGTTACCGTTCATTAACGGACTGGCTGCATATAATAGTGCTTTTAGCACGTACAGCCAAAGCAGCACCTCTTGTGGGACGTGACACAGACATCAGTTCGCGTTTCAAAGGAAGATCCTTTGCTGCTAAGGCCATTTCTGAAGCAATGTAATCGGCACACTCATCGTAAGTGTTGCGAGGTATTGAAAGAGCTTCATAACTGTCAGTGTAATCCTGGCCCTCTTCTGGTACAATGGGCACAGGACCATATTTCTGTAATAGTTTCCAGTAATAATAAGCACGCACAAAGCGGGCCTGAGCTTTATAGTCTGCCCGTTCCTCCGAGGTCAGTTCATTACACATATCCACATTCTGATAAAGATAGCGGCTTGACGTATTCCCCTGATAACTGTATTTCCATGTATACGGCCATTGCTCTTCACCATAAGTCACTTCTTTAAAGCTTTTTTGTAAATGGGATTATATATATCATCACTGAAATTAAACGGATTTGAGCCGGTGATACTAATATCGGCAAATTCGCTGTTTGTCAAGTAACTGTATGCATTGGCAAGCCATTGTTCCGTATAGGTTTCATCGGTAAAGACTTCTTCCAGTGACATTCTGTCCTTGGTATCGGTATTCACATCAAGATAATTACACGAAGCCATACTCAAGCCTGTTGCAATCAATAATATATTTCTTATAAGTTTCATATTCGTAAGTGTTTCTTTATAAACTAATATTCAGACCAAATGTAACAGATTTAGTAATGGGATAGAAGCTACCGTCGTTGCTTCTTGGTTCTGGATCCCACAATTTCAATTTAGAGAAAGTCAACAAGTTCGTTCCAGTAAAGAATAGTCTTATTTTACTAAAACGTATCTTGCTTACTATATTTTTGGGTAAAGTGTATCCTATTTCTACTGTCTTAAGACGAAGATAAGAACCGTTTCTCAACCAATGTGTGGAATACTGGTTGTTGTTCACATTATTTTCTCCTCCAAATTTAAGTCTCGGATATACGGCATTCGGATTTTCGGTTGCCGGGTCGCCCGAAATATCTCTTGAAATCCAGCGGCTTGAATTGACAACATCCGTAGATACATTTCCCCAAGTTCCGCGGCTGAAAGGATGCACCAATACACCGTTGATGAAGAAAGAAAAGATTTACCGGTTCCTTGAAATGGACACTTGCGTCAAGCCCCTTCCAATTGGCAGAAATACCCATACCATAAACGAAACTCGGTCTGTTGGTGTTTCCTACAGCCACGCGGTCATTATTGTTTATCACTCCATCACCGTTCACATCCTTGTATTTGATATCTCCCGGTTCAACGCTTCCCCAAGTATTCTGTGTAGGACTGTTTCTTATGTCGTCCCAGTCCTTGAACAATCCGAGAGCAATCAATCCTCTTGACTGGCTTACACTGAAACCTGTTTCATACAAATAAGGATATAGCTTATGGCCTTCATCTTTTCAAGAATTTCATTATCACTATAAGTAGCATTAGCTCTGATGGTAAGGCTCACGTTTCCGATGTTCTGATTGAATGAAAAAGTTACCGTCCCAACCTCTGTTAATTACGCTTCCTACATTAGCATAAGGCTTGTCACCATCATAAAGTCCCACAGTAAGAGGCAATGAACCTCTTGACATGAAAATGCCGGTTCTTTTTTCATTGAAATAATCTACGGTAAGAGAAAAACGTTCGTTGAACAATACGAGGTCCAAACCAATATCATGCTTCTTGGCTATTTCCCAGCTTATACCGTTTGATGCCACACTTGTATAAGTAAGTCCGTTATAACTTTGGTTAAAGCCAAAATCGGCCCATTGATAGTTCTTGAAACTTCCGATAGTGTACATATAAGGGAAACGTACCGATACATTGTCATTACCTACTTTACCCCAGGAATAACGTACCTTAAACATATTCAGCCATTTGAAATTATTCTGTATAAACGGTTCTTCTGCTATATTCCATGCCATAGAGAAAGCTGGGAAAAAACCAAACCGATTACCTACAGCAAAGTTTTTCGGATCCCGTATAACCGAAGTTGAAATTAACAAAGTAACGATATTTCCAGTTATAGGTGAAGCGTCCTGAGAATCCCTGATGACGAACGGGAACACTATTCTTCAAATCGTCACCCAGATTATAAGTACGTATTTTTGAATCCTGATTATACTTCAATACAGAACCTACATGATGATGTTTGTTGAAAACACGGTTATAATGCAACTCTGCCTCAAAGAATTCATGACGGTCGCCACTACCTCCTGCACTTTGTGTCATCTTTTTGCTCCTCATTCAGTCGCTTGAAGACCAAATTACCTTCACTGTCTCTGAAACGTTCCGCTTTCCATCTTTCCGGCGCTTTCAACTTGTTTATATAATTAGAGTTGTTTGTGTCGTAGCCAAAACGTCCGATAAACTTCAATCCTTCGGTTATGAAATCGAGTTTCTGATTTAAGGTCACGTTGGTCTGTATTTGGTTAGTCCAGTTTTGTCTGTAACCAGTCTGTGTAGACGCAATCCAAGGATTGTCACGATAATTTTCGTTATATTCTGATGCCGGGAAATAACCGTTCGAATAAACTTTAGGAATGGACACCGGAGTCTGTCCCATAAGGCTGTTCCACACAAGCGACGAACCTCGTCCGGTATCATTTACCTTTTTCAACATTCCGGATATGCCGACATTTAATAAAGTAGATTTAGTAATGTCTATATCCGCATTCATTCGATAGTTCCATCTGCGGGCATTGGCATTGGTATTATATTGCTTTTCAATTTCTTTATCCGTTTTATACATACCTTCTTCTTCCACATAGCTGGCAGATACAAAATAACGTGTGTTTGTACTACCACCGGTGATGTTGAGTGAAGCCTTGTATGTCATGGCTCCTTTCTTCAAAATCTCATCCATCCAGTCTACGTTAGGCAGTAAATCAGGGTCGAGTCCGTTCTTCAATATATACAGTTCATCAGGCTGATAAACCGGTTCTTCGTTTCTTGTGATTCTTGCCTCATTTATCAAAGATGCGTAAGTGGGTCCATCTATAAATTCCGGTGTTATGGTTCTGGTATTATAAGAAGTTTCCGCCTTGGCAGATATGGTAATCTTACTGGGTTTACCATGTTTGGTAGTTATCAATACCACACCGTTTGCACCACGGGCACCATAAATGGCGGTTTCTGAAGCATCTTTCAATACTTGAAACGATTCAATATCTTCAATACTGATATCATCCATATCTCTTTCAAAACCATCGACAAGTACAAGGGCACTTGTTTTGGCACCAAAAGTAGAAATACCACGGATCCAGAATTCGGGTATTTTTGGCCCGGTGCTCCACTGCTCTGCATGGATAATACACCGGGAACATTTCCTGCCAAGGCATTAACAAGATTTCCTGAAGGAGAAACATTCAGATGTGCTATATTAGCAGAAGAAACAGCTCCTGTAACGGTTATCTTTTTTCTGTTCTCCTGTTCCGGTAATCACAACTTCACCAATACACTAGATTTTGACTCTTGCATTATCACAGTCAGTGTTTTCTTATCTTTTATAAGTATCTCCTGACTCTCAAAACCAATGTATGAAACGATAAGACGTTGATATAACTCCACCTTTATCTTGAATTTTCCGTCAATATTGGTTATCACACCAAGTCCAGGCACATTCTTTACTACAATATTAGCACCTATAAGAGGATCTTTATTTGAATCGAGTACAATACCTGATACTTCTATTTCTTTTTACGTCTGCATGATTTTGTGCCGTTGCCTGAAACATCAGCATAAACATACAAAAAAGAAAATAATAATAATGTTTTTCATTCGAGGTAACATTTTAATATTAAAAATTTATTCATCTTTCGCTATATTTCTAATTCTATAGTTTTCGATATCACCAATGTAAAATATCTTATTTACTTCATCGTAGTGTATTCCGAAAGGATAATTAAAGCGCGCCTCTTGCCTTAAATCACCATCTACATAACCATTAGGGTTATTGTTAACCCCCTGACTGCCACGACCGGCGTATGTGTGTACAAATCCTTCGGGAGTTACATAACGAATACAGTGTATCGAAGAGTCTGTGAAATAAAAATCGTAAATATCATCTTTGCCCTCTTTTTATATATTGCTCGTTCGTTTTTTATGAATACGCCTTGTGCCGGATTACCTAACTTGGCATTTGTTCCTTGACCGTCAAGCCATCCTTCCTGTTTTTGTTGACCACATAATATACTGGCGGTTAAAAGCGTCTTGTTCTTCCAGTCATAGGGTATTTTCAATATTGTCTTCCATTGGGAGAATGAGATATAAGCGTAATTGCCCGACGGATGCATAAAGATAAAAAAACATCGGTTCGCCATCTCCCTAAGGCATATAAAACCTTTTCTTCTTTTGTTTGCATATCAAAACGGATAAGTTCTCCGGTCTTTCTCTTTACATAATATAACTCCCCGTTGGGATGTACCGCAACAGAAACGATTTTTCTTCCGATAACAAGAGGTTGTGGTTTCTTAAAACCGTTTGCTCTGGTAGTATAAGAAATACCTATGGCATTTTCAGTATCCTGCTGATTTGTAATCAACATAGTGTCACCGCTTAAAGTGAAATCTATGGTACGAATACTTTCCCAGTTACCCTGTCCTTTGGTCAATAATGTTGAGACTTCCTTCTTTTTTAAATCCAGTACTCTGATACTTGTCCCGCCATACCTGTTTCCATCGACCACATAAAAAGTACGTTTGGGTCTTTCGGGTCAACAGTCATATATCCCGGACCGGAAAAGCCGGCCTCTTTAAATGAACCATCCTGAACCTTTACTTTACCGGTTTCATCCACATAGCCGGCTACGGTTCCGACAATCGTTTTGGAAACATAATTGAATTTCTCTGCCGCAGTAATGGGGTCTTGCCCTTTTTTATGCTTACTTCAATAGTTCCTTCTGAGGCTTTGAAAGGAACCATACAATATATAATATTTCCATTACTACCTATAACCTTGGCTGGTAAACCGCCGATTTTTACCTTTATATCATCTGTATTACTTCCAAAGTTATTTCCTTGGATATACAATCTTTGTGCGAGCTCCTCCTTCCGTAGGTTCAAAACCTGTAATTTGAACCGGTTTTGAAGGATCGTGAATTGTACTAGTTGTAGTAGTTTCATCTTTACAACCAATAATCAATAAAGAAATTAGGAAAAAAAATTAATGTATTTCTCATAAAGTTTAAATATTACATGAGTTCGTGATAATTTCAAAATAGAATAAGCCGATTTTTCAGGTTAAAAGGTCTGATTTCGGATAATGCGCTCGAATCTCTGATTCTGACCGAAAACATGCAACAGGATATTGCAAATGCTGTAAAAGATTTTTTTCTTACTTAAAATAAATGTTTTCTGTTTCATATAACTTGAATTTAAGATTAAATATTAAATAATGGAATGAAAGTTTTTTTTCTCTGTTTTATATATTACTTCAATACTCAACTTTATAGTCTTTTTCTGCTTGGTTTACCGCTCCAGATCTTGCAAGAAGTCCATTCTTCAAAACTATTTGTCCAAAAGTAATCATCTGCCGGAAGTCCCAGTGCTAAAAAACCAAGTGTTGCCATATACAAACTACCGGTAGTAGTATAATAATCAGCCAATTCAGGTTGATGACCATTAAATCCCAGTACCAACCAGCCGTTTTTGTCGAAATTCTGATTACCGTCGTACATATTCACAAATACGGCAGTGAGCGCACAACGTACTTGTGCAGGATGTATATAAGAAGGCAGTATTTTCATCAATGCTACTTGTGATAAGCTTTGAAATGCCCCTGTACGATAAGTAGCCGAACGTCCAAAAGCCGGAAAAACTCCGTCAGGCATTATCATACGCTCAGAAAAATCAGAATGGCGTATCATCCTTTTTTTAACAGCTGTATTATATTGCCTTTCCGAGACTATTTTTTTCCTTTAATACCTGATAAATGTCTACCAGCATGGGATGAATAACATAATCATTATAATAATCCATAGAGAAACTTGGTCCGTCACTATACCAGCCGTCACCCACATACCATTCTTCTATTTTTTTACAAGCTAAGAATACTTTAGCTTGATCAACTTGTTCACCGACTTTCAACAAAAAAGTTTCTATGATAGCCGCAAATAACAAATGATTATTATACACGGGTTTATTTCTACGGAGTGACTTAAATGCGGTCACATATCTTTTGTTTGGTGAGCGTATCCAGTGGCTCCCATAAAGCCTTGGGGGCACGTAGAAAAGCTTGTGCTAAATAAGCTGCATCTACAGTGGGCTGATAATTGCGGGTAAAGTTCAGACAATCGGGAGATTCGGGAGAAACACCATTTTTTTCAGTCCTTTAAGTACTGAAGTTCTAAAACTTTTCCTTAGTTTACACTCTTCTGTATTGTCATCAGGTAAAGCCAACCAAGGAGCAATGCCGGCAAGTGTTCTTCCTACAGCCTCTAAGTAGGTAACGTCACGTGGATTACCATAGAAATTTTTTTCCGGTCTCTACGGGCATGTTGGCCTCCAATGTTCCCTTGGCTAAATTGTCAATAACCGGTGAGGCTATACGACACAAATACTTTACCCATAACTCGCGGTCTTGCGCACCTGTACGCTTTGAAGCTACCATAGAGCTGAAGGAACAAATGCAAAATAGTATAAAAAAGAATTTTACGCTTCATAATTATAATATCGGTTTATTGTTTATCATTCGATTGTAACGTAAAAGAGCCTCTAAAAAATAATAGTCCGCATAAATTAATGGCACGTCTACTTCTGAACCGTGAGGAATAGCTCCTGTGCTGTGTTTTTAAAATAAAGTTTCCGTTTTTACCTTCTTCTGCACGATATTCAGGACTCGATAATGAGGTGAGTATTTGTAGTGCTGTCTCTGTATAAATTTTTCTTCTTGTCATCCTTTACATAAGAGGATAATTCTAACAAAGCAGAAGCGGTAACAGAAGCAGCGGAGGCGTCACGATAGTTTTGTATGTATTTATTGGTCTTAGAGAACTTGCCAGGGATAAACCCCGGTCTATGCGTATCAAAATCCCACCAAGGAATTTTATCAGACGGAAGATTCGGGTGATTGATGTAATAATCCGCCATACGCTGGGCTGTTTTCAAGAAACGCGGATCCTTTGTTTCACGATAACATAATGTAAAGCCATATATTCCCCAACCTTGTCCGCGAGACCACGTAGACTCGTTGGAGTATCCCTGTGATGTTTCGCCTTTAATGAAATTCCCGGTCTCAGGGTCATAGCATGCCAGATGATAACTGCTACCGTCTTTTTCTTATCTGATATTTCATGGTCTTTTTCCGCATGCGATATCGCTATGTTTCTGAATGAAGGGTCACCGGTTGCTTTTGAAGCCCAGAACAGCAATTCCAAGTTCATCATATTATCTATGATAACGGGATATTTAAAAAACGTGTTTGTTTTCCCATGAACGCCATGAGTCCCAGGACTTGATTGTACCTACTTGAGGATTAAAGCGTGTAGCCAAAGAGTATGCGGATTGTATAAGTATATCCTTGTATTTTTTCATTCTGCGTAAGGCGATAAGCATTACCGAAGCTACAATACATCATGAAACCTATATCAAGCATGATTACCTTTGAATGTTTTAACTGGTTCAAGCTTTTCTGTCCATTTCTTGGCAAAGCTTTCAAAAGCTTTATCACCTGTATATTCGTTTATATACCATAATATTCCAGGAAAGAATCCGGAGGTCCACCAATAGATGCTCCGACATGAAGTATTTCCTTTACCGTTTATGGAGTGCGGCATTTTAGCTTCTCCTTGCGGTATATTTTCAAGCATGTGTACCATTTGCCTTTTGGCAAAATCAAAGTTATCACTTACTAATTTGTTTCCGTTATTCTGTGCCAAGGCATTACTTGAACATACTAAAACTGTGATAGCCCCCAATAATAGCAGCTTATTTGTTTTAAATAAGGAAAAAAATGTCTCTGTACTTTATTCTTCATAATTTGGTAAATATAGATTTAGTTATAATGGCTAAAACGATTCTTTGCGAAGGCAAAAATAGAAATAGCGTTTTCTATAACTGTACCAAAATGTCCGAACAAAGTATCCAAAAAAATATGAGTGCCTATTTTAACGTTCTATGAATTAGAACGTTTTAGACTATCCCTGGTCTTGTTTCCTATATTGTAGCGGAGAAATTCCAAAATGATTCTTAAAGCATTTACAAAAATAGCGTCCTGAACTAAAGCCCAAATATGCAGCAATATCATCCATGCGAAGTGTCGGGTTCTTTATCAGTAATGCAGTAGCTTTATTAAGTCTACATTCCAAAATGAAATTGGCAGGGGGTTGTACCTGTAATGTCTTTTATCTTTTCAAAAAAAGCACTACGTCCCATACATACCTCTGATGCAAGTTGCTCTATATTAAAATCAGGATTCTCGATATTTTTTCTCTACTATCTCTTTTATTTTATCAAGTAGTTTTTTGTCACTTTCATTTTGAACCACTCCTGGAACATTTGTAGACTGGCTGTTATCAATATTTGTATGATGAAGCAACTCTCTATTACGGAGTATGTTATTAATTTTAATCAGAAGAATTTTAGCATTAAAAAGATTTGGTAATATAATCATCTGCCCCCGACATTAATCCCTCCACTTGTTGTTCGGGAGATATTCTTGCGGTTAGCAGAACTACCGGAATGTGACATGTGTGTATATTATTCTTTATTCTTCTACACATTTCATTTCCACTTATACCGGGCATCATTACATCGCTTAATACAATATCCGGTTGTTCCTTTATTGTAATTCTCAAGCCATCGTCCCCATTTGTTGCTTTGTATACCTGATAAAGTGGAGAAAATATCTCCGCAAGCAAATTCAGGAGTTCTACATTATCTTCAACAATAAGTATTCGTCTGACATCGGCTTCATCAGGATCATTTTTATGATAGACTATCTTATTATTCTCTTTTAGTGTTTTTCATAAAATCACTGTCCGGTATTGAATTCTGCACAATAGACTTGCTTTCTTTTTATATCATGCTGTATGTCTACAAGCGGGTCATTTATAAAATGTTCATTACCGGTTTTCAGCATGACGCTGAATATGCTGCCATAGCCGGGTTTGCTTTCCACTGTAATTTTACCATGATGCAGATTGATAATCTCCTTACATAAAAGCTAGTCCTATGCCTGAACTGAATGTGTAGAATTTACCTTTAGATTGATAATAACGTTCAAATATCCTATCAATCTCTCCTGCTTCGATTCCTATGCCATTATCTATTAATCGTATGATAAACATTTCATTGTTTTTAATCAAAGAAAGTTCAACGCTTCCATTGTCGTTGGTAAACTTTAAGGCATTAGAAATCAGATTCGAGAACACTTTTCTTAATTGTACACTGTCAAACCAGCAAAACGCCGATTCGCAGCTTGTTGTAAACAGGTATTTGATGTTATGTGCTTCTGCCTGTTCTTTAAATGACAAATACACTTCATCTAAGAAAGGAATAAGATTTTTTTTCTTGAACAGATAAACGCATTTGTTTTTGATCTAGCTTATGAAAATCAAGTAATTCGCTAATCTGGTTCCGCATATCAGATGCATGTTTGTGTAATTTTAATATTTTATCATAAACAGGTTTGGAAATATCCTTGCTGTTACTCAAGAGTAGTTCAATCTGAGTAGTTATTAAAGTAAGCGGAGTACGAAGTTCATGGCTTACATTTGTAAAAAGTCAAGTTTGAACCGATTGATTTTCTCTATATTTTCTTTTTCTCTTTTTTCATTATCCAATAAGAGTTTAAATTTGAAAGATGTTATCTTTTTCCTTTGCTATAATGAATAGTATTGATAAAACTATTATAAAATAAATCAACCATGCCCACCAAGTGTTCCACCAAGGTAATTTTACAACAATATCGAGACTTATTCCTTCGTCCTGTTCATTACCATAAATATTGTTTTCTCTGATATGCAACGTATAATTGCCAGGAGGAATATTGGTATAGGTGATATGATGTCCATTAGTTTTTATCCATTTTTTTATCCAATCCGTCTAATTTATATTCATAAAATGTCGGAAATATAGAATAATAAAAATCGTTGTCCGAGAAAGTAAATTCCAGATTGTTCTGATTGTGTTTCAATACAATTTTATCTGTATATGAAATAATACGCTTCAGAATTTTGTTACTGTCATTGGGTAACATTAATGCGTTATTTACAAATAATTTTGAAAGATACAAGGACTTTTTTGTTAGCTGAATTCTTTAAATTATCCACAGAAAATGCAGCCAGCCCCTCCAAACTGCCCGCATATATATCCTTATTTTCGGAAACGTAAAGTCCGTTATCTACACCAAACGATGAAACTGGCAGTTTTTCCCCGATATAGAATATTTCACTCTCTTTTCTTTTGTATCGAAAAAAAGAAAGTCCGTTACTACACATAATTATCATAAATCTTTCATCGAGAGAAATACAATTAAAGCAATAATCATCCAATATTAGGGAATTCTTGGAATTATATATTTGAAAAGTATCTTCTTTAGCATTATATCCTAACATTCCACCACCTTCCGTACCTACATAAATCTCACCGTTACTTGTTTCACATATACATAAGAGTACATTGTGCTTTATGCCAAAATCACTCGATTGGTATCGTTTCATTGAATCTGGCACACCTATTTTCATACAAACTATATTTTTTATTATATATCGCCCATATCTGGTCTGATTGATCGATAACAAACGCAAGTACTCCCTTAATACATAATAGCGGGGGTAACTTCGTTGGTTTTTTTCATTAAACACATAAATACCATCACTTGAAGAAAATACAATTTTATCGCCATACATATATACATGTGTCACAGTGTGATGTAACATTCTATCCTTTGGAGACTTAAAACACTTGGTGAATTTTCCGGAAGGTATGTCATAAGCTATCAATCCCGATAAATAGGTACCAATATATAATTTATCCTTATTCTTATCATAACAGATAGATTTCATATTATCTGCTACAAGACCGGAGTCTTTCGTACTGAGGTGACGGAATATTTCAGTCTTATGATTCATATAATTAAGTCCTCCGCCATCTGTACATATCCACAAATCATCCCGTTTGTCTTTTTACAATTCCACTGACAAATGGAAAATTGAGACAATCAGAGCGTTCCTTGTTTGCGGGATAGTATTTAAAAAATTCTACTCTCTGGGGAAAAGACACTGACCCCTCCATAATAAGTGCCGACCCATAATCCTCCCTCCTTGTCCAAATAGAGGGCGAATATGGATGAATGTTTCATGTCACCGGAAAAACCTCCTGAGGCATAGGACTCTATATTACCGGTTGAGATAGAGTATTTGTTCAGTCCTTCACGAGTTCCGATCCATAAATTACCGGACTGGTCTTCGGTTACCACCCTTACGTCATTGCTGCAAAGACTATTCGCTGTTCGGGATTATTGACAATATGGTTTACACAAATATCATTGTCAAACTGATACAGCCCGTTTGAACGAGTTGCCATCCAAATAGAACCATCTTTACTTTCATAAAGCATTTCGATGGAAGGTATGTCCAATATACATTTCCATAATCCATTTTTATATTCTTTGTAACATCCTTTTGACGTGACGATATACCATTCACTACTTCTATTGCAAAATATAGAACTTATTCTTCCTGAAGAGATTTCTATTTTTTTTTGAAGAAATCCCAACGATTATCGCCTTCATTCCATTCCAAAATTGAATCTTTAGCAGCTATATAAATTTTGCCACCAATAGAATTAACAGCGTTTATATCTCTTTTCTCTGATACACTGAAAACGGTCTTCAGTCAATTTATAACAAACCAAAGAATTGTCAGCACGCAAAAATATATTGTGATTTGAATCTTCAACGATTCGATAAATTGTATTATTTTTAATATAGTTGTCAAAACGTTCTTCACCTCCTTTCAAGGTTATCATTTCATTTCCGTCATAGATACTCAAACCTTGCAATGTTCCGAACCACATCCTTCCCAATTCATCCTGATGAATACTTAGTATTGAAGGTTGCGAGAGTCCGTCTTTTACTCCCTATATTTTTTAAAATAATATCCGTATAAAGGAAAATGTATGAAGTTTATGCACAAAAACAAAATAATACGAATAAGACTTTTTTCATATAAGCCGGATTTCTGTTTCTTCATGATTGATTAGACTTTATGAGGTTCACGCAATTAAATAAATTGCGTATACAAATATCCTATTTAATTTAGAAATATCAAAAAAAATATATGTCTTTTGAGGATATAGGAATAGATTTTCATTTATTTATTGTCTGCGTTAGCCTGTATACTTTCCCGTTTTCATCTATACCCTCAATAATAATGTCCTCCGGTGCGGTGCTGTCTGGAGTGTAATATTCTATTATTGCATTTCCTTCTTCATCCAATTGCAGTGCCGGATTCCAATAGATAGTACTCCTTAAATCTGAACGCCGGGCATCTTTCTTTTCGGGAGTATCATAGGTTGGGTGATAAAATTCCACCGAGTCACTGTACCCGAGTGGAGAGTAAGTGATGATTCCTTGTGCCGGTCTGGCCGGAAGATCTCTTCCGTCTTTTAATGTGATAACAATGGCACCGGCAGCACCACGGGAACCTAATATTGCCGCATCTGCTCCGCGGAGCAGACTTAAACTGGACATATCACTGGCTTGCAGGGTGGTCAGGATCTCATTGTCATCCTCGTACACTACATCGTCAATCACAATAACAGGCTGTTGCGGATTGTTGCGTATATGTATTTCGTTTCCATTCATTACGCTAACTCCCCGGCAGTCTCATTACTGCATCAAAGGCTGTATGTGCACCGTATTTTTCCAGTTGCTCTCCTTCGACAGTATAGGTGTTGATTCCTCCTGTATAAATACTTGTTGAACTGGGCTTTTTCCGGTTTCCTGTAATCAGTACTTCTTTCAGATTGTAGACTCTCATGCCGCCTTCCATGTAATATTGGTCGCGGGTATTGAGCAAATAGTCTTCCATAAAGGTTGCTGCTCCGTCACGGAAAGGGGATTTATGGAAGGCAACCGGGATACTCAGGTTTTTCTATTTCAATATCAACTCCGGCAAAACCTCTCTTTGTACGTGCTTGTATGAGGAAAGTGGTACTGTCTCTGAATGAGGTATTGACTATAAATTCTCCTTTCTCGTCTGTGGTTGTTGTGGCGATAATGTTTTTGTTTAGGAGCTAATAATAACGATAGGTCCTTTTTTTACATTCCCTCCGAAGAAACCTTTTAATACGCCCACTGATAGTCTGTCCTTTCTCAATATAATTAGTGAAGTTCAATGAGGGAGCACGCAGTACATTATCAAATTTGTATG